>Ga0209208_10001059_pt1 | contig 38201 bp, 28 predicted proteins | sample S1TSphfallax_3_FD_187694 | JGI IMG/M metagenome (GOLD analysis project Ga0209208, IMG submission 187694) | Host-associated microbial communities from peat moss isolated from Minnesota, USA - S1T2_Fd - Sphagnum fallax MG (SPAdes) (version 2) | ecosystem: Host-associated > Plants > Peat moss >... | reverse complement strand
TTCCGCTTCGCCAGCCAGATTCATTCTGCAATCAGAAACCAAATCTGTAAAGCTAAGATCAGCGAACAGTTATCTGTCCCTAATTTACGTGTCTCAGCTGAGGGGTGCAGTCCAAGACTGTCCCGTATTTCTTCCCGATTTCGCAGTATGAACATGCGCTTGACTTGCGGGAGGCAGGGTCAAGGGCGCGAGCGTTTGTGCAATTTGACTTTTTGTATCGGGTACGATTGGGGCCGCGTGACGTTTTCGGAACAGGAGTGCAGGTATTGATGGAGAAAATGCTTGATAATGGGGGGCGGTTGCGTTTATAGTGGTTATGGCGGGTGTGGTGGATAATGGTAGAGCAAACGTCTAATTCTGTTACAGAGACCCTGATCGTGCCGGAAGCCGAGGCGACCCAGATTGAAGAGCTGCACCGGCTGCTGAAGAAAGGGAATGCCACGCTGACTAGTCCTGATGGGCTGCATCAAGTGGAGCTGACCGATCCGCTTTACCGGCTGCTGCTGCGGATTATGAACGATGTTTTGGAAGGCAGGCCGATCGTTTATTCGCCGGGGACGCAGGATTTGACCACACAGCAGGCGGCGCATCTGCTGGGGATGTCGAGACAGTTTTTGGTGGGCCTGCTGGACAAGGGCGAATTGCCGTATCATCGGGTGGGGACGCACCGGCGGGTGATGCTGAAAGATGTCCTTGCGTACCGCAAGCAGCGCGATCAGAAGAGGCACGCCGCTTTGAATCAAATGGCGAAGGATGCCGCAGATGCGGGCCATTACGACGAATTCTAGATGGCGAATCCGCTAGGCGGGAATTTTCCGGCTGTTCTGGATGCCTGTGTTTTGTGGCCTAATTCGCTGAGAGACACGCTGCTGCGGCTGGCGGAGACGCCGCGTCAATATATTCCGCAATGGACGGACCAGATCTGGGACGAGGTGATTCGAAACCTGGAAAAGAGAAGAGGGCTGAGCGCTCAGCAGACGGGGCATTTGCTTTCGCAGGTGAAGCTGCATTTTCCGGAAGCGTTCGTGACGGGGTACGAACCGCTGATTGAAGTGATGACCAACGATCCGAAAGACCGGCATGTGGCTGCGGCGGCGGTTCGATGTCAGGCGCAGGTGATTGTCACGTTTAATTTGAAGGATTTTCCGGCTTCGGCGCTGGCAGTTTGGGGTGTGGAGGCGCAGCATCCGGATGATTTTCTGCTTTATCAGTATGACTTGAATCCGGCGGTGGTGATTTCGAAGCTGCACGATCAGGCTTCGAATATTGGGCGGTCGCTGGCGGAGCTGTTGAGGACGCTTCGAACGGGCGTTCCGGGATTTGCCGAGAGGATTGCCAGAAGGCTTGAGCTGGAGATCTAAGGCTTGCGCTGGATTTGCTTCAGCAGGTTGCGAGCTAACTGGCAATCGTTGTCCACGTTTGCCAGTGACAGCCATTCCACCGCTTTGGCGTTCGATTGTTTTACGCCTTGGCCTTCATGATAGGCGACGCCGAGATGAGCCATGGCCAGTTCGCGTCCAGACTGACTGATGTATCTGCCGCGAATGGCCCTGCGAAAACAATTCACGGCGTGCTTTGCATTCTTTTTCACGCCCTGGCCTTTGTAGTACTGGATTCCGACTTCCACGAGAGCGTCGCCGTCTCCCTGAGCGGCTGCCTGTTGGTACCAGAAGAGCGCGCGCCGATGCTTGCCGCGCTTTCGGTAGACATCGGCAATGTTGTTCCGAGCACATGCAGCATTCTGACGAACGGCTCGCTTGAACCAGTAGAGAGCTTTTTCTTCGTCGCGTTCGGTGCAGATTCCGGCTGACAAGTAGACGCCGAGATGGTTCTGCGCGTTTGAGTTGCCGCTTGCAGCGCTGAGCCGAAACCAGCGAAGCGCGGCACGCTGATTTTTGCGAACGACCACGACGCCGCAGCGGTTTGTGAAACCGTCTTCGAGCCATGAGCCGAGTTCCCATTGTGATTCTGGATCTCCCGATTCGGCCTTCGCGGTGAGACGATTCCAAGATTTCAGGGTCATGCCGGACGTTTGACGGTTAAGCGGATGAGGGCGCCTTTGTGGAAGAGGTGGAAGAGGGTGTCGACCAGGGTGAAGGCGGCGAGACTCAAGGGGGCTTTGAGGCTGAATTGTTCGATGAGCCAGGCGGGGGATTGGGAGTCGACGAGCTTGTTGCGGATGGAGTAGACCCAGTTGACGGGGCTCATGACGCTGTCGATGGCGACGACTTGCATGCCAGCGGCGTGGGCTAGGAGTTCCAGAGATTTTCGGTTGAAGAGGTTCCAGTGGCGGGGGAAGTGGTAGCCGCCCCAGACGCGCTTGCGGGTGAGGCGGAAGTCGAGGGTGTCGGTGGAGTCAGTGACCAGGACGGCGCGGCCGCCGGGTTTGAGGAGGGCGCGGACGGCTTTGAGGACGCCGACGGGGTCGGCTACGTGTTCGATTGTCGCGATGAGGATGGCCAGGTCGTAAGAAGCGGCGGGCATGGGCGCTTGCTCGACGGTTCCGAGGTGGACTTTGAGGCCGTTGCGGGCGGCGGCGGCGACGGCTCGCTGGCTGGCGTCGATGCCTTCGATGGTCCAGGCGGGCTGGCCGAAATCGCGAAGCAGGGCAAGATGGAAGCCGTCTCCACAGCCGACGTCGAGAATGCGCGCGTTGGGGGGAAGGCCTTGGCAGAGCGAGAGCAGGCGGCGGGCTTCCAACTGGCGGCGAACTTTGTGGACGAAGCCGAATTCTTCCTCGCTGAACTGGTAGGCGTGGTAGGTGGCGGGATAAATGCGGTCGAGTTCGGAGAGGGCGGGGCGCTGTTTCAGATAGACGAGTTCGCAAGCCTTGCAGCGCAGGACTTCGAAGCGGTCGGGACTGGTGCGGTATTCGAAGTCTTCGCCGGCGCCGATGAGTTCGGCGTCAGATGAGTGGCACAGGCAGCATTGCTGGGGTTCCATCTTCAGCGGCGGGTTGACCAGCGTGGCGGCGGGGCTAGACATGTGCTGCGGCTCCCTTGGGACGGTTTGCGGCCAGGGCGGGCAGGATTTGGCTCATTTTGGCGAGCGTTCGCCAGTATACGTCCTCGGTGAGCAGGTGGTCGAATTCGCCGTTTCGGCCGATGCTGTAGAGCGAGTCGATTCCGGTGTCGTGCTGGAAGGCGAGGCGCTGGTTTTCGTATTCGCGCAGGAAGACCGGGTAGGCGTAGGGTGTGCGGAGAACTCGGACGCCGAGATAGCGGTTCTTGATATCGGGAATGAGGGATTCCATGCTGGCGAGGCAGAGAGCAGCGAGTGATTCGTCGCTGGCGTTCCAGGTATGATCGCCGACTTCACACCCCAGGTCAGCGGTGATGAGGGTTTTGCCTTCGGGCGCGAGCCAGGGCATGGAGATGGGTGTTTCGGTGAGGCGGAAGAAGGGGAACTGCTTTTCGGGCAGCCAGACGACGGTGTCGTTGAGAAGGTTTCGGCCTTTGAGGCGCAGGAGCACAAAGACCATGGGGCGGAACCGGAAGCGCGCGAGAAAGCTGAGCTTGTCGCTGCCTTGAATGAGCCGGGGCAGAACATGGCAGGGGGCGGTGCTGATGACGGCGGAGGCTTCGCGAAACTGGCCGTTCACGCGGACGCCGACCGCTTGGCCGTTTTCGACAAAGATGGATTCGACGCGCGATTCCAGGCGGATGGATTTTTCCAAAGTCTGGGCCAACCGATGGCAGAGAGCGCTGACGCCGCCTTCGGGGTAGACGTGCCAGACGCTGGCGCTTTCGGGTTTCTCTTTGCCGTAGCCAATGGCAATGGCGCGGCGGGTGAGGCGGCTCATGACGGTGAGGAAGATGAGGCGCGCGATGCCGAGAGGAAGCTTGTCGGCGACGCTGGGGGCAAGGGCGGAGGCGGACGCTCCGGACCAGGCTTCGACCAGGGGGATGGCGACTTCCTGGGCGAGGGCTTTGCCGTAGAGGTTTTCGAAGTGGTCTTTAAGCGATTCGGGCGGACGGGTGCGCGCAAGTTTGGCGGCGATGCCTCCAGCGAGGAAGCGCGGATTGGCGATGAGGCCCAGCGGATAACGATAATTTCGGCCATTCAGGTGGACGGATTCGCCGTAATAGGATACGTCGCGGCATTGGGCTTCAATGCCGACGGCGCGGGCGAGGCGGTTGGTGATGAAGTGCGCGCCGAAATCGTAGGTAAAACCGTCTTCCTGAAAGCTGGAGGCGAGGCCGGCGATGGTTTTGCCGGCTTCGTAAACGACGACGGGAACGCCGTTGGATTGGAGAAAATTTGCGGCCGTCAGTCCGGCTAAACCGGCACCTAAAACTACCACTGGCGGGTTTGCGGACATCAGGACTAGGTTAGCAATTAGGATCTGAGAGGCAGGAAAAAAAGGGGACAGACGGATATGTCCACGCAGTTGCGTCCCTGTTTCACCTGCGGCCGGAGTGGAATTTGGGGTCGAGGAAGTCGCGGAGGCCGTCGCCGAAGAGGTTGAAGCCGAGAGCGGCGATGGTGATGGTGAGGCCGGGGAACAGGGAAAGATAAGTGGCGACGCCCAGGAAATTGCGGCCTTCGCTCATCATGGCGCCCCATTCGGCGGTGGGCGGCTGTGCGCCGAGCCCGAGAAAGCTGAGGCCGGAGGCGGAGAGGATGACGTCGCCGGCGGTGAGCGTCGCCTGGATGAGCAGCGGGACGAAGGCGTTGCGCAGGATATGGGTGAAGAGGATGCGGAACGGGCCAGCGCCGAGGGCGTGGGCGGCTTCGGAGAATTCCATTTGCTTCAGCGTGAGGGTGAGGTTGCGGGCCAGGCGCGCGTAAACGGGCACGGCAAAGATGGAGATGGCGAGCAGGGTGTTGAAGAGGCTGGGGCCGAGAACGGCGACCAGCAGAATGGCAAGCACGATGCCGGGGAAGGCATAGAGAATGTCGGTGGACCACATGATGAGGCTGTCGATGGTGCTGCCGAAATAGCCGGCGGCCATGCCGAGCGGCACGCCCAGGATGAGCGACATTCCAACGCTGAGCAGCACTTCAAACAAGGCCCAGCGCGCTCCGTAGAGGATGCGGGTGAAGACGTCCCGGCCGTATTGGTCTGAGCCGAAGAAGTGGGCGGCGGAAGGCGGCTGGAAAGTGGCGGCGAGGTTTTGGGCGTAGGGGTCCTGGCGCGTAATGAGGGGCGCAAAGAGGCCGCAGAGGATGAGCAGCGCGATGACGGCGGTTCCGATGGTGAGGTTTCTGTAGCGCAGCATTAGTTGAACCGGATGCGGGGGTTGAGAAAGCCGACGGCGAAATCGACCAGGAGGTTGATGACGACGACGAAAAAGACGGTGACGAGGGTGATGCCCTGGATGGTGGCGTAATCCCGGTAACGGACGGCGTCGATCATGAGGCGGCCGACGCCGGGCCAGTTGAACACGGTTTCCGTGATGACCGCGCCGCCGAGCAGCGCGGCGAAGTTGAGGCCGATGCTGGTGACGATGGGGACGAGCGCGTTGCGGAGGGCGTGCTTCAGGTAGACAGCGGCGGGGCTGAGCCCTTTCGCGCGGGCGGTGCGGATGTAGTCCTGATGAATGATCTCGAGCATGCTGCCGCGGGTCATGCGGGCGATGACGGCGGCGGGCGCGAGGGCGAGGGTGAGCGAGGGAAGAATGTAGCTGCGCCAGCTTGCCGCGCCCATCAGCGGGACCCAGCCCAGCTTGACGGCGAAGAAATTCATGGCCATGAGAGCGATCCAAAAGTTGGCAACGGAGGCGCCGGAGATGGCGGAGACCATGAGCGCGTTGTCGAACCAGGTGCCGCGATAGATGGCGGCCAGGACTCCGAAGGTAAGGCCGAAGAGGATGGCGATGGAGAAGCTGGCGGTTGTTAGGGCGATGGTGTAGGGGAGACGCTGGGCGATTTCGCGCGCGACGGGCTGCTGGGAGCGGATGGAGTTGCCGAGATCGCCGTGGAGGGCACGAGTGAGGAAGCGGGTGTATTGGATGGTGAAGGGCTGGTCGAATCCGAGGCGGTGACGGACGGTTTCGACGGTGGCTTGATCGGCTTGCATGCCGGCCATGAGGCGCGCGGGGTCGCCGGGCAGGAGACGCACGGCTGAGAAGATAAGCAGCGAGGTGAGCAGCAGGATGATGGGAACGGCCAGGAGTTTGCGGGCTAAGTAAGAGTTCATTTTGCTAACTCCAGATCTCCTCCGGGGAAGAGCCAGAGGTCGGAGATGTCTCGGCGGAGGGCGGCCAAGTCCATGGAATAGAAGAGGAGGACTTGGGGCGCGTCGTCGGAGATGATTTGCTGGGCTTGTTTGTAGGTGGCTTGCTGAGTGATGGGGTCGAGGTCGGCGGCGGCCGAATCGAGGAGGGTGTCGAGATGGGGGTTGCTGTAGAAACCGAGGTTGGCTCCGGCGGGGGACCAACTGCGAGTCCGGTAGAGGGGACCTAGCTGGCGTTCGGCGTCGAGCGAGGCGGAGGACCAGGAGGCCAGGACGCTGTCGGTATGGGCGGCGGCTTTTTGCTCGGGCGATCCGAAGATGACTTGGGCGAAGGTGCCGCTCTCAAGTTTTTGGATGGTGACCTGGACATGGATTTTGCTCCACATGGCTTGCAGGGCTTCGGCGAAGTTAGCCTGATTCTCTAGAACGGCGATGTTCATGGGGAAGCCGTTAGAGTAGCCGGCTTGGTTCATGAGGGATTGGGCTTTGGCTAAGTCGAAAGGATAGCCTTGGATGTCGGGGCTGTAATCGGCAGTGGCGGGACCTAGCGGCCCGGCGGCGGGCTGGCCATAATTGCGAAGCTGGGAGCGGACCAGGTTGATGCGGTCTGTCGCGTAGTTGAGGGCGCGGCGGACGCGGACATCGCTGAGGGGTTTGTAGTGAGTGTTGAGGGCAACCCAGAAGACGGCTGAGCTTTTGCCTTTGAGCAGGCGGATTTTGGTGTTGTGCTGAAGGGCGTCGGCGAACATGGGCGGCAGCGGATTGACGGCGTCTACTTCACCGGCTTGAATGGCCATGTTCATCAGGGCCGGTTCGGTGGTCCACATCCACTTTATTTCGGCTGGAGCAGGCATTCGGCCCCAATAATTTTCGTTGCGGACTTCGCGGACATATTCGCCTGTTTTCCATTCGGCGAAGCGATAAGGGCCGGTGCCGACCGGGTGAAGGCTGAGGGCGCCGTCGTGATCGGCGGCGGGGCTGATGATGGAGGTGATGGCCAGAAGGTGCGGGAAGGCGGCGAAGGGGGCTTTCAGGTGGAAGATGACAGTGAGCGGGTTGGAGGCTTCTACGCTCAAAACGGCGCGGCGCACGTTGCTGGCACCGGCTAGGCCGCGCTTGGTGTCCAAAAGGCGATTGAAGGTGGCGATGACGCTTTGGGCGTTGAAAGGTGTGCCATCGTGAAAACGAACACCGGGGCGGAGGTTGACGGTCCAGGTGATGCCGTCAGGCGAGGAATGCCATTGCGTGGCTAGCTGGGGGACGATGTTTAATTGCTGGTCGAAGCAGGTAAGGCTTTCGTAGATGGGGTTGAGGACGGCGGTGGTGTAGGTTTCGGTATGGTCGGCTGGGTCCATGGTGCGCGGGGCTTCGGTTTGCATGATGATGAGCTCATCTTTGGGATGAGTGAGCGGGCGGCAGCCCAGCAGTGCGAGGAGCAGGAAAGCGAAGCAGAGGCGCGGCATTTAGAATCTGCTGGACCAGATGGCGCGCGGGGTCCATTGGAGGGTTTTGTCGAATGGATAAGTGGGCGGACGGAGTTGGTTCGGAGGAAGGCCTTCAATGTCCTGGTTGATGGCTCCGTCGGAGAGGGCCATTAAGTTAGGGTTTGCCAAGGGTGCGAGTTCTGGCGAGAGATAGCCGGATTTGACTACTAGCAGATTGAAGTCTTGGATGGTGAGGCCGAGACTGGTGAAGTCTTGGATGTAGTGGTAGGGGCGGCGGCGGGCGCTGAGGACGATGGTAACTCCAGATGAGGTGATGACGGCTTGGCGGTCTTCGGTTTCGGAAAGGTGGATGACTTGAGCTTCGAGGTGAACGGGGCGGCTTCCTTGAGGATCGAGAGAGGCTCCGATGGTGAGCGGGAGGGTTGCGCCGACTCCGGCTGTATAGCAGGCTTCGGTGGCTGGTGCGTCGGCGATGGCGGCGACTAGCGCGTTCGTAAGCCCGAGTTGGAGAATATGTTCCAGGACTTCGGCGCGGTCTCCGACGCCTCCTCCAGTCGGGTTGTCGCCGGAATCGGCCAGGATGACGGGGCTGGTTTTGCATTCGGCGGCCCATGCGAGGCATTCGGCAATGGTTCCGGTTTTCACGCTGCCGAAGTTGAATTCTTCGCGGGCGTCCCAGTATTGCTGGGCCAGGGATTCAACGGTTTTCTCGAGGGCTTCTGTCTTTTGAGTTACGGTGAGCACGGCGCTGGCGGTGGCGCGGGGCTCGTCAGCCCAGACATAGCCGACCAGGAGTGAGGCGTCTTCAATGAAATCTTGCTGATTGACGGTTTCTAACTGGGCGTAGAGGCGCTTGGCTGGCTGGTCTTCGGTGCTGCTGCGTTCGCCGGGCATGAGGACGGGAATGGGCACCCAGACTAGGCCGGGCTTGGAGTTAGTTTCGAGGCAATGGACGAGCATGTTGCAGGCGCGGACGCTGGTTTCTTCGACGTCGATATGCGGGGCGGTTCGGTAGGCGGAGAGCATGTCGAGATTGTCGATGATACGGCGGCTTAGATTGCCGTGGAGGTCATAACTCGCGCTGATGGGGCAGTGATCTCCGACCAGGGCGCGGGTGGCTGTGATCCAATCCCCTTCTATGTCTTGCATGCCTTCGACGAACATGGCTCCATGGAGGGCGAGATAGACTCCATCCACGGGCAAGTGTGTCTTTAAGCGATCTAAGAATTCATCTTTAAGCCGGTTGTATGTGGCGAGTTCGACGGGACCACCGGGGACAGCGCGGGCGTGGAGGGTGGGCAGAAAATCGTGCGGGTATTGGTTCAGGAATTGGAAGGCGGAGCTTTGGAGCAGGGCGTCGCCGCGCAGGATGCGGAAGTGTTCCAGGCGGGTTCGGATGCGGCTGTAGGTGCTGCACTCGGTGTGAATGCCGCCAAAGGCAATGCGCTTGCGAATCATCTTTATTGGAATACCATTTTGCCAATTGTTAAACTCGTGGAACCTTGAACGACGACGCTCCGCTGCTGAAGATTTCGGACCTGCGCACGCACTTTTTCACGCGCGCGGGCGTGGTGAAATCGGTGAACGGGATTTCGCTGGAAGTGCGGCGGGGCGAGACGCTGGCGGTGGTGGGGGAATCGGGCTCGGGCAAGAGCGTGACCAGTTTATCGGTGATGCGGCTGATTGACGCGCCGGGCCGGATTGTGAACGGGTCAATTGTGCTGCGGACCAAGCTGGGCGCAGTTCTGGACGTGACGCAGTGTTCGGAAAAAGAGATGCGGCGCGTGCGCGGGAACGATATCGCGATGGTGTTTCAGGAGCCAATGACGTCGCTGAATCCGGCTTACACGGCGGGCAACCAGATTGCGGAAGCCATTATGCTGCATCAGGGGAAGCGCAAGAAGGAAGCGTGGGAGATGGCGGCAGAGACGCTGGCGCTGGTCGGGATTTCCGCGCCGGAGAAGCGCATGTTTGAATTTCCGCACCAGATGTCGGGCGGCATGCGGCAGCGGGTGATGATTGCAATCGCGCTTTCGTCGAAACCGGGCCTGCTGATTGCGGATGAGCCGACGACCGCGCTGGATGTGACGATTCAGGCGCAGATTCTGGACTTGATGCGCAAGCTGCAGAGTGACCTGAATATGGGCATTCTGCTGATTACGCATAACCTGGGCGTGGTGGCGGAGATGGCTTCGCGCGTGGCGGTGATGTATGCGGGCCAGATTGTGGAGCAGGGATTGGTGTCGGATGTGTTTCTCGCGCCGAAACATCCTTACACGATTGGATTGCTGAAGAGTTTGCCGCGGCCGGATTCGCATGCGCGGCTGGAGGCGATTCCGGGGAATGTGCCGAGTCCGTTTGCGATGCCGCCGGGATGCAAGTTCGCGCCTAGATGCCGGCATGCAGTTCCTGATTGTTCGGCTGGTGAGCCGCCGTTGGTTGAGGTGAATGAGGGGCGGCTCTCTCGATGTTTCCGGTGGAGCGAGTTATGAGCGCCATGCTGGAGGTTCGAGGTCTGCATAAGTGGTTTCCGGTGCGCGGCGGGTTGCTGAACCGGGTCCGGGCGCAGGTGCAGGCGGTGCAGGATGTTAGCTTCTCCATTCAGCAGGGCGAGATTTTGGGGCTGGTGGGGGAATCGGGATCAGGGAAATCGACGCTGGGGCGGAGCATTTTGCGGTTGACGGAACCTACGCGCGGCGAAGTGCTGTTCGAGGGCCGGAATGTGCTGGCGATGCGCGGAAGTGAGCTGCGCGGGCTGCGGCGGCGGATGCAGATTGTGTTTCAAGATCCGTTTGCGAGCCTTGATCCGAGGATGACGGTGGAAGCGATTATTGGGGAGGCTTTGGCGATTCATCATTTGAAATCGAGCTCGGACCGGGTGGGTGAGTTGCTGGAGTTAGTGGGGCTTTCTCCCGATCAGCGCAGGCGTTATCCGCACCAGTTTTCGGGCGGGCAGCGGCAGCGAATTGGGATTGCGAGGGCGCTGGCAGTGAATCCGAGTTTTATTGTGGCGGATGAGCCGGTTTCGGCGCTGGATGTTTCAGTGCAGGCGCAGATATTGAATCTGCTTCAGGACTTGCAGAAGAAGTTTGGGCTGACCATGCTGTTTATCTCGCATGACTTGCTGGTGGTGGAGCATTTGTGTGACCGGGTGATGGTGATGCAGTTAGGGCGGATTATGGAGATTGCGTCGAACAAGAGGCTGTATGAAGCTCCGGCGCATCCTTACACGCGGGCTTTGCTGTCGGCGGCTCCGGTGGCCGATCCGGGTCAGAAGCGGGACAGAATTTTGCTGAAGGGGGAGATTCCCTCTCCGATGAATCCTCCCAGCGGGTGCGTGTTTCGGACGCGATGCCCTTATGCGATTGCTGAGTGCGCCGAAGGGGTTCCGCCGCTGCGGGAGGTTTCGCCGGGACAGTTTTCGGCTTGCATTCGCGATGTGAAGGATTTTGCAACTTGCTGACGGAAGAAGAGATATCGAGATTGCGCGGGCGCTTTCCCATTCTTGGGGAGAAGACCTATCTTTATAACTGCTCACAAGGGGCGCTGAGTGATGCGGCGGAGTTAGGGATGCGGGATTTTATGGAGAGCTGGCGGCATTCCAGCGCTCCGTGGAATGACTGGGTGGAGGCATATGAGGGCATGCGGCGGGAGTTTGCGGCGTTTATCAATGCCGACGCGGATGAGATAGCGATTGTCACCAGCGCGTCGGCGGGAATTAACGCTGTTGCCCACTCGATGGAGTTTGAAGAAAGACCCAAGGTTGTGATGGGTGAGTTTGAGTTCCCAACCATGGGACAGATTTGGCTGGCGCAGCACGCGCGCGGGGCGCAGGTGGAGTTTGTCTCGTCCTATGAACAAGCAATTGATGAGCGCACGGGGATTGTTCCGCTGACGCATGTCTCGTTTTTGAATGGTGTCCGGTCCGACGTTCGGGCGATTGCCGAGTTAGCGCATGAGCGGGGTGCTTTTGTTTTCTTGGATGGGTATCAGGATTGCGGCACGCGGCCTGTGGATGTGAAGGCGATGGATGTGGATTTCTATGTAACGGGCACGCTGAAGTATTTGCTGGGTCCGCCGGGGCTGGCGTTTTTGTATGTGCGCAAATCTTTGGTGGAGCGCATGAATCCGACGCTGACAAGCTGGATGGCGCAGCGGGACGTGTTTGCTTTCAATGCGCGGAAGCACGATCCGGCTTTGGCGGCGCGGCGATTTGAGGGCGGGTCTCCGTCAATGCCGAATATTTACGCGGCTCGGCCGGCGCTTCGGCTTTTGCAGGACGTTGGCATGCAGAATGTGGCGGACCAAATTGCAGCTTTGACGCAGGCGTTCTTGCGCGGCCTGAAGGATCTTGGCGTGGCGGTGAAGACTCCAGAAGATAGTGTCGGGCCTTTGGTGGTTGTCCGGTCAGTTGATGCGGGGGCGCTGGTGGAGAGACTGACAGCGCGCGGCGTGGTGGTTTCGGCGCGGCTGGATGGGGTCCGATTTTCGTTTCATGTTTACAACAATCTTGCCGACGTTCGGACGGCGCTGGCTGTGCTGGACGACAACAGGCAGTTGCTGGTCCAGATATGAGTGAAGAACTCTCCCGTCAACTGAGCGCTCCGCAACTGGCGATGCTGGCCATTGGCGGGGCTATCGGCACCGGATTGTTTTTGGGCAGTGCCTTGGCGGTGCGCACGGCGGGCCCGGGCGTGATTGTCACTTACCTGATTGGCGCAGCGATTGCCTTGCTGCTGATGCGGGCGCTGGGTGAGATGGCGGTGGTTCATCCGACGGCTGGATCGTTTGGCATTTACGCGGAGACTTATCTGAACCCATGGGCCGGATTCACGGTTCGGTACACCTATTGGGCGGGGCAGTGCGTGGCCATCGGCGGCGAGGCCACGGCGATTGCCATTTATTGCCAATGGTGGTTTCCGCACACTCCGCAGTGGATGTGGATTCTGTTGTTCACCGCCGCGCTGCTGTACGTGAATGCGCGCAGCGTTGGCAACTTCGGGAGTTTTGAATACTGGTTCTCCATGATCAAGGTGGCTGCCATTGTTGCGTTTGTGATTATGGGCGCGGCGGTGATTCGGGGCATTGGGTTTTCGAATCTGACAAGCCATGGCGGCTTTCTGGCGACGGGCTGGCGCGGCGTTTGGATGGCGACTGTGTTTGTGATTTTCAGCTATATGGGCACCGAGGTGGTTGCGGTGACGGCGGGCGAGGCGAAGAACCCGGAAGTGGCGCTGCCGCGCGCGGCGCGGACGATGGCGGCGCGGCTGATTTTGTTTTATCTTTGCGCGGTGTTTGTGCTGGTGACGATTGTCCCGTGGACGCAGATTCAGACGGGGGCCGATGTCAGCGCGAGCCCGTTTGTGCGGGTGTTTCAACTGATTGGGATTCCGGCCGCCGCGCATATTGTGAATTTCGTGGTGATTACGGCCGCGGCTTCCAGCATGAATTGCAATTTGTATCTGGTGAGCCGGATGATGTTTTCACTCGCCAGGAGCGGCTATGCGCCGGCGGCGTGGGGGAAGCTGTCAGGACAAGGGACGCCGGTGCGGGCGCTGGCGGTTTCGGGCGCGGGATTGGGACTGGCGCTGGCGATTTCGTTCCTGGCGCCGGGCAGCGCATTCGTGTATTTGTTTGGGATCTCGCTTTTCGGAGGTCTTTATGCGTGGCTGATTATTTTTGTGACACACATTTTCTTTCGGCGCAGGCGGCAGGCGGCCTGGACACCGATGATGGGCGCTGGATCTTTGATTGGGGCCCTGGCCATCGTGGCGATTTTGCTGACAACTTGGCTGGTGGAAGGAATGCGCATCACCTTGATTGCTGGCGTGTCTTGGCTGGCGGTTCTGACTGGGGCGTTCCTGATTGCTCAGAGAAGACCCGCTACACTACTCTGATGACTTCAGCCAGCCTCACCGAGCTTTGGGAAGAGCACACCGCGCATGAATTCGATACACGCGACACGGAAGCCACTTTGAAGACTATGGTGGATGACGCTTATGTCAACCATGTTCCGGTGATGACTGGCGGCTATGGGAAAGCGGAGTTAGCGGCTTTCTACTCAAAGGATTTTATTCCGGCGATGCCTCCAGACACGAAACTGAAGCCGATTTCGCGGACTGTGGGCACGGACCAGTTAGTGGATGAGATGATTTTTTCCTTTACCCATACGCAGGAGATGCCGTGGATTCTGCCCGGTGTTCCCCCTACTCACAAGTTTGTGGAGGTTCCGCTGGTTGCGATTGTGCGGTTCCGCGACGGCAAGCTGGCGCATGAACATATCTACTGGGACCAAGCTTCCGTGCTGAAACAAATTGGCTTGATTACTGATGAGTCATTGCCAGTGTTTGGCGCGGAGACGGCACGGAAAGTATTGGCGGGCGCATAAGTGAGGCTGCTTTTGCTGTTGGTGCTCGCGATAGGCGCGCAAGCCCAGTTATTGAAGGAAATTGAGGCGATTCCGGCGATTGATGACCATGCGCATCCGGTCTGTCCGCCAGCCACGGTTCCAGGAGACCGGGATTTTGATGCGCTGCCGGTGGATAACTTGGAGCCAGAGTCGGATCCGCTGCTGTCGCGTCCCACGAATCCAGATTTGCCGCGGGCTTGGAAGGCACTGTATGGATTTTCTGGTCCGGCGTCCGGGTTGAAGCTGGCGCGAGAAGCCGTGCAGAAGCGCGAGGGGAGCAATTACTCGGTTTGGGTGCTGGATCAGGCGCATATCGAGACGATGCTGGGGAACCGGATTTCTTTTTGCGAGGGGATTGCAAGTCCGCGGTTTGCGTGGGTGCCTTATGCGGATGCGCTGGTGTTTCCGCTGGATAACTCGAAGCTGGCGGCTGAGAATCCGGACAGGAAGGTTTATTTTCCCCTGGAGGATAAGCTGCTTCTGCGGTATATGAAGAATCTTGGCTTGACTAAGCGGCCGGCAACGCTGAAGGAATATTTGGCGAGGGTGGTGACACCGACCCTGGAGGAGCAGCGCAAAGGCGGAGCGGTTGCGGAGAAGTTCGAGATTGCTTACTTGAGAAAGTTTGACTTTGGAGATCCATCTTTTGCCGATGCCGCCGCTGTCTATGCGCGCGGGTCTGCGGGGGCGGCTGAGTATAAGGTCTTGCAGGATTATCTGTTTCGCTATGTGGCCAGCGAGTGCGGACGATTAGGCATGGCGGTTCATTTGCACACGATGGCTGGCGGGGGCGGATATTTTGATGTTTCCGGCGTGAATCCGCTGCTGATGGAGCCGGTGCTGAACGATCCGAAGATGCGGAAGACGAAGTTTGTATTTATTCATGGCGGCTGGCCTTACACGCGCGAGTTAGGCGCGCTGCTGGAGAAGCCAAATGTGTATCTGGATTATTCATCCATGTCAGGGAGTTTTTATCCGGCGACTCTGGCGGCGACGCTGCGCGAGTGGCTGGAGCGGAATCCTGAAAAGGTGATGTATGGGACCGATGCGTATCCGGGTTCGGAGTTAGCGGGCTGGGAGGAGACGCTGTGGATGGCAAACAAGACGGCGCGGGAGGCTCTGGCGATTGCGCTGGACGGGATGGAACGGGACCATGAACTGACTCATGAACAGGCGCTGGAGTTTGCCCGTCAGGTATTGCACGACAATGCGAAGGCTTTATACGGACTGTAGACTGGATGTTCAACCTTGAGAGTTATATGAATAAGATTGTCTTATCGCTATTCACCGCCGTTGTTTGTCTGGCGCAGACGCCGCCCAAGACTGCGCCGACTATTCCAGAACCAAGCGCCGCGTTTGTTCGCGAGACATACTCCAAGTTTGAGTACAAGATTCCCATGCGCGACGGGATCAAGCTGTTTACGGAGGTCTATATTCCCAAGGATGCGGCCACAGACGGGAAAACCTATCCCATCCTGTTTGAACGCACGCCCTATAGCGTGGCTCCTTACGGGATTGATGAGTTTCCGGCGAACGTGGGGCCTTCTCCGTTATTCGCGCATGAAAAGTTTATTTTTGTCTATCAGGACGTGCGCGGGCGTTATATGAGCGAGGGCGATTTTACGATTGTGCGGCCTCAGATACCCGTGAAGAAAGGCCCGAAGGATATAGACGAGAGCACGGACGCTTATGACAGCATTGACTGGCTTGTTAAGAATATTGCGGGCAATAACGGCAAGGTGGGCATTTGGGGAATCTCGCAGCCGGGTTTTTTTGCCACAGCCGCTTTGATTGATTCGCATCCAGCGTTGCTGGCGGTGTCTCCGCAGGCTCCGGTGACTGATTACTACCTGGGCGATGACGTTTATCACAACGGGGCATTCATGCTGGCTGCGCGGTTCAGTATGTACACCGGGTTTCGTCCGCGCGGGGATGAGCCGGCGCCTCCCCAACCGGCGCTGCCGTTTGATTTTGGAACTCCAGACGGCTATGACTTTTATCTTTCGATGGGAACGCTGGCGAATGCGGATGAGCTTTATTTGAAGCATGCCAACCCTTACTGGGAGATGAATGTGAAGAACAGCAGTTACAACGATTTCTGGCAGGCGCGATCCGTTTGGAAGTATCTGACTAATGTGAAGCCGGCGGTGATGCTGGTGGGCGGATGGTATGACCAGGAAGACCGTGAGGGCCTGTTCCGGCAGTTTAATTTCATGGCGAAGAATTCGCCTGCCACCTCGGATTTGCTGGTGGTGGGGCCGTGGGTGCATGGAGGCTTTGCGCGCGGCGATGGAGACCGCGTGGGCAACGTGACGTTTGGGTCAAAGACGGCTCTGTATTTTCGCGAATCGATTGAGTTTCCGTTTTTCATGCATTATTTGAAGGGCAAGGAAGTGGGCGCGCTGCCGAAGGCGTGGGTGTTTCAAACAGGCGTGAACCAATGGCGCAAGTTTCCGGAGTGGCCTCCGAAGGGAGTTACACCCACTGATTTGTTTCTGGATGAGAAGGGGAAGATTGCCTGGAGCGCGCCGGCGGCTAAGTCGGTGGATGAGTATATCTCAGATCCGGCGAAACCGGTTCCTTATATTGGCCATGTGCTGATGGGCATTCGGTATGACTTCATGACTGAGGACCAGAGATTCGCGGCCACACGGCCGGATGTGCTGGTTTATAAGAGCGAGGTGCTGGATCATGATGTGACGGTGGCGGGACCGATCACGGTGGATTTGAAAGTTTCGACAACGGGCACGGACTCGGATTTCGATGTGAAGCTGATTGATGTGTTTCCGGGCAAGTATCCGGATTATGATGCCAAGCCGGGTGAGGCTCCGGCGAATCCGAGAGCGCTGCCGGCGAGCGCGATTCAGTTAGGCGGCTATCAGGAGTTAATTCGCGGCGAGCCGTTTCGCGGGAAGTATCGCAAGAGTTTTTCCGAGCCGATTCCGTTTAAGCCTGGTGAGCCGGCGCGGATCACGTTTCAGATGTCGGATGTGATGCATACGTTTCGGGCGGGCCACCGGATTATGGTGCAGGTGCAGAGTTCGTGGTTTCCGCTGACGGACCGGAATCCGCAGAAGTTTGAGGAGATTCCCAATGCGCTTTCCGCGGATTTTGTGAAGGCGACGGAGCGGGTTTATTTGGGCGGTGCGGATGGATCGAAGATTCGGGTATTGGTGCTGCCTTAGAAGAACAAGGGGACGGACAGCTATGTCCACGGAGTAGGATTGCCCGGCGCGGGGAGGCTTTCTGTTGGGGACATAGTAGTCCGTCCCCACCGGGCGGTCAGAAGCTACGCGAGGATAGGCTGAATTACTTTTCCGGCTACGTCAGTTAGCCGGAAGTGGCGGCCCTGGAACTGGTAAGTCAGCTTTGTGTGGTCAATGCCGAGGCAGCGCAGAATAGTGGCTTGGAGGTCATGAACGTGGACCGGATCTTTGGTGATGTTATAGCCGTAATCATCGGTCTCGCCCAGCGTGATGCCGGGCTTCACTCCGCCGCCCGCAAGCCACATTGTGAAGCAGCGGCCGTGATGATCTCGGCCGTAATCGTCGGCGGTTAAGCGGCCCTGGCAGTAGACAGTTCTGCCGAATTCGCCGCCCCAGACGACAAGCGTGTCGTCAAGGAGGCCGCGCTGTTTCAGGTCCTGGATGAGTCCGGCTGAGGCCTGGTCGACATCTTTGCAGCGCTTGGGTAACTCGATGGGAAGGTTGCCGTGATGATCCCAGTCGCGATGATAGAGCTGGATGAAGCGGACGCCGCGCTCGGCAAGGCGGCGGGCGAGAAGGCAGTTAGAGGCGAAGGTTCCGGGCTTTTTGGCGTCTTCACCGTATAAGTCGAAAGTGCTGGGTGGTTCCTTGGATAAGTCAGTCAGTTCTGGGACGGAGCTTTGCATGCGGAACGCCATTTCGTATTGCGCGATTCGGGCATTGGTCTCGGGATCTCCGAAGGCTTCATACTCGACCTTGTTGAGCTGGCCGAGAGTGTCGAGGAAACCACGGCGCGCCTCTTTGGACATGCCTTTGGGGTCTGACAGATAGAGGACGGGGTCGCCAACGGAGCGGAACTTGACGCCTTGATAGCGGCTGGGAAGGAAGCCGTTGCCCCATAAGCGGTCATAAAGCGGCTGGCCGCCTCCGGAGGACGAAATCATCACAACGAAGGCGGGCAGGTCTTCGGTTTCGCAGCCAATCCCATAAGAGATCCAGGCTCCCATGCTGGGCCGTCCTCCCAGGCGGAAACCGGTTTGCTGCATGGTGACGGCGGGATCGTGATTGATCTCTTCCGTGTTCATGGATTTGATGAAGGTCAATTGATCTGCGATTTTTGCGGTATGGGGCAGCAACTCGCTGACCCATGCGCCGGAGTTGCCGCGCTGGGCGAATGAGAACTTGGACGGCACGATGGGGAAGCTGGCCTGGGTGGCCGACATGCCGGTGAGGCGCTGGCCGCCGCGGATGGATTCGGGAAGGTCGGTGCCTTGAAAGTCTTTCAGGCGCGGTTTGTAGTCGAATAACTCCATTTGGGACGGGCCGCCGGATTGGAAGAGATAGATGACTCGTTTGGCTGTTGGCGCGAAATTAGGAAAGCCGGGAAGGGCACCTTGAGGAGCGGCGGATGAGTTGCGGTTCAGCAAGCCGGCGAGGGCGGCGATTCCGAGGCCTGTGGAGTTGACTCCGAAGAAGCGGCGGCGAGTCATGTCGGTTTCCATATAGTTACTCCTTGTTGATTGTGGCGTCCATGTTCAGGATGAGGCTGGCGATGGTGGTGTAGGAGGCGAGATCTCGGACATCGAGATCTTGGCGGCGCGGGGATTCGCCGTAGCTTAACAAGTCAGCGGCGGCCTTGGTGTCGTCCTTGTAACTGGCCTCGGCGGTGGTCAAGGCGCGCAGCAGAATCTGGCGCTCTTCGGCCTTGGGAGGGCGGGCCAGCAGGAGTTCGAATGCATAATCCAGGCGCGATGCGGGCAGTTGGCCGCCTTCGGTGAGCATGCGCTCGGCCAGCTTGCGCGAGGCCTCCAGAAAGGCAACATCATTCATGAGGTCAAGCGCCTGCAGGGGCGTGTTGGTGCGGTTTTCATAGACGGTGCAGACTTCGCGATTGGGAGAATCGAAATTGGCCATAAAAGGCGGCGTGACGGTTCGCTTCCAATAGGTGTAAAGGCTGCGGCGGTAGAGCGCGTCTCCTTTGTCCTGGACATAACCTCCGCCGCCGCCTAACTCCTGCCAGAGGCCGGGCGGCTGATAGGGCTTCACTGAAGGGCCGCCCACTTTTTCCACCAGCAAGCCAGAGGCAGCCAGGGCCTGATCGCGGATTTCTTCGGGGCCGAGGCGGTAACGCGGGCCGCGGGCGAGAAGGCGGTTGTCGGGATCTTTCTGGAGCAGTTCGGGAGTGACGTTTGATTGCTGACGGTAAGTGGCGCTGGTGACTATTAGCCTTTGCATTTCCTTGACATTCCAGCCGCTATCCATGAACTGGACGGCGAGCCAGTCGAGAAGTTCGGGATGGGTGGGCCATTCGCCTTGTGAGCCGAAATCGTCTACGGTCTTGACGATGCCGAAACCAAAGTAAGATTGCCAGAAGCGGTTGACGGTGACACGCGCGGTGAGTGGATTGCCGCGATCCACAAGCCATTTTGCGAGTCCCAGACGGTTGTTGGGCCAGGCGGGATTGGGCTGCGGGAGGATGGCGGGAATGCCGGGCTGCACTTCTTCGCCGTGGTTGTCGTAAGCGCCGCGCTTCAGCACAAAGGACTGGCGGACGGATGGGTCGTCCACCATGACCATGACGGTGGGAATGGAATCGTAAAAATGATCGCGCGCCTGGATAGCCTTCTGTAGGTCGCCACGCGCCTGTTTGATTTTGTCTGGCGCGGCATCAGCCAGAAACGCAAGAGTGAGCTTGTCAAGTTGCGGTTTGGAGTGCTGGCTTTGGCTCGCTAGCTGGCCCGGTGGTTGCGGCACTGAGATGGCAGCAGCTTCTTGCGGATTGAGCGCCGACTTATACACACGCACGTCGCTAATGCTGCCCTGGAAACGCAGGCCGCCGGCGGCTCCGATGCGGAACGGTGTCTTGGCTGCGACATGGAAGGGCTCGTTTAACTGGTCAAACAGGACTTTCGTGGGCTGCTCGATGCCGTCTAGATAGATGTGGACTCCTGCGGCTTTGCGCTTGCCATCGTAGGTGACGGCAACATGCTGCCATGTCCCGAGTTTGATGTTATTGGCGGTCTCGATGCGCAAGGCCAGATCAGTCCAGCGAAGAACGATATGCAGGCGGAGCTTTCCATCAATGAGATAGAGGCCGTGGCCCATGCCTTCGAAGTAATCTTCCGATTGGGACAGGATTGCGCCGTTGGCGTTTTCGGGCTTGATCCAGGCGGCGAAGGTGAATGGGTCCATGTAGCCAAAGTTGGCGATGTCTTTGGGTATTTCCAGAAAGTGTTTGTTATCGAAATGCCAGGCGGCTCCGGCGGGACTCTTGTCTGATGGAACATCAGGATTGGTGATTTTGTCGTCGGACTTAAAGGCGAGGTTTTTTGTGACAGTCCAATCGGCGGTGGAACCGGCTATGTTGTGCTCCCATCGGGCGAGTGAAGTTTGAAGCGCGGGCTGGAGTTCTTCGTAATGCTTTTGCTGGGCGGCTACTTCGGCATCAAGAACCTGCAATTCTTGTTGCTGCTCGGGCAAGGGGGCCTTTATGTATGGTTCTTCGTTGCCGTAGTTGTAGGCGAAGCCTTTCTCATTGGGAATGCGGTTGAAGTAGGCAAACAGGCGGTAAAAGTCTTTCTGGGAAATGGGGTCGTACTTATGGTCGTGGCAGCGCGCGCATCCCATAGTGAGGCCGATCCAGACATTAGCCGTGGTCTGGGCGCGGTCAGCCACATATTCCACTCGGTATTCCTCTGGAATGATTCCGCCTTCGCCGCTGGTTCGATGGTTGCGGTTGAAGCCCGTGGCGATGCGCTGATCGAGAGTGGGGTTCGGGAGCAGGTCGCCTGCCAACTGGTCGACGGTGAATTCGTCATAGGGCATGTTGCGGTTGAAGGCGTCGATGACCCAGTCGCGCCAGCGCCACATTTCGCGCGGACCGTCGGTCTGGTAGCCGTTGGTGTCTCCGTAGCGGGCGGCTTCCATCCAGCGATAGGCCATATGTTCGGCGTATTCGGGCGAGGCGAGAAGGCGATCCACCACTTTCTCGTAAGCGTTGGCGGAGTTATCGGCAAGGAAGGCAGTGACTTGGGCGGGAGTGGGCGGAAGGCCGGTAAGATCAAGAGACACGCGGCGAATCAGGGTTCGTTTGCCGGCTTCGGGAGACGGCTGCAAGCCTTCGCGCTCCAGGCGGCTCAGGATGAAGTTATCGATTGGATTGCGCACCCAGCCTTGCAGGTGAACGGAGGGCAGAGCGGGACGCTGCGGCGGAATGAAAGACCAGAAGGGCGTCCACTTCGCGCCTTGCTGAATCCAATCGCGAATTAACTGGATTTCTTTGTCAGTTAGCTTGTCGCGGCCCATGTAGGCGGGCGGCATGCGGTAAGTTTTGTCGGTGGAACTGACGCGGCGGTAGATTTCGCTGTGGTCGGGATTGCCGGGGATGATGGCGTGCTTGCCTTCGCGCAGTTCGATATTAGCGCCGGATTCCAGGTCGAAGCGGAGCTTGGTTTTGCGATTGGCGGCGTCGGGGCCGTGGCAGGTGAAGCATTTGTCTGAAAGAATTGGGCGGATGTCGCGGTTGAATTCGATGGGCTGGGAGGCGGAGATGGGGATGGATAGCAGGAGAATGAGGCTGAGGTTGCGAACCATCACGGTTATGATATATCGGATTTGAGTTCAGGGTTTGGCCCTGCTTAAGTTCTGTCAAGCGCCGGATGGAACTCATGCGGTTCAATGGATTCCAAGGTGGCGGTTCCTATTTCAAGAGATGTGTAGACCGCTCTCTGGCCAATGGAGTTCCAGCGCCCGCCAACCTTCGCTGCGCCAATACCCAAGAGATCAGCGTACTGCATCTTGCATACGCGATAGACCTTGAAGTCAGTCCCGTCCGGAATAGTCCATTCAACGCGGCGGGCATTGAGATGCGGGCGGAATTCGTTCAACTGAAAATGCCGTGCTCAAGCCGGACGAAATAAGGTTCGAATTCGCTCAGGTCAAAACCTGTCTGGTTGGCGTAAGCCAGCGGAGTCAAGTTCCTGAACTCCTCGTTTGGTGTATCCAGCCAGGTGCGAGCCGCTTTTCCGCTTCCCATCACTTCGACCGTTCGCCGAATGAAGGCAGTGTAGCTGGCGTAGGTGGCTGCCGCATTGTGGGGAAAAAATTCTATCGCTTCGCTTTTGACTGGATCGGGCATGTAATCCATGATCCTACTTTTTCGCCCCACCGTACTGTTCAGGCTTTGCTGAGCTTCGGCCACTTCAGCGCGTACCAGGCAACAAAAATGAAGCAGAACATGGGGACGATGAAGCCGCGCGACATGTCGAACTTATCGGCAACGTAGCCCATGAGTTTGGGCAGGAACGCTCCGCCCATGATGGCCATGACTATATAAGATGACGCCTTCTTGGCTCGCGTGCCGAGGCCGTAGATGCCCAGGGCGAAGATGGTCGGGAACATCAGCGACATGAAAAAGAAGATGAGGAAGACGCAAACTACGGATGTCCAGCCGAGCTTCAGAAAGACCAGGAACGTCAGCAGCACGCTGAGCGAGCCATAGAGAGCGAGCACTTTGTGGGCGGAATAGCGCTTCAACAAAGCGGCTCCCATGAAGCGTCCGACCAGGAAGCAGGCGAAGCCGAGCGATGCCAGATTGGATGCTCCTTTATTGGTCAGGGCGAGTGTGCCGTTCGCCGCGGTGGTCAGCCAGCCGGGGAGATGACTGAGCGTGCCCGACCAGGATTGCGGAATGGCGGGCAGTTCGGAAGTCATGTAGTTGATGAAGAAGCTGAAGATTCCGGCCTGGGCGGCGACGTAAAGAAATTGCGCGGCCACGGCCATGACGAAGTGCGGATGCGACCAGATGGAGCGGGAGGTTGGGCTAGAAGACGAGTCGTCCATGTGATATTCGTCTTCCGCCTTGATGTCAGGCACTCGCGCGAAATAGAAGATGACGGCCAGCACCAATACAATGACGGCGATGGCTGCGTAAGGAATGTAAAGCGTCTGGTCGGCCGTGCTGTTGCCTTTGGCGTCCACTGAATAGAAGAAGACGCTGCCGATGATGGGGCCCAGAATCCAGCCGAAGCCGTTGCAGGATTGCGCCAGGTTGATGCGCGTGGCTGAATATTGGGGATTGCCCAGAACGGTGGTGTAGGGGTTGGCGATGGTTTCAAGAAAAGTGAGTCCAGTGGCGATGAGGCAGACTCCTGCCAGGAAGGCGACAAAGGCCGTGTTGGGCGAGACCGCGCCGGTATGGACCATGGCGCTGATGTGCGTGGCGGGGATGAACCACAAGCCGCCGGCGGCGACAATAAGCAAGCCGCAGAGGATGCCGCCTTTGTAGCCAAGCTTGATGGCCAGCCAGCCGGCGGGCACGGACATGATGAAGTAGCCCAGATAATGCGCGAACTGCACCCAGGCCGATTCGGATTTGGTCAGATGCAGCTCGTCCTGGAAGTGTTTGTCCATGACGTCGATAAGGCCGTTGCACACGCCCCAGAGCAGAAACAGCGACGTGACCAGGATGAAAGTGAACATGACATTGACGCCGTCGTCCGTGACGAAGAGGCCTTGCTTGGTGCGCGCGGTTGCGGTTGCGGTTGACATTGGCAAAGCACTATCGTATGCCAGTCCGCTGGAGAGCGCGGATGGCTGGAACAAAAGGGCATATAGTGGATGGTGTTTGAGGGAACAATATGGACACTAAAGGACCGGCTTTTTCGCGGCGCTATTTTTTCTTCGGCAGCCTGCTGGCGGGGGCCTTGCCAACTGCCGGGTTTGGCTCCGTGCCATCATTGAAGGCGCTGGGATACAAATCACCGAATGAGAAGCTGAACATCGCCTCCATTGGCGCGGGCGGGAAGGCAGCCAGCGATATTCGCGCGTGCGCCCAGACCGAAAATATTGTCGGGCTGTGCGATGTGGACGACACGCGCGCGGCGGGCATTTACAACCAGTTTCCGAATGCGCCGAAGTACAAGGATTTTCGCGTCATGCTGGAGAAGCAGGCAGACGTTGACGCGGTGATTGTGACCATTCCCGACCATATGCACGCGTCGGCGGCCATTGCGGCCATGCAGATGGGCAAGCATGTTTATGTGCAGAAGCCGCTGGCGCACACGGTTTGGGAATGCCGGGAGCTGATGAAGGCCGCCGAGAAATACAAGGTGGCCACGCAGATGGGCAACCAGGGTTATTCGAACGAAGGAACGCGCCAATGCGCGGAGATGGTTTGGAATGGCGAGATTGGCAACGTGACTGAGGTGCATGCGTGGACCAACCGTCCGGCGTGGCCGCAGGGGATTGCGGAAGCGCCTGCCGCTTCGCCCGTTCCCGCCACGCTCGATTGGGATTTGTGGCTGGGCGTGGCGGCGGAGCGCCCTTACAGCGAAGACTATCTTCCGTTTATCTGGCGCGGATTTTACGATTTTGGGTCGGGTTCGCTGGGCGACATGGCGTGCCACATTTTGGGTGCTCCGAATATGGCGCTGCGCTTGACGGCGCCGACATCGGTCGAATGCGTGCGGCAGGAAGGCAGAAGCGACCAATATTTTCCGGCGAGTTCGGTGGTTCGGTTTGACTTCCCTGCCCGCGACAATATGCCGCCGGTGAAGATTTTCTGGTATGACGCCATGCGCGGCGAACAGCCGACGTTTCCGAATGCGCCGCAGGGCGAAATTCTGGGCGACCTGCCGCGGAACAGAGAAGGCAATGCCTCTTTCGCGGGAGAGCCGAAAGAGCGGCAGATTCAGGGGCAGGTGTTTACCGACCAGTTCTTTACTCCCAAGCCTGAAACTCCGCGGCCGCCGCGCACGGCGCCGGCCAAGCCGCTGACCCCGCATGAGGAAAAGGAAGCGCACTGGATGAGCCTGATTAACGTGGGCACAAACGGCAGCCTGCTGGTGGGCGACAAGGGCATGATCACCACCGGCACTTACGGCGAGAATACGCGCTTGCTGCCGGTGGAAAAAATGCGCGGCTATGAATTTCCTCCGGAATTTCTGCCGCGTTCGCCGGGCCATTATCGCGACTGGATTCGCGCGTGCAAAGGCGGCGTGCCTGCGTGCTCAAATTTCGCGGTGTCTGCGCCGTTTACCGAATGGATTGCGCTGGGCGCGCTGGCCATCAAGCTGAACACGCGGCTGGAATGGGACGCGGAGAACATGCGCATCACAAACAACGAAGAAGCAAACCGGCTGCTGAAGCCGGTGGTTCGCAAGGGCTGGAAGATCGCTTAAATCGGCTTTAGGCTGGAAAACAGGCCGCGTTGGTTGTTATATGGCTTGTTCCTCCGAGCCTTATTTTTCGCGCTAACGCTGGCTTCTTTTGGGTGGGCTGCGGACACAACCCTTTACAGTGGGTCGGTGCGCGCAGCCGATCAATTTGTGCCAGGGGCGACGGTCACGGCTGTGCAAGGCGCCACCAAGATCATTGCCTACACGGACGAAGCTGGCCGTTACACGCTGAAGCTCGGGCCAGGTGTCTGGGACGTTCATGTTGACATGTTCGGGTTCACGCCCGTGCAGGAGCAGGTGACAATTGCCGGCAAGCCGATTTATAAGAATTGGACTCTGGATATGCCGCACCTGGCTGAACCCGCAAGCGCGGCGGTGAAGAAACCGGAGCAGACAGCAACGCGGCGGCGCAGTTATGGCAACCGGCCTGCTTTCAGCCGCAATGGACAAGGACCGGCGGCGAACGCGCAAGGAGCAAGGCCGGGGTTTCAGAATGCGCAGGTGCGGTCAGCCGAGAATGCGGATCAGGCTTTGGCGCAGGCAGCTGCGTCGGCTGCTGCTCCTGGGGCAGCCACGGATTTGGCTGCCGATGCGGATGAATCTTTGCTTGTCAATGGCAGCACCAGCGGCGGGCTGGCGCAATCAAGCGACGATGAGGCGCGGCGGGAACGCATGATGGCCGGCCAGGGACCGGGCGGCGGACCGAATGGCGGTGCGTTGGGCGCGAATTCGGGGCTGGGTGTGCCGCCGGGAATGAGCGCTCCTGGGTCGGATAGCCTGGGTTTGGGTGGTCTGGGAACGAATGCGCTGAATGCGGGTTTCGGGGCTGGACCGGGCGGCGGCGGTGGTGGCTTCGGCGGTGGACCTGGAGGCGGCGGCTTTGGCGGCGGTGGTCGCGGGGGCGGAGGTTTTGGAGGCGGTGGTGGCCGCGGAGGTGGTGGCGGCCGGCAAGGCGGCGGCCAGAATGCCAACCGGCGCGGACCCTACAATGGCCAGTACGCCAGCTTCGGCAACCGGCGGCGTCAGCAGCAGCGGATCACTGGATCTATTTTCGGAAACCTGCAAAATTCAGCGCTGAATGCGGCGCCATTCTCTTTGAATGGCAAGCCGGAAGAAAAGCCTTCTTACTCGGATTTCAACTTTGGCATTAATCTGGGAGGCCCGGTGGTGATCCCCAAAATTGTGAATTGGACCCGCGCGAGTTTCTACTTCACTTATCAAGGGACGCGGGACAAGAATCCTTACAGCCAGGCAGCGGCGGTGCCGACTCTGGCGGAGAGAAGCGGCGATTTCTCGTCTGTATCCAGCGTCATCTACGATCCTTTGTCGGGAACTCCGTTTGCCGGAAATATCGTTCCCGCATCGCGGATCAATGCCGCTTCGCTGGGGCTGTTGCCATTGTTTCCGCTGCCGCAATATTCGGGACTGACCCAGAATTACCAGTTAGTGACTTCGGTTCCGAATAACTCGAATAACGTGGGCGTGCGGCTGAATGCGCCTGTTTCGAATAAGGACCGCTTGAACACGAATATTCAGGTGCAGGAACGGGAGTCCAAGACCCAGCAGTTATTTGGCTATCAAGACACCGGGTCGGGCCAGGGAGTGAGTGCTTCACTGGGCTGGAGCCATAGCTTCAAGCCGCGCTTTAACAACAGCGCCACCTTGACATTTAGCCGGAACACCAGCGTGACAACTCCTTACTTTGCGTATAAGGACAACATTGAGGGTGATCTGGGCATCAATGGGACTCTGATATCGCCATTCACTTATGGGCCTCCGACCATTTCGTTTACTAACTTTGGCACTCTGACCGATGCAACGCCTTCGCGCACGGTGGGCCAGACGACTAACTTCACCGATACCATCACTTATGTGGTGCATCGCAAACATAACTTGCAGTTTGGGTATCTTTACCGGCGTCTTCAATCGAACCTGACGAACTATTCAAACGCGCGCGGATCTTTTTCGTTCAGCGGGCTGCTAACCAGTGAATTGAATGCGCAGGGCCAGCCGGTGAGCGGGACTGGATTTGATTTTGCGGATTACTTGCTGGCGCTTCCGCAAACCAGTTCGCTGGGCTATGGCGACACCAAAGATTATTACCGCGGCTGGTCCACTGGCTGGTATGCGCAGGATGACTGGCGTCCTTTGCGCGGGCTGTCATTCAATGTCGGCCTGCGCTATGAGTATTTCGCGCCTTACACGGAGTTGAATAATCACCTGGCTGATTTGTTGCTGAATTCCACCATGACGGCTGTTACGGTTGTCACTCCGGGCGAGAATTCCACAGGCCTTCCCAGCAGCCTGGTGAAGCCTGATCTGCATGCGTTCTCACCCAGGCTTGGCTTTGCGTGGCGTCCGGGCGCCAGCCGCGACATTGTGGTTCGGGGCGGATACAGCATTTTCTATAGCGGTTCAGTGTATTCGCAAATTGCCAGCCAGTTGGGCGCTCAGCCGCCTTATGCCAACACGGTGTCGCTGACAACCAGTTCGGCCAACCCGCTGACGCTTCAGAATGGGTTCAACTTTTCGCCTTCGCAAAATATCTTGAACACGTTTGGCATTGATCCGAATTTCAAGCTGCCTTACGCGCAGACCTGGGCCTTCGCGATTCAGGAAACAGTGCCGCATGGGTTCCTGCTGGAGGAAGAATACATAGGAACGAAGGGAACGGACCTGGGCGTTGTGGAGCAGCCGAACCGGCCGGTGGCTGGCTCCACCATTCTCAACGCGCAAAGCGATCTTGAGATTCCAGACGCCACTTCCTTCAGCTATGAGACCTCGCAAGCGAACTCCATCTTTCATGCCGGGCAGGTTCGCATTACGCGGCGCTTCTCCACCGGCGTGTCGGGCAACTTGCTTTACACTTATTCAAAGTCGATTGACGATGCCTCCAGCTTCAGCGGAGTGGGCGGCACCACGGTGCAATACATCAATAACTTAAATCTGGAACGGGGCTTGTCTTCGTTCGACCAGCGCCACCGGCTTTCTGGAACTTTTCTTCTTTCTTCTCCGGTGGGTGTTCACGGCATGCTGCGCAACGCCGGTTGGAAGACAGCGGCGCTGGCCGGGTGGACGGTGAATGGGACGCTGACGGCGGCGACGGGCACTCCGCTGACGGCTACGGTTGCAGGCAACCTTTCGAACACGGGCGGCCTGGCCAACGCCGGCAGCACGCGGGCGCAGGCAACGGGGCTGCCTATTGAAAGCAGCGCTTATCCGTATTTCAATTTGCTGGCATTTACCACTCCGGCTTCGGGCGATTTTGGAGACGCGGGACGCGACACAATTCCCGGGCCGTTCCAGGTGAGTTTCAACGCGGCTCTGAACCGCGCTTTCCGGTTTGGAGACAGCCGCCGGCAGTTGCAATTCAGGCTCAGCACGACCAATGCGCTGAATCATGTCTCCATCACGATTTTTGGCACCACCGTGAACTCCTCCACTTATGGATTGCCCACCGCTGCGTCGGCCACCAGAACCGTGCAACTCTTGCTGCGGTTCAGTTTTTGAGGTGATGAGATGCGAATTGCTTTTCTGCTGATTGTGGGCGCCGCGCTGGCCGCAGGCCAGAGCGTGAAGTTCACGGCCAACAGCAATCTGGTCATTGTGGATGTGGTGGTAAGGGATAAGTCTGGCAAGACCATTGAGGGCCTGAAGCAGGGTGACTTCACGGTTCTGGAGGATGGCAAGCCGCAGAAGATCTCGGTATTCGAGTATCAGCAGTTAAGCACGGACCCGCTGCCTCCCGAAAAGCTGACGCTGGCGGATGAGCTAAAGCTGCCGGATGCTCCGAAGACCTCGATTACGGTAGGAGAGCAGGGCGCGCCGCAATACCGCGACAAGCGGCTGATGATCTTCTTCCTTGATTTTTCCTCCATGGGAATCAATGAGCAGTTGCGGGCGCAGGAAGCTTCCTTGGAATATGTGAACAAGCACATCACCAAAGATGACATGGTGGCCATTATGCTCTACACCAGCACGGTGCAGGTGCTTTCCGATTTCACCAACAACCGCGACACGCTGACCAATATTTTAAAGTCGCTGCCCATTGGGGAGATGAGCGAATTAGCGGGCTTGGCTGACACCGACACGGACAATGGCGAAGACACCGGCGCGGCGTTTGTGGCGGATGAGACAGAATTCAATATTTTCAACACGGACCAGAAACTGGCGGCCATTGAGGAAGCGGCGCGCATGCTGTCTTCCCTGCCCGAGAAGAAGGCGCTCATTTATTTTTCGGCAGGCGTGAATAAGACCGGAATTGACAATCAGGCGCAGTTGGAAGCATCGGTAAATGCGGCCGCCAAGGCCAACTTGGCGATTTATGCGGTGGATGCGCGCGGCTTGATGGCGGACCCTCCGGGCGCGGCCGCCAGCAGCGCCGGGCCGCGCGGAACCACGCTTTACAACGGCGGCTTTTACAACAACCAGCGGGCTACTATTAACGATTCGCAGGAGACTTTGTACACGCTGGCGGCTGACACGGGCGGCAAGGCCTATTTTGACAGCAACGACATTGCGGGCGAGATTGTCCAGGCGCAGCAGCAGATGCGCAGTTATTATCTGCTGGGCTATTACAGCACAAATTCGGCCATGGATGGCAAGTATCGGAGGATTAACGTTAAGCTGAACAGCAAGCTGGCCGCGAAGCTGGAGCACCGGCCCGGTTACTACGCGGACAAGGTCTGGGGCAAGCTGAACGGGCAGGAGAAAGAGCAGCAGTTAAAAGAGGCCTTATCGGCGGGAAATCCCGTGACTGATTTGCCGCTGGCTTTGCAGATTGATTATTTCCGGATCTCGCAATCGAGTTACTTCGTGCCAGTGTCCATCAAGATACCGGGATCTGTGGTGGCGCTGGCGGCCAAGGGCGGCGCGGCGGTGACTCAGTTTGATTTTGCCGGGCAGATTCAGGATGAGCAGCATGCCGTAGTGGGGAATGTGCGAGATTTTATCAAGATCCGCCTGGACCAAGGCAACGCTGGGCACAAGAGCTTTCAGTATGATGCCGGGTTTACGCTGGAGCCGGGCAAGTATCACATGAAATTTGTGGTGCGCGAGAACTTGACAGGCAAGATGGGGACGTTTGAGGCTCGATTCACTGTTCCTGACTTGAGTGCTGACACGCCGGGCTTGAAGCTAAGCTCGGTTATCTGGAGCAATCAGCGGCAGCCCGTGCAGGCGGCGGTCGGCACGGCGGAGAAAATCACGAACAAGGAAGCGGCGGCGAATCCGCTGATTGTCGATAATCAGAAAATTGTCCCCAACATCACGCATGTGTTCCGGCGCGACCAGAATTTGTATGTCTCGTTCGACGTTTATGATTCGCTGCCCGATCCGGCTGCGCCCAAGGGCAGGCGCATCAAGGTGAGCATGAGCCTGTTTACTTCCAAGGGCGCGAAGGCCTTTGAAATTGGGCCGATTGCTGCCAGCCAGTTAATCAATACACGTCCGGAGGCGGTTCCGGTTCAGGTGCAGGTTCCACTAAAGGAACTGGTTCCCGGACGCTATACGTGCCAGATTAATGTGGTGGATGAAGCGGGCCGGAAGTTTGCTTTCCGAAGAGTGCCGTTCGTCGTTATTTAAGGGTTGACCGGAGCGCGGCTGGGCAGGCCCAGCTCCTTCAAGAGCCGGTCCGCGCGGTAGATTTTTTCCAAAGCTTCGGCAATGCCTAATGCCGAGACATGGACGGCTCTGGCTTGCTCATCGGTATACAGATAGGTGTTGGGAAGGCTCTCCAGGTTTCCATCAAAGATCACTCCCACCAGTTCGCCGGCAGTGTTGACAGTGGGGCTGCCGGCCTCGCCGCCGCCTATGTCGCAGGTGCTGACAAAATCGAGCGGAGTTACCGGATCCAGAGCGGGCCGCGCTTCCACCCAGCGTCGCGGCACTTGGTAGGGGCCTTGATTATTCTGGCGGTAAAACAAGCCGCTAAATGTGGCTGCGTAGGGTTCGTTCACTCCAGCTCGGTCCGTGTAACTCTTCAAAACGCCGAATTCGACGCGGGCAGTTCCGGTGGCATCGGGATATTCGGCGTCGCCGAACAGCCGGTAACGATACTGCGCGATTTGTGCCGAGGCGGATTCTTCCACGGCGGAGATGATTTCCTCGTGTTTCTTGCGGATGCGCTGAGCGGCAGGCTCCAGACGCTTGGCCAGTTCTGCCACGGTCTTCGAACGGACATAAGCTTCCGCCGCAGCCTGCGGAGTTTGGCCGGAAAGAATCGCCTTGACCGGAATCTCTTTCTCTCCGTGTTCACCCAGAGTCTTTAGTTCATCCAGGTATTGAGTTAGAAAAGTGATCTCCAGCGAGTCATCCACATTCGGAACTGCGGGCGCAGGCTGATTTCGGAGGGCGGCGCGGGCGGCCTGAAACAGCAGGGACCCGGGCGCGGGATCGGCTTCCAGAATCTCATAGGCCCGTTCGTTTGGCGCCCAGGTTTTGTAGGCTGATGCCACTTGGTCCCACACTTTTGCCGCTTCGGTGCCAAGCTTTGGATCGGCTTCCACGGCGCGGCGAATTTTGCCGTCAAAAATGGTCTTGCGCGACACCAGGCGATCATCACGCAAACCGATGAGTTTGCCCGCTTCCGACTTATAGGTCTGCAATAACTGAATGCGCTGATCTTCTTTGAGCGCGGCAATGCGCTTTGCCAGGCGGCTTAACTCCAGCGGGAGCACGGTGTCTCGATAAAACGTTAGCTGCGCGGCGGTTGTTTCGCGCACAGTGGGCTGGGGGTTGCCAGACGCAAAGACCAGGTCGCCTTCTCTTAGATCAGCATTGCTCCACCTCAGAAAGTTTGGAGTGGCGGCTGGCTTGCCATCCTCATAGGCTCGGAGGAAGGCGGCATCCAAGCCGTAGCGGAGATAGGTGATGCTGTCGCGCTCGTGGCCGAAAAAGGCTAACTGCTGCTCTGGAGCAAATACCAGGCGGACGTCAGCGTAGCGCTTGTACTTATAAAGGCTGTAACGGCTGCCGGAGTAAAGACTGACTAACTCGCAAGTCTGGGTGGAGGCGCATTCATTCCTGAAGCGAGTTATGGCGGCGTCGCGCTGCTGAGTGTTCTTTCTCGAAGATGCGGGAATTTGGGCCGTGACATCTTCCATGGCGACCAGCACTTTCAAGTCGAGGCCGGGACAGCGTAACTCATCAGCGGGCGAGGAAGCATAAAAACCGTCTTTCAAGGTGTTGTGAGAAGCGAGGCAGGCAGAAACGACATGCTGATTGGTGAGCACAAGGCCGGACGGTGACACAAAGGCGCCGCTGGAGCTTCCGATGCGCGCGGAAGCAAGGCGCAAATGATCAAGAAATTCCTGTGATACAGCGGCCCCGTACTTTTGCTTGACGGCGTCTTGCGGGAAGCGGTCGAACAGCCACATGCCTTCGTCGGCCAGGCAGGGAAGAGCAAAAGAAAGCAGGAGAAATGCCGCGCGATGCTTCATCTTGATCCATTGTATATTTCAAGTGAGGTAAGCGGCGTTGCAAATTGTAGCCGGAGTGGATTTGGGCGGGACCTCCATCAACTACACGTTTTTAGATTTGCAAGAGCAATTTCTGATAGACCGGCTGTGCGAATATCCGGCGCGCGCCAAGGAAGGGCCGGACATATGCATGGCGCAAATTGTGGACGGTTTGGCCGCGGCTGCGAAAGAGGCGGGAATCAGCCTGGATGACGTGGCGGTGGTGGGATTAGATTCTCCTGGGCCCGCCAGCGCGGCAGGCGTGCTGAGCCAGCGTGGGTCGACTAACTTCATTCACTCGGGTTGGTGCGGGTTCGACATTCCGGGAAGGCTTTCACGGCAGTTAGGGAAGCCGGTGACTTACTTGAATGACGGGAATGCGGGTGCGCTGTGGGGGCACTTTGTGCTTTTCGGAGGTTATAGCAAGGCAACCTCGGTTTCAGCCATCATAGGCACGGGGCTGGGAGGCGGAGTGATTGCGGAAGGCAACGTGGTGAAAGGCCGGAACGGCTATGGAGGCGAGTTAGGGCACGTGCTGATTCCGCATGAGCGCATTCCGGCCATCCGTTCGCTGCAGCCGCAATGTAACTGCGGACGCCTGGGAGATTTGGAGTCTCTGTGTTCGCTGACAGCTATTGAAAAGTGCCTGCTCCCGTTTTTCCTAACTCAGTATCCAGAGCATCCGCTGGCGCAAGTATCCGATATAACTCGCGCCGCCCGGCGGGTGCGCGGGTTGGCTGAGGAGGGTGATGCCATGTGCAGGGAGATTTTCCGCGTGCAGGCGCAGGCGCTGGGTCTGTTCTTTGACTTGATGGTGAATACGTTTGATCCCGATGCCTTGATTGTGGGGGGCGGCGCGCTGGAAACGAAACCGGAGTTTCAGCGCTGGTTTCTGGAGGAAGTGCGCGCCGCCATGCCAAGCCAGCGCGAGGAGCAGGCGAGCATTCCGATACATGTGATGCCGAATGGCGACACGGCGGGCGCGCGCGGCGCGGCGATTGAGGCGCTGCAATTTTTGCGACTTAGCTGAAGCTTAGCGTGCGGAGCTGTCCAGCCTCAAGTTTCACTTTGACTTCCGGCGCGTTCGGCGCGCGGAATGTGTATTCGCCGCTGAACTTGGGACGAACGGCGCAGGATTGCAAGCGGCCTTGCGACCATTGCAGGTCCACCGTCAAGCCGCCGCGCGCTTGCAGGCCTGTGACTTGGCCCTCGCTCCAGACAGACGGCAGGGCCGGCAAAAGATCAATGGTGCCCGTGTGGCTTTGCACCAGCATTTCCGCAATGGCGGCGGTGGTTCCAAAGTTGCCGTCTATCTGAAAAATGGGGCCTTCACTGGCTGGGTGGGTGTCAAATAGATTGATATTGGTGCTGTGCTGCAGCAGCATGGAAAGCGAGTCCCAGGCAAGGTCGCCGTCTCCTAATCGAGCCCAGAAACAGATGGCCCAGGATCGGCTCCAGCCCGTGTAAGCGCCGCCGTTGGCTAAGCGGCGTTCCAGGGTCACTCGCGCGGCCTCGGCCAGCTTTGGAGTGCCGCGCGGCGTGATTTGGTTGCCGGGATAAAGACCGTAGAGATGCGACATATGACGCTGGCCAGGGGTGCTTTCGTCAAAATCAATAGACCATTCCTGAAGCTGGCCATATTTGCCGATTTGAAAAGGCACCAGTTTTTCGGAGGCGGCCTGGAGTTTGGATGCGAACTCGGAATCGAGGTCTAACTCCTTGGAAGCCGTGATGCAGTTGGCGAATAACTCGCGGATCAACGTCATGTCCATGGTGCAGCCGGCGCTGGTCATGGCTCTCTTTCCGTTCGGTGCCAGAAAATCGTTCTCGGTGGATTCAGAAGGGCAGGTGGTGAGATGGCCTTTGCCGTCTTCTATCAGCCAAGCCAGGCAGAACTCAGCGGAACCTTTCATGATGGGATAGGCGCGGGCGCGAAGGAATTCCCGGTCGCGGGTGAACAGGTAATGATCAAACAGATGCTGGCAGAGCCAGGGGCCGCTCATGTTCCAATTGGCCCAGGTAGGCGCGCCCACGCCTTCGCCGACCGGGTTGGCGGTGCGCCAGATATCAATGTTGTGATGCGTTACCCAGCCTGGAAGGCCGCCGTAGGTTTCCTGCGCGGCGCGCTTCCCGGTGACACTTAAGTCGGTGATGAGATCGAATAGCGGTTCGGCGCATTCGGAGAGATTGCACGCCTCGGCTGGCCAGTAATTCATCTGGACGTTGATGTTAGAGGTCCAGTTAGAGCTCCAGGGCGGAGTTATCTTGGCATTCCAGATGCCTTGGAGGTTGGCGGGCTGCCCGCCAGGGCGGGAACTGGAGATGAGGAGATAGCGGCCGTAATTGAAGTAGAGCGCGAAGAGGGATGGGTCCAGCGAGTCTCCGACCGCTTTGATTCGCTGGTCGGTGGGTTTGTTGGAAATTTCCGAAGACGGTCCGAGGGTGAGCGAAACGCGCCGGAAAAGCGACTGGTGGTCTTGGATTTGCGCGTTATGGAGGTCCTCGAAGTTCTTGGCCGAAGCGGAATCCAGATGGGCTTTGGCTTGGGCTACGATTTTCGGCAGAGGCGTATTGGGAACCGCTTGAAAGCCTTGGTAGCCTGTGGCGGCAGAGATGAGAACTGTTATAGAAGAGGCTCCAGTCACCTTGATGCTGTGATCCGCAGCGGTCTCGAGTTTGCCTCCCTCTGCCCTGACTTCGAGAATGGAGGCGAAATACATGCCTTCGCCAGGCGTGTCGGAATAGGTTATCGGCTTCTCACTTCCGGGGTGGCCAGCGCCGGCGATATGCGCGGCGGCTTTGCCGGTTAGCAGCAAGCGCCCTGCGGCAGGACTGGAGACGGATTTTTGCAGTGGCCCGTTCAGCGAGAGGCTGCATGTCAATTGGCCGGGTGCGCTTGCGGCGGCATGGAAGGCAATCACTTGATCGGGCGCTGAGATCCAAGATTGGCGCTCAAACTGAACCTGATTGGCGGTGTAAGTCACGCGGGCGCAGGCGGTATCTAGATTCAGTTCGCGGCGGTAATTTTTGATAGGCCCGGCGTGGGTGAATTGGAGCCGCAGGCTGGCCAGCGGCTGATAGGCTTCGGCGAACAGTCCCTGCATTTTCTGGCACAAACGATCAGCTTTTTGATAGTCCTGCTCTTCCAGAACGGCTTTGCGAATATCTGCCAAATATTTCGGCGCTTCGCGATTGTTGCCGTCAACTGGCTTGCCGGACCATAGGGTGTCTTCGTTGAATTGGATGGTTTCTTCGTCAACGCCGCCGTAGACCATTGCGCCCAAGCGACCGTTGCCAATGGGCAAGGCGTCTACCCATTGCGCGGCTGGCTTGTTGTACCAAAGAATCAGGCTGTCGGATGGCGATGATTGCGCAGACAGGCGGTCTGCAAGCGCAAGGGCGGCGGAAGCGGCCAGGAAATCACGGCGTGTCATGTGGAAAGTATATGATCGCAGCCTCGCGCGGTCAGCGCCATCATGGTCAGGGTCGGGTGCTTGTCTCCGGTGGACGGGAAGGCGTTTCCTCCGAAGAGGTATAAGTTGGCGATGTCATGAGTCTGGCAGAAGGAGTTCAATACGCCATCTTTGGGATTGGCGCTCATTCGGGCCGTGCCTACTTCGTGAATAGAGCCGCCAATGGTGTCTTTGGGAGGCGCGCCCGGAAAGCCAACGGGCCCCGCGCCGCCCATGCTCGGCATCGTCTCGCCGCCAGCTTTGCGGAATAACTCCTCGGCCGAGGCTTGGAAGTGAGCCAGCAGTTTACGGTCGTTATCGCAATGCTTGAAGTAGATCTTGAGAACAGGAATGCCCCAGTGATCTTTCACCTCGGGATCGAGTTCGACGCGGTTCTCTCTCTGTGACAGCATCTCGCCGCCGGCAATCCAGACTCGGGCCTGGGCCACGTAGCGTGATTTCACTTCCTTCTTCCAGGCGCTGCCGAAACCGGGCAGCGAGGCGGCATAAGTGGGAAACTCGGTCTGGCCGCCGGTGGCGTTCATGACATAGCCGCGAATAAAATCTTTGCGGGCACTCTTTTCATCGTAGTTGACCAGGTTCGGGATGGTGATGCCGGCTGACTTGCCATCGTCCAGACGGCTGGGACCGCCCTTCAGCTTGGGAAGGAAACCCGCAACTCCGGCAATGGATACCTGGTCCATCATGTAATGGCCCAGTGTGCCGCTGGAATTAGCCAGCCCGCCTTTGGCCGATAACAGAAGCAAGCGAGTGTTTTCAAGCGTGGAAGCGGCCAGGATAACTCGAGTGGCGTCCACATCGACAGATTTTCCGGTGAAGCGTTCGATATAGGTCACGCCCTGGGCGCGATTTTCGTTGTCCATGCGAATCAGTGCGGCGACGGAATCAGTTCGGAGGTCCAGCTTGCCGGTCTTCAAGGCGGGCGGCAGGGTGCTGGAGACGGTGCTGAACATAGCGCCCACGTCGCAGCCGTTCACGCAGTTTCCGCAGTAATGACAAGGAGGCCGGTGATTATGCGGCAGCGTCAATTGCGCCAGACGGCGGTGCGTGGTGGGCCAGTTAAGGCTTCTGCAGGCAGCGGTAAAGATAGATTCGGCGCAGTTCAGCGGCATCACCGGCAGAAACTCGCCATCCGGAAATTGCGGAAAGCCTTCGCGATGGCCGCTGACTCCAATAAAGCTTTCCACGCGGTCATAGTAGGGGCTCATTTCGGCATAACTCACGGCCCAATCCAGGCCGTAGCCGTCGCGCGAGGCGGCCTTGAATTCGTAGTCGGCCATGCGGTCACTGGCGCGCGCCCAATGCAAGGTGCGGCCACCCAGAACCCGGGAGCGTCCCCACCGATAGACCGTGTCTTCGGAGGTTGTGTAGGGGTTCTCAGAGTTATCAATCATGATCCGGTAATTCTTCTCGCTGCCGCTGTATTTTCGGGCCAGACCGGGCTTGCCTGCGCCTCGATAATCGAGTTCGAAAAGCTGGGTGTGGTGAAAGTCATGAACCGGGTTGACAGGGCTGCCGGCTTCCAGCATCAGCACATGCATGCCAGCCTGAGTTAGCTGCATGGCGGCCCATCCGCCGCAAGCGCCGGAGCCTACAATAATAGCGTCAAACTTCTGATTCGGCATTTTAGACTACCTGATGCTCTGGATGGGTGCAGGCGGGGAAAGTGACGTTGTAGGTGTTGCCTTTGTAATCCAGGGTCTGGATGGTTCCCTCCCTGGACGTGTAGAAAGCGAAGGCGTTCTGCTGCTTGATGAGCCGGTAAGCGAAGGATGCGGATTGATCCATCCGGGAAACAATCTCCAGGCGGCGCTCCGGGGTTGCGGCGTGAAAGCCGGCGTCTCTTAACTCCTGCA
>Ga0209208_10001058_pt1 | contig 38203 bp, 35 predicted proteins | sample S1TSphfallax_3_FD_187694 | JGI IMG/M metagenome (GOLD analysis project Ga0209208, IMG submission 187694) | Host-associated microbial communities from peat moss isolated from Minnesota, USA - S1T2_Fd - Sphagnum fallax MG (SPAdes) (version 2) | ecosystem: Host-associated > Plants > Peat moss >... | reverse complement strand
GGTAATATTATTTTGCCCAAAGATGATGGCTATTAAGTATATGATTTAGGTTTTTTTTTTAAAGGATATGATTCAATATGCAATTTGAATTTAGGTTGCAATTTAAAGTGTTGATGTTATTCAACTTGTCATGATTTCGAACCAACTTTCCTATTCAACAAATAATTTGTCAAGAATGAGAAAACAATGTGATGAACTTATTTTGAAACAAATCATATGTTTAATATGTCATATTTTGCTCCAATGTACAATGAGTTGAAGCATGTTTACAATTTGCAACTAGTAAAAAATAGTCCAAAAGCTACAATCTTTAACTCTAAAGTTTGTTTTGCATCACCTTTGGAGATGTAAATGAATTGTTGGATTCATTCATAAACTTTGTAACACATGTTTCTTCATAAGAAGGCTTTAAACAAAACACAACTTGAAAAACAAAGGACTTGACATTGTTTAAGACTTGGGATTGAATTGACACATGGACTAACATTGACAAACATTAACAAAATCAAAAACATTGGACACGACAAACTTAAGACCTTCAAATTGAACATCCCATACACTCAAATTAAAGATGCAAACCTAAGGCCTTGAACCCGAGACCTTCAAATTAGACATGGTGGACTTTAAATCCTCAAGTTGGACACCTTAGACTTTCAAATGAAAATGGAAAACCTAGAGTGAAATTGCAATGAGTAAACATATGACCTTAAAAAGAAAGACAATAAATGAACAACATATGACATCCAACTTATGTTTGAAGATCATTAAGGTTTTTTGTGAACATGCCCATTCCATCATTGGGATGTTGCACAAAGCAAAAATGCACAAAGAAATTTTTGAACCTTTGTATCAACAATAATCCACAAGCACATTTGTGTTATTATACATGCAAAAATAATAATCAACACAAAAAAAAACTCAAAAAAATTGGCAAAAATAACAAATAATCAAAAGAAAATTAAAAATAAACAAACCTTCGAAATAAGTCATAGTCTTCTTCAAAAAGCCTTATGATTTCCATGAGTTGTTGTTTTGTTCAATTGTAATAGTTTCAAATGTCAAAAAATAACTTGTGCTTTTGGGGTTTAATGCTCATCCAACACAATCATCATTAGGCCAATTTTTGACAACCAAGATTAAGTGATCCAAATTCTCGATCCCCAACCTAGACCATTGTAGATTTACAATAATGTTAACCACATAAAAAATTCTCTTGATCTCAATTTGTGAGCCAATTATTAAATATTATCCAATACTTGAATTTTTAAAAAATACTTGTGGTGTGGAAACTACATTGCATGTTGTGACCACCAAATGAAGGGTTTTGTTTTGTTTTGTTTATTTATTTATTATTTATTTTATTTTGCCCCCATAACAATATTGAAACAACATAACTCATTCCTTATTTGATATTAAATGATTACATCATCATCATACACAACTACCCAAAAAAATAATCATTGTTTTCTATTGGTATTACTTCTATTTTTGCCCTTATAGGGTTTACTTGCGCAACTAGACCTAGAACAAAAGAAGGTAGACTACCTATTTCAGCCACACATTTAGCCCACAAAATTTTTAATAACTCTTGTGTTTTTTAAACAAAGGTCCAATATGATCACCAACATGTTGTGTGCCTTGGTTTCACTATAAGCCATAGAGGATGCCAAAAGTATTGTCAATGTATGGACAACATGGGCCATCATTTAGAGTTTGAATTTTTGCAATTTTAAATCAAAATCACCAAGAAAATTAATGTTTGATTCAAGTTTGAATCCTAGCCATATTAGCCTTCATGGTAATGCATAATATGAAAGTAGAAAAAATGCATTCAATAATGATCAATAACCTTAACTTTGGTTCAAAACACATAACTTAACAACAAGGAACAATATATCAATAGTGGCTTGATCAAGAGCCCAAGTTTGATGTGTTAACATTTTAGAGAACAAATGTAAAGCTTATTTATGTTCATAACAATGTGAAGATTACATTTTGATATCCACTTGTGAGTTTTTTGAAACAAGATATCATTAGAAACAAATCACATCTTCATAAGAGTTCTACGCATCATAACTACAACATTGTAATAATGCAAGATTCTTTCCACTCTTGCTTTCCCTTCCCAAAAAAATTAATCCATGTTATATTATTTTGTAATGAATTTTGAACATCTTTCAAGTTCACCTCTACAAAACTTTGGCATCATTATTGGCATTTTGACATTCCTTTGACATAGCATGGCCAAAATGAGACCCTACAAATGGACATGGCAATTGAAGCAATGAACAAAAAACAACATTTCTTTATATGTAAACAAATTAGACCCTTTGTTTTTCACATAGGCAATTACTTTGTCAAGTAAGCCAAATGAATAAAGCAAAATTGTTCTTGATTTGCCATGGATGCATTATTGTATTGTGCATTCCGAATAACACCATAGTCACATGAGTGGACTACCATGAATTATGGATGGAGCTAACAACCATGACAAAAATATTATATCCAACTTGCGACATTCAAAAATCAAAAGAAGTTGTGCATGTAACATACAATGCAAGGGATATAGAACATATTTCTCTTTGGTTTTGTCCACAACAAATAGGAACATTTATTGGCTTTGCCCATAGGGAAAAGATTATGCATATGTGCAAGATTTGGACTTGGGATGAATTTTTGGCTCACTCATTGGGCAATGTGGAGATGACAAGTGTTCACATAATGAAAATTTTCACATGGATGTCATTTTCCATGTTTGGGTGGATGTAACCCTAAGTACATTAGATTTTCAGGTAGTTGAACCTTGTAGGTTTTCCTAACTATTGTAAAAAGTAAAAAGATTTTCTCCTTCAACCAAGCTTTTGCTATTGAAATTATTGTTATGGCTAGATTCATCATCCAAAGATGCTGCCACTGCTTTTTTTACTCCACCATTATTATGTCTTGCATGGTCCTCTTTTGTCCTATATGCCTTCACCTCTATCCTTTCCAAGATCCTTTCTTTTGTTTAACTTTTTGGAACTACAAAAGTTTACAACAACTTGGAAGGACTTTTAGAGAATCCAAGTTGTGCATTTGCAGCCTTCCTCTTCCTAAGCTTAGCTTGGAAAAAAACCACAACCCTAGCTTCATGAGCATTTGTTTCCAAAGCCACTTTTGTTGTTGTCGTTGCTTTCATTGCAACATTGGCTTTTGCAACAACATTTTCTTATAAGGTTATGACCACATTCATTCTTTGCCATCTCTTTTGACATGATGGTTGTCTTATAAGTTTACTATGTAGTTATCTTTCACATATAGATACATCCAAGATTGAGGAAGTTAATCATGGATAATAAACATTGAAATAGGATGTGAATGTGTCAGAGGACATTTTCAAGTAATGGGCATATGTTGTTGAAAAATTGTTGACATTGGCATCATCTCTTTGTTCGTTTCCTTGTTGGAAACATCAAATAAAGTGATATGGTTAAATTGGATGTTACACATTTTTTTAGGTTGAAATTGATATGTGGCCTAGGAATTTCCTTTTGGTGTTTAGGGCAAAAGTAAATGCATTGTCAAATTCTTTTGGGTCTACATATAACAATTAGGGATTCTCCAATTACATTAATGTGTGGACTATTGTTGGTGTCCATGATATTTTATTGGGAAGAGTGTATTTTAAAGGTTACAACTATTTTCTTTTAGTTTTCAATGTGTAGAAATTTGTTAAATGAAAAAGTCATGCATGCATGTATTTCTATCTCTTAATCTTGTATTGAAAAGTGCGATTTGCAAGTTTTACAATCATGAGGTAAGTAGATAATTTGTAATAAGCAACAACAACATTGAACAATCACCAGTTTGATTTTGAACTTGTGTAACACGAAATTAAGTCACCACACCAGTGTGAACGCTTCCTAATCTTGGAAGTTAAGTTTGCTTTATTAGCCGTTTCTTTTTGTGGCGACTGTCTCTCCATTACTACTGCATGGGAGTGCATGGGAAATCTCTCTCTGGGTGTGTGAGATGTTGTACAGGAAGGAATGAATGGCGACTACTACTGAATGAGCATGGAGGCTGATCATGCGTGGTTGAGGCGGCGCTGAATTATGGTAAGGAAGGGAGCTGTAATTATGAGTTGAGGCGGTTTGGAACGACGACAGCTGAGGAGCTGGAAATTCAAAGCTAGGGAGAAGGTTTTTGAGCGGCAGATTTTTTTGTAATTGTGCATGGAGCTTCTGAGGAGGTCCAAATTTTTAAAGAGCATGTTGTTGAGGTTGGACTAGTGCAGATGTACTATACAACTTTATAGATGTGTAGATAGAGGAGGAGATCTGCTGGTTGATAGAGATTTGGCTGGTTACAGACTTTTCCGCTACGCCAGTAGCTTAGCCAAATACTGGTGTTCGCTCTAAAAGTACTAGCAGAACGAATGATAGAATGAGACTTCAGTCCCTGAAGTTTGCTAATTATGTATGCACGAGATATAATTTTCTGAGTAGCTCTGGTAGGACTGCAATCAGCTCACTCTGGGTCAAGGTTTTCTATATGTAGTTAGATTTGCGAAATCACAAGTCTCCAGTCGAGGAGAGTGATGTGAGGTTGTTTTTTTTTTTGGTTGCATTCTATTGAGGAAGTAGAGTGGAGGTTCAATGGACAGGAGAACACTGAAAGCTTTTCTGGTTTGAGAGTCGTTGCTTTGTCAAACGTCCGATCTGTAATGAGTACACTAGAGACTGGTGGCATGTTGCCTCTGGACATTTTGTAAATAAAGATGTAGATTGTTGAATATTTTTTATCAGAGTTGTCATTGATCTTCGGGTGCAAGCTGGGTATGGGCAAAGGTTCGTGGGTATATGCAGACTCGGTCCTGTGTGAAGACTGAGAAGGAAGGATCAACAATTACGATTATGTTTCAGTGCTTCAGAAACTTGATTTCTGTGTGGATCTGTCAACTAGTCAGGGTGTTTGTTTGGTTTCGCGCCCTCTTCTTTTTGGTTACACTTGGACTAGGTCCATCAAAACCACAACCAACTGAGATTAATATATATTTTTTAAAACCCACAATTACTTCATCTCAGGCATCTACAAGTTGGTCAACGTCCTCAATTGGTTTGGGGTCGAATTAAACATAAAGATCAGACCAAAGCTTTGAGTTTTTGAATGAATTTCAGCCAAGGGCATTTAAACCTAGTTTATATGGTAGTGGTATGCCAAGTTAATTTAAACCTGTAGGTGTTGCAAGTACACATGAATTTCCTGGTCGTTCGAATGTGGGTGGAGTCACGTCAACTGGGATTAGAAGTGGCTTTTATAACAATTCAAAATTTGTGGCATGTAATATTTATGGCACATGTGGGGTTTTTGGGTAGTCACAACCCCAATCAAAAGCGGTGGATCTTACATGCATGAGTTGGGGATAGATTCCAACATCTAAATTAGTAATTTGAATTTCAAGTATAACTTTTTCAAGTAACGAATATATGTTTGGGGATCTATTGGGGGGTACTTTAGGACAATCATATGGGCCTTTAAGTAACATAACTCAACACCTTCAAGCCTACATGGAATGGGTAACGTGGGTAACTTGAAATTGTCACTCCTAGAAAGTTGTGTAAAGATTCCTAAAAGGACACCAACTCCATCTGTTGTTTCCTTAGGAAGATCATCTTTTTTGTACATAGCCATGTTTAATAACCCTCCACCTGCTATACATGCCTCCCCATAACCTTTTTCTATGGGTGCAAAGTCCCAATCAAAGGTGGATCCCTTTGCAGGTTTTTCATTTTGAAAGCCCACTTCTAGTCCTATTAGTGCTTCAACTCCAAAGATTGATATGTTTGCCCCTTCTATGGATCCATTTGTGTTTGCTAGTAACTCACAAACTAAAACCCAACCATAATCATTTAAAGTTCCAAGTTCTAGACATGTAACCTCTTGGGAAGGTACATTTGGAAAGGTTGACTAGTTTTCAACATTGTTCAATTTTCGCGCAGTGTCTAGAGCCCATGAGGACCTATTTGAAGCAATGCTCTCAAGTTTTCAAACACCTTCTATTACAAAAGCTAATGATCTAGTCCATGATGGATGGGGTGAGGTATTTGGTGCTGCTACAAACAACAACTCTTTTGAAAATGAAGATGTTACAATAGAGTTGGAAGGTCTTGGTCTCCTTCTTGCAAATGTGATTGGGAGTGCAACATACTAGAAAGGCAACACGTTTTATAAGGAAGGGCAATTCCTAACAATGTTAATTTTATGTTTGAATTCACAACTTATACACATAAAAAGAATTTATTAGTTCACAACATGACTTCAACAACAATAGTTAGGTACAATATAACTATTACTATAATTGAAGTTGCTTCATGATCTAAGTTCATTGATGGATACGTGCAAATATTGATTTTGAAATTCATGAAAATAGATATGTGAGAGACATGATAGATCAATAACCGAAAGGGGTTCTTTCTTCGATCTTGTTGTGTTGGCTACCTCTCTCTGACTTGCATTTCACTCCAATAGATATCCTTTACAAATATGTACTTCTTTCTTTTTGGGTTAAAAAAAAGAAAAATATAATAATGCACTAGGTTTTTTGTGCATGCATTCAATGCAAACTATTGCCAACTCAAAATTTTGTTGTCATGTGTATTCTTTTTTGCACATAATTTGTTGCATTTCAAAACTCTTGTGTTGCAAGAAGGGTACTATGGTGACGACATATTTTTCTGAAGTTTGGTAAAATTAATTTTGGTTGTTTTTTTGTTATGGGTGGTTCATAAAAGAATTAGATTGTGTAGTCTAAGGTGTTATGGTTATATTGTTGTTTGAAAGTCAATGAAATTAGTGAGGAAAAAGTCATGGCAGCAACCTTCATGGTGAAGGTGATATAACATGATGCTTTGTGAATGATGCTCACAAGGTTATGACCATATCTTACTTTCGCAGGAACTGACACAATAGTTAGCTTCAACTTGTTGTTGAATTTTCTTTACAATTTCATATATATACATATTTGACTTGTGTTTTAGTTTTTATGGTTTTTGTGGAAAGAGGCTACTACTGACTATTAGTGATATTTGTGATGGGATTTTGGAATTTAAAAACCTATTCGGTTGTTGGGGAGGGATGATTTGCAACTATATGAACTCTTAAGACCTCAACTCTAAGTCAGAGTGCCCACCTTTTTTTGATGGCACAACTAGTTGTGAAACCCCTTTGCTGCACATTTAGTCCATGTTTTGGGTTGTGCTCTATGTAGGTTATTAGTCTCTAACAAATCTTATTCTATATGTATTTATGTTAGTAGTAGTTCAATAATGGTCTTTATATTGTTCTAATTTTCTATTGTTACCTTCAAGATTCTCTAGGCCTCATTTTTGCTTATTGGTAATGATGAAACTTTGTGGCCCAACTTGGATGTGGTAGAAATTGGTTAGGTAATCATTTTTCTTTTGAAAATCTTGAATTTCATGGTATCTAGATACAACAATCTGTCATGACCTGAACAAAATTTTGGTGTTAGAGTTCATGTAGTTCGTCAACCTATATGTGCAGCAACCCATATCTGAATATATTTTAACTTTACTCTGGCTTTGAGGGTTCAAAGTAAATAGTAACCTTGTGGGGATGTTTGTGTGAGTAGACTATATTATAATGTTTTTTGCCTATATGCATAACATCTTTGGATTGGACATTTCAAATTTCAATATTCATACATTTTTGTTTTCAATTTTCAGTATTCAAACATTTTAGTTTTACTTTTCAATATTTGGACATTTCAATTTATAGTATTCAATATTTAGATAATCTAGTTTTCAAGTCTCAATATTCAAACATTTTAGTTTTTAGTTTTCAATTTTAAGTATCTAGAAATTTTAATTTTTTGTTTTCAATATTCAAATAGTCTAGTTTTCAATTTTTAGTATTTAGACATTTCAATTTTCAGTATTTAAACATTTCAAATTTCAAAATTTTAGATTCCTTCTAGACATTTCATAAAGAGATTTCAAATTTCAGTTTTTAGTTTTCAACTTTATGTATTCACACATCTAAATTTAGACATTTCAGTTTTCAAAATTTCAAATCCCAGATGTTTCACATAGAGATTTCAAGTTTCAAATTTTAATTTTCAGCTTAATATTCACACATCCCAATTCAAACATTTAAGTTCTCAAAATTTTAGATTTTAAACATTTCCCATACAAATTTCAATTTTCAACTTTTAGTATTCACACATCCAAATTCAAACATTTCAAGTTTTCAAAATTTTAGATTCCAAACATTCCATATATTGTAGTACCTTGGCAAGTTTGGCACATGCTTTTCAAACAATTAATTAATTTTGAATATTTAATTTTGAAAAATCAAATACTCCTAAAGATTCTTTAGTTTCCTTCCTAAGGAGTTGGCCTTTGGAATCAAATATTGATCATGGTCATATAACATTGGGCAAAGCCATTATGAGATGAGTTGCTTGTTTCATATGTTGCTTCTAAGAAAGAAACTAAACACACCAACATTGATGTAGAATCATTCACTTCGACCATGGATTTAAAAATTAAAAAACATGATAGTTTCCTTTTACAAATGACATCACCAAATCCTCTTGAAAAGCTTGTTGCTTAAGTTAAATGTGCATTGAAAAATAGTGATGGTTTAAAAATATTTATGATGTGATTGTATTCCTTTTAATGTAAAAAATGTCCTCCCGTTGTCAAACATTGTCCTTACATAATGAACCACAAAATCTCTTTATTTACCTTATATCACATCTTTAATCTATGTTCATTTTTTTGCAACTGATTGTGGCAACATAGGTGAAGTTCACTTCAATCATCTAAACAAAGGTCAATGGCAAAAGGCCTATAGTACTTGCCTGAACTAAAAGGGCACAATAAAAATAGATTTCTTTTATTAGGAAATAAAAGCCCATGCTCAAACCTTGCCCTCACCTAACAAATTGAAAAGTTTGTAAATATGTCCTAAAACACACCTTTCACCAAACACTTTGAAGTTTCATGAATATAAATATTTTAAAAATGTGTGTGCATCTTTTTGCATTGAATTATGAAAACTCCCACACCATTACCAAATGACTTTTGTGACACTCCTTTGTAACAAATGTTGTTCATCACGTCTATTATCAAACACATTTTTAAATCACTAGTTGAAAATAAGAAAAAAAAGTTGAAAAAAAACGTTTCCTTCCATGCATTTGATCATAGGTCATGTGATGACCAATGATAAGTGTTTGATTGATTTATCACTCATCATCGCATGACCTATTCAAGCATTAGCTCTATAAGCTACTATACTCTATAATGTCTCTAAAAACAATATCCTTGTTGTGGTAGGCAAGGTCAAAAATCAGAGTAGCTCTATTTTTATATGAGGATTTTTGAAACATGATATTTTGGCTTGTGTTGAAACTTGAGATTAGTTATAGAGTGATGATATCTTGAAGGATTTGGGTTTTCTCTTAGAGGATTTTTTTGAAGATTAGTTATAGAGTTACACTAAAGAGGGGCCCTTCTTTAGTGTAATTGGAGGGAGTATTCTTTTTTCCTCACATGAAGAAGAGTATACAAAACATTCAAAACAAGAGCAACTAATTGTATTATCTAACTTAGTTTTTAATGACATAAATGAGCAAGGATAACTAATCCTACTAGGTATTTTTTAGTATTTAGCTTAATTTTTGGTGACCTACCCTAAGCAAGGCCAACTAATTCTACTACCTACCTTGGTTTTTTAGTGACCTACCTGCTTTGAACCCTTTTTCTTTTCTTTTCTAGGTTCAAAGTAGTCTTCTTTTAAGTTTGAGGGGATTTTGAACTCTAGGGGCACTCTAGTGGCCTTATTGACCCTAGTGTTGAAAATCCCCTCAAACTTAAAAAGAAAAAGATGCCATTCTTTCTCCCATGGCCACTTGGCGTGACGGCCAGTGGGACAAAACTCCTCATGGCCTCTGGGTCATCAAATCGCGTGCAAAGCTTTCTTTTCTGTGTTCACACTCTCCTCCCCTCTTCGTCGTCCTCTGCTGCAGACCTCCCCCCCCTCCCCCTTTTTGTGCCCGTCGCTGTAGTTCCCGTCCCGTCGCGGGAGTGGAGACGGCAGTCGCGGAGCACTGCAGAGAGCGCAGGCTGGTGGAAAGAGCTTCCACACCATCGAGCTTTGTGCATTCCTTCGCCATGGCGCAGAGCAACTGGGAGGCGGACAAAATGTAAGCCAGCCACATCCCTTCCGGCTTGTGTGTACCTTCTTTTGCTTTGCACGTTCTGTGTTCGCTTTTGTGTTGCAATCAGACACAGGGAAGCAACTGAGGCTTGAGAGAGAGAGAGAGAGAGAGAGAGAGAGAGAGAGTGTGTGTGTGTGTGTATACTCAAGTCTATTCATCTCTTTCTTTCTTGTGTGTATCATTGTAATTGAATGGACCAAAGCAAACCTTGTGAAAACAGAGAGGTTATCAATTCCTCTGCAAGATTAAACCTCCACAAGATATATAACATTTTCAGTTAGTGAAAGACAAACTCAAAGACATTTGTGCGCGCGCGCGCGAGAAGTGTAATATAGACTTCTTCAAAGAAAGACACAGCTTCAAGCTTATAAAGCTATTTACTCAGCTGCAGGGACAAGATGACATTTGTGCATGTGTGTGTGAGAGAAGTGTAACATAGACTTCTTCAAAGAAAGACACAGCTTCAAACTTATGAAGCTATTTTTACTCAGCTGCAAGGACAAGGTGACCAATCTTAGGGTTGCCAAAGAGAGATGCTTTTGCGTTACAATCGAACATAGAGAAGAAAGTTAGGCTTGCCAGAAGAAAGAAAGACGCTTTTGTGTTACCGTCAGACACAGGGAAGGAACTTAGGCGTGACAGACACATACAGAGAGGCAGAGAGGTACAAACACATGCACACACGTATATACACAAATATATATCTTGCATCCACAGTAGTAATAGAAGGGTAGACTTGTATGCTAAGCATTTGGAGTTTGGACAAGGAGAGGTATCTTGCATGCTCTAGCTCTGAATCTAGGTGTGGCAGTCATATGTGTGATGACATCTGAGCATTTTGTCATGATTCTGATGTCCTGCTAGTGTGCTGTTTAAGGTGAAGGTGAGTATTAACTGTGAGCAAATTGTTTGAGCAGAAAGGGGGAAGTTTGCATGTTTTTGTACCATGCAACAAAATGGTGCAAATTTTTCTCCTAAACATGAGGGGTTGATTAGGTTTATCAGAGAACCAACTCTTGTGCATTTTGGAATAGGAAACGTGCAAGCTGTTCAGGCTGAGAAGGTATAAGAAATGGTGTAGTGGGGAAAGGATATGAGCATGCAGATGTATTGTGGTTTTTTTTTCATTGCACATGTAAGTGGTGGTAACGAAGTTAGGTTGGCATTGAGGTGCAGGCTGGATGTGTATATCCATGACTACCTTGTGAAGAGGAACCTTCAGGCATCAGCTAAAGCTTTCTCAAATGAAGGCAAAGTGTCATCAGATCCAGTTGGTATGTTTTATCCTCCCTCACATGATCATCATATTTTCAAATTGCCACGAAATTATTTTTGTAATAACAGCTTAATGGTTGATTTTTGCAGCTATCGATGCACCTGGTGGTTTTTTGTTTGAGTGGTGGTCAGTCTTCTGGGATATTTTTATTGCCCGCACCAATGAGAAGCATTCAGAGGTGGCAGCCTCGTATATTGAGGTGAGAACTTTATTTAGTGTCAACCTGCAATGCTTCCAGTGATCAGCAACAATTCTGCAGTCAATGGCTCTAAACTGATCATGATTGTTTAGGCAATGCCTGTTGTCATGATTGACCGTAGATGATTTCTTTCCTGACCTGGACTTGTTTGTTAAACAAAATTTGGGTTAAGCTGGTTATGTCTCAGGAAATGTAGATTGCCACATGGAGGAAAGGGTTGGAAAGATATCCAACCAATGCTACGCTTTAGCTGACTTGAGGAATTTCATTCCATAGACATTTAATGACAAGTTGGATTTGATGCTTGCAGACACAACAACTGAAAGCTCGAGAGCAGCAGCAACAACAACAGCAGCAACAGCAACAGCAACAGCAACATCAACAGCAGCAACATCAGCAGCAGCATCAGCATCAGCATCAGCAGCAGCATCAGCATCAGCATCAGCATCATCAGCAACAACAAGCACAGCTCATGCAGCTCCAAATGTTGCAGCAGCGTCATGCACAACATCAGCAGCAACAGAGAAGAGAACCCAGTCATCTTTTGAATGGCTCTGCAAATGGTATTGGTGCTGATGCTATTCTTCGACAGCCAACAGCAAATGCAATGGCAACCAAGATATATGAAGAACGACTTAAGCATCCCCAACAAAGAGATGCACTTGATGAAACAGCAATGAAGGTACTTTTAAGCACATGTTTTTTGCAAGAAATATCAGGCATAAGAATAGTGCTTTCAGAGTTCGTTGATATAGACCTTGCATGTGTGTTTTTGTGAGATGGCACTGGTCAGAGAGGTTGCCGTCAATAGGGAAGTAGAGAAGCTGATAGGCCAAAATTCACAGGCTATCACCAGTGGTTGGTCCATAATGATTACTTGTAAATGAGCTATGTGAATTGATTGCCTCCAGTATATGATCTTCAAACCACTGACCATCTATATCAAACACGAGGCCTAGTTGAACTTCACACTCTTTCATCTGTGGTAAGGGCTATCCCTTCAGTTGATGTCTGAAACCTTTTCTATTGGATGATTGTTTTTTTTTGCAGAGGTACAGATTTCAACAACCAATTGAACTAGCTGTGGAGGCTGCATTAACCATATTACCTTTTGAAAAAATTCTGTAAAGCTATGCATTTGAGCATGCACTTGAGAACTCCAAAAAATGGGGATGACATAGCATTTGAAGATTATGGGGAGTGAGGTGGACTGAAAGACCAGTCATCATCTGATATATTTGATTTGTTTGTACAAGTTTAATAGAACAGAGTGTGATCAGAATACTTCATTGACCACTCATTGTTGTGATAATGGCATTAGATCTTAGAGCAAACACTGCAAGAGAAGAATTTCTCTATTGTATTTGGTCTAGGTTGATTTCACCTAGTGAGAGACACAGATTCCAAAGAGCATGATGGTTTTGTGAATATGGACTCAGAGAGGACTTGGCCACCAACAATTGGCTAGAGATTGGATAACCATTTTGCCACGAGGGAAAGATTGTGCTGACAACTGTAGCTCTTTGTCACAAACAGGCCGCTGCTGCATGGCATTACTGCTAATGCAACAACTTTGCAACAGGCCCAATCTCGCTCACAACAGATGGTGGTAACCCCTCAGGTAACCTTTCCACATGCAGATTAGGGTGATGTTGCTCTTTTTGACAGATTTCATAATGCTAATGTGGGTGTGGGGTGATTCAGGATAACAACAATGATGTCTTGAACCAAAGGTTTCCAGCTCCAGAATCTGCCATGTTTGGTAGTCCAGGGTTTGGACAGTCCAAACCTGCCCTTCTAAGCCCAGGTTCGTTTATTTTATTCTCTTTGTAGAAGGACTTCCAGTGCAGTCATTTGTGCACAGCACTTCACTGTGTCTTGCATACAATGAGTAATTTGTTGACTGGGTGCAAATTGTTGCAGGTGTCAATCAAACAGCAAATTCCATGCCTTTAAAAGGGTGGCCACTTACGGTGAGTCTTGTTGGTCTGATTGTACTTGAAGATTAAAGTGTAGAGAGCTATTGAGGAGTCACATGCCAAGCCCTGTAAAACTGGGGCCCTTCTTGAAGATGGTCAATCAGGCTTTCCGTCTTAGTTCATGAGAGCACCCAAACTGAATTGGTTTGTCAAAGATAAAAGAAAGCAAGACAAACAGTTGGAAAGTTCTTTTCTATCACTTCTGGTCACTAATGTGGACTCACTGACAGGATAAACTTGGTGCACTGATACTGACTATAGTTTAGAAGTGACAAAATCATCATCCTAACATTGTTCATATATTTTCCTGAGTTGAGATTGTCTTGATGACACTGTCACGAGGAGAGCTACAGAGAGGAACAAAAAAAACATTATGTCAAATGTCAGAGGTTATTCCAGTTTGGACTAGTTGGCCAAGAAGCTTACTTGTACAGGAGCAAGCCTATATGGGTTAAAGCTTACCATCACAAGCTCTTGCAGCCTGAATGAGGATACTATTTACTTTTTGACTAAGCTATTATTGTGGAGTGTGGGTCTAAGTGCTAGTTGACATCATGATTGAGTCTTCCTATTGCTTCCAGAAATGTCACAATAGGTCAGTGTGTAGAGCTTTTGGACACAGGCAATGGATTAAGGGTTGAATCAATTTAATTTTCATGCTCAGTATCTTACATTTTCACTGTGATGCATATGTGAGATGAAGGTCCCATTGTGCGAGGTTGAAGTTCTTGATGTATTTTAGTGGAGACAGATATACAACATGGTGTAATTTATTGCAACATAATCTCTGATTGGTCTGCTAGAAAATACTCTCAAGTCTGCTTGGGAAAGTTAGGAGCATCAAGTTCTATAGTACTTGAGAAGGTTCCTGTAGGAAATCTAATTCCTTATCTACATATGGGTGTTTGTAGCCTTCCTGTTTGTTGAGTAATTTTATGATTGTATGAACCTAAGGTCCATTCTGCTGCCAATATCACTTGGACTTATGAGTTGCTTGTTCTTATTGTAGGCGAACTGCCCCTTTGTCAAAACATTGGCAATATGGAACTGTTTTGCATCTCAGGCTGTTGGCATGTACTGATGTCTTGGATTGTTGGTATGTTGTAGGGCATTGATCAACTGCGACCAGGGTTGGGGGTGTCAACTCAAAAGTCTTTCTTACAGGGGCCACAGCATTTTCAGATGTTGACTCCTCAACAGCAGCAGCTTCTACTCCAAGCTCAGGCGCAGGGAAGTATGTCTTCATCTGGTTCTCCTCTTCTTTCAGATTTGGATGCACGCCGCTTTAGAGTGCTTCTGGGTGGTCGAAGTGGATTAACAGGAAAGGATGGACAGTCAAATGGCAGTGGTGACGTGTCACAAGTTGTGGGGTCTCCCATGCAGTCTGCTTCTCCAGCACCACATGGCACTCAGGAACTTGCACAAACAGAGCTCATGATGAAGGTAATCTTAGACCATATAGAAGTGTCAAGGAGTTTGGGTTTTGTAGCTGCTGATCAATGCTCAGCTTCATTTGTTCTTATATGGTGCTGAATTACAAGTAGAAGGTGGCTGCAGATGGTTCTCCTTCTGTTGATCATCTCCAGTTTTTGTGTTGCTTTTTTGAAGATATGACAGTACTGTAGTTCTGAAGGGATATGATTGTGTTGTGATGTAATGCTAGCACATGGGAGTGTAGATACTTTAGAGGGATTATTGTAGCTGAGGTTTTTTGTCATATTTAGATGCTCATAATAGATGCTCATGCAAGTACTTTGTGGGTTCCTTTTATTAAGCAAATGAAGCAGCTTGCGCAAATACAACAGCAGCAGCAGGCTGGCAGTTCACAACAGCAGCAGCAGCAGCAGTCTGCCGCACCACAACAGCAACAGCAGGACCGATTAGCAGGTGTACCTGTGGATATTTCAACCTCTTTCCGCAGCAGTGACCCTGTTTATGGTGGTGTGGAGCCCAGCTCTGGCACAAACAGCACTGGCACTGGCAAGGTGTGCATCTCTCTGAACTTGATGTTCTCAGTGCCATCTTGTTTTCACATCTTTACTGTCAAGACTCTGGAGATCTGCTTTTCTCATATTTTGTGTTGGGTTTTCAGGATCCATTGCTAGATAGGTGTGTCTTGTTTTACTGTCTGCAGCTACTGACCACTCAAATGTGCTAATCTCAAAGGAGTTCAGTTGTGAAATGAACTGTCTCTTTAGTGCATTTGACTTTCAAAGTAAGGTGGTAGTTGTTCCTTCTGCAATTTTAAGGTCTGGTTGTGCATTCATATATGCTATAGAGATGTTTGCTTCAGATTGTTGAGTGCTATTGCTGCATGAGTTTAAGCCTGAGCACTTGAGCTAGGATTTGACTGTTGTAGATTGTTAGCAACCTTATTGAAGAATGTATGCTGTTGCATGGGGGAAAAGGCTGCTGCTAAGGGTGTCCCTGGTGTGAGAAAGAGAAAGCAGCCTACAAATTCATCAGGCCCTGCAAACAGCACAGGAACTGCAAGCACTGCGGGTCCTTCTCCAAATTCAGCTCCATCCACTCCATCCACTCATACTCCTGGGGATGTGATGTCAATGGCTGGAGCTCTGCAGAATAGTGGTAGCATTTCAAAGCCTTTGCTCATGTATGGGGCAGATGGAACTGCAACATTGGCATCCCCATCAAACCAGCTGGTAACAATAAATCTTCTTCACTTTTGGAAATGTTGCAAAATGTTCTATTATTCCAGCTTGTCCAAAGTGGATTGTGGACAAATACAGTTCAGGCTCTGGGCCAGGAAGAATGCTAAGTTTTGACTTTTGAATGTCAGGCTGATATGGACAGATTTGGTGAAGATGGCTCGCTAGATGACAATGTGGAGTCTTTTTTGTCTCATGAAGAAGCAGACCCTCGTGAGTCTCTGTTTGGGAACAGCAAACGCAGTCCAGCTGGACACAGTCTGGATGTATCCAAAGGTGCTCATTCTTTGCCATTCCTTTGTAGCTTGGTACTTTTGGAAGTTGTGATGAATCAAGCCATTTGCTAGAAATGTTCAAAGCAGCAGTTGGATTATTCTATTACGCATTCTGACCATAATGTACAGCATGGGATGCATTGTGACAGGGTTCTCTTTTAATGAGGTGGGCTGCCTACGGGCAAGTACAAGCAAAGTAGTGTGCTGCCACTTTTCATCAGATGGAAAGTTGTTGGCTAGTGCAGGCCATGATAAAAAGGTAATTGACCTTTTCTGTCATGTTGGCTCATAGGCTCCAAAAGTTAGTTTTGCTGGTTCTTTTTTATTAATGTCCTATCTTTATAAAACATTGCCATCTATGCTTGATCTTGGGTCCCACTATGCTCACTGGTCCTTTGGTGTTGGGGGCGGGGCAGGCTGTTTTGTGGAATATGGATACACTAAAGCTGAAGAATTCACTTGAAGAGCACTCCTTGCTGATTACAGATGTCAGGTTCAGTCCAAATTCAACACGATTGGCAACATCATCCTTTGATAAGACTGTCAGGGTGTGGGATGCTGAGAATGTAAGTACCACCTGCTTAATTGTGTAGTCTAACTATATTGTACCATTTGAGACCCAGACTTTCTTGTTGTTGTAGAATTTTGTTAAGGTTGGGCTAAATTGGAGGGTTTTGGTGAATGCAGCCAAGCTATTCCTTGCGAACTTTCACAGGCCATCAGACTTCAGTGATGTCCCTGGATTTTCACCCAGCCAATGAGGATCTTCTCTGTTCCTGTGACGGTGACAGTGAGATCCGGTACTGGAGTGTTAATCAGGGTGTCTGTACCCGAGCATTTAAGGTGTGTTGTACACTTCCAGAAGTGCAATTGTCAATGGGTGATGGACTATGCTGGTCCTAGTCCTCCAGTGTTTTGTAATGAATCAACAGTTTATGTGCTTATGAGGTTCTTAACTGCAGGGTGGCATGACACAAACGAGATTTCAGCCTCGCCAAGGAAGGTTACTTGCAGCTGCTGCAGAGAATGTGGTGTCCATCCTTGATGTGGAGTCAGAAACTTGCATTCATTCTTTGCAGGTATGTGATGTACCTCCCGAGAAAGAGGTGTGCTGTGCCCAAGAGTATTGGGTTTTGAAGTTGAGTTGGTACAATGTGCACACCAATTGGACTGCCTGTCTTTGTTCAAAACTGGTGGGGGGTCCATGGCCACAAGGCTGTGGCAAGTAGAAGAAAAATGATGCAATGTCTGCTGACAAAGGGTGACTGTTGGATCCTCATTTTGTAGAGGTAGTTAGATTTTTATGTGGTTGCCCATGCTCCCCCTCAGGATCTGGTAGTCTGAGGTTGCCCCACAGTTGATGACCAGTTTACCTCTATTCCTACTGTGACTGAGTAGACTATCATGGGTAACATCCAGCATGACCTAGTTTTGATTAGGACCCAGAACTCCTTGCAAGAATGCCTTCAAGTCATAGCCACCAGGCTGTTGGCTCTGTGTTCTGGTACTTTCTCACTCACTGACCCAATTTGTGAGGTGATATTATTACAACTTTGGACATGAGATTTTTTTTGATGGGGATTGCAGAGACACACTAAACCTGTACATTCAGTGTGCTGGGATGCCACTGGGGACTTTTTGGCATCTGTAAGTGAGGACTCTGTCAGAGTATGGAACCTGGGTGTGGGGAGTGATGGAGAGTGTGTTCATGAGCTCAATTGCAATGGCAACAAATTTCACTCGTGTGTGTTTCATCCAAACTATCCGTCATTACTAGTCATTGGCTGCTATCAGGTATGCTTTGTTCCAGTGTAAGCATGTATTCATTTTATTCTCTCTGATGCTTGCCTTGTTCTTTCAATCCCATGTGTTCATTTAGGTTGGTTGTGAAAATGGAGTGAGGATAGAAGGGTGGGGAGACCAGCAAGAGGATAGAAGGGTCTGTACTCTATTAGGGGTAGTATAATATTGTTAGACTGGTAGGTTTACTGGCTGGCTATTTGTGGTGCACAAGACATGTAGAAACCCAGAGGACTTATAGCATCTTCCCTTTTGGAAACATTGGTATGGGCTGCACCATTCTTGGGACCCATTCTTTGGTGGACAGAGGGTCCCTGCAGGCATCAAATTTCCATGGGTTCTATTTAGATTGTCCTTGCAAGTTATGTGCATCAGTGTCACACACCAACCCCCATGTGCATTGAAGAGGGTGCTGAGAGACTGTTGTTTGGGTGCAGTCTCTGGAGCTATGGAATATGGTTGAGAAGCAAAGCATGACAGTGCCTGCTCATGAAGGCTTGATTGCTGCACTTGCTCAGTCATCTGCCACAGGCATGGTGGCCTCAGCCAGCCATGACAAATGTGTCAAGCTTTGGAAATAGGCTCCTGGACACAGATTTTGGAGTTTTCTTTTTCCAAGCTTATCCTGTTTGGACACCAATTTGCATTCACATGGATTTTTGCATGCAACCTTTCAATCCCTCAGGCAGCATCTGCAAGAGGAACTAAGTGCAGTGTGGCCTAGCGTGCCATTCAGTTAGGAAGCATGATACGGATTAGAATTTAGAATGTGTTCTGCAGTGTATAAAGCTACAGCAAAACTGTTAATGCAGGGGTCAACCAAATTTCCAGGAAACAAAAGCTTCAGCTATCGAATTCGAATTTCAATTTTGATATGGCAGACAGATTCTTTGATCAATCAGTTCTAGCTCTGGATATTCTGGATCAAGCACTTCACTCTGGATATGCTGGATATTCTGAATGTCAGTAAACCATCAATGGATTTTCAGGGAAGACTGCTTTAGATTGTAGTCAAGATTGTTGGACTGGAGCTGCAATGGAAGTCAGAAAGTTTTCAATGTGCTGGTTATACTTATGTCATACTTGTGCAAGTTCAAGTTTGGTTGTCATTGATGGTGGTTTTTAATGCTGAAGTTTTGCCCAATTGTGATGTCTCAGACGGGGGCCTCCTATCAGTACACTTCAAATTTGGGGGTGTTTTCCATGCAAGAAAATTTGCCTGATTTTGGACCACTCTTACACACAGTGGTCGCCTATCACTACATTTCAAATATGGGGCTGTTATATAGTGAAATTATCTACACGATGGTTAAGAGAGCTGGTCTCCTCTGTTGGCAAACTCATCTTGTAATAAACCGTTATGTCAAATTGGTGCTACTTGGCCCCAGTTTTGCCAATTAAATCAAGTTTTGTCAGAATAATATCCTGCAAATTTTGTATACCCAATTTCTTTCTGCCACACTCAACTTAGGGATGAAACAGGGAGTAGAGGGTCAAACTAGAGCCCAAAGACAAAGACGGGGCAACTTTCCAGATGACTTTACTTTTAAACCTGTCTTGTGTCAGAATATAATTGGGCGAATTTTTTCAACTAATACCTGGTTTAATGTCACTAAACAGAACCAAGTTTCACTCACTCTCCAGCAACACTCAAATTGGGGATGAAACAGGGATTATGCCAAATTAGGGCCCAAAGACAGGGTGTCTTTACAGATAACTTTTGCTGTAAAAAGAATTTTATCTATAGACGCTGATGCAAGGGCCATGGTGACAAGTACCTAAGTTGGTACCCTCACATTTTTTGAGTGAGGCCCTTTAGTGGACTTATTAAGCCCCAAAAATGTTAAATTTGAACTCTGAGATCCACATTTAGTCTAAGATGGGAAATTTGCAATATTCAGAAATAATTGTAAATGGATTTTGGGTTCTTACCATTGTACAGACGTGGGTGCTGGTTCAAGCAAGGCCTGATGCAGGTATCCTGGTATTGTGTTTTGAGCTGCCAGCTGAGGTGCACAGTCCAAAAACAGTTTCTTGTGCTACAATTCGGGTTCTGGTTATTCATAGGGGCATTCTGATGAACATATTTGAAGCCAAATTGCACCATCTCATTACCAAACATCAGTATGTATATCAACTTTGGTGATTCTAACTATCAGAAATGGCTGTTAATAGACACTCTTCAGATGAGATGCGAGGGGGGGCAGGAATTTGGAACTCAAATGTGAGCCCAATGGCATGTCCCAAGTCAAGAGAATCTTGCTTTTAAATAAAAAGTACAGAGCTGCTTTCAAAGAATCACCATAGGCTGGCTATTTGGGTAGCAGCAAAGCAGATGAGGATGCCACTTTGGCAGAGCTTCTGTCCCAGCTCTCGAACTCGCATGCCATGCAAATTTAGATTGTCCAGCAAATTCCACTCCAAGCAGAGACAAAAAGAAGTCACACATGTGCAAGAAATTAACTTGTGTGAATTCTGTTTAAAGGACTCATCTTATTTCCAAAGCATGACACACTTGTCGTGGCTGGCAGAGGCCAACATGCTGGTTGCAGATGACTGTGCAAGGGTTGCAATCAAGCCTTCATGTGCTGGTACCATCGTACTTTTGTTTTCAATCATATTCCATAGCTCCAGAGACTGCACATCAAACCCCTAGAGGGTCAGCGCTCTGTGAAGTCATTAGGTGTTTAGAAACATCGGACTGAACATTTGGACTACTGAAAGGAGTATACTGTAGTCCATCAGGAGAATTCAAGTGAATATCAATTCACAGAAATTCTCCTCAAGGACTGGAGATTTGTCAGTGGACGAGTATGGTTACCATCCCCAAAGCCAAAGGCAAAAATATTATTTCCTCCTATTTGCACATAATGGTTTTCATATGGCCTTTTCTGCCTCTTTTTAGTCCCCTTACAAGGCACAATGGACAGGTCTTCTTGGGTCTACCTGGCCTAACTATTGTTCAAAATCCACATGCCCATTGTGCAAATCATGAAAAAATTATGTTATGAGGTGTGCTTGGTACAGGCCATTGTGTGCCTGTTTTGCTGCCTGTTTGGAAGCTTTGGGTTGCCCAAATTCCTCACAGGCACCTCACTGGGCAGAATGGCCTGTAGATTCCATAATACATTTCCACATAATTGCAGACATCCCTAAAGCAGCAGATAAGGCAAGAAAGAGATTTGTGTCAGGCATACATTGAGTAGCACAAACTGCAGAGACAATTACCTGATAACAGCCAATGAACATTAGTGATGGATAATTAGGATGAAACACACATGCGTGGAAGTTGTTGCCATTACAATTGAGTTCATAAACACACTCTCCATCACTACCCATGCCCAAGTTCCCGACTTGGACAGAGTCCTCAATAACAGATGCCAAAAAGTCCCCAGACACATCCCAGCAAACTGAATGTACAGGCTTAGTGTGTCTGCACAAAACCAAAACAATTGTATTGAGTCCCTCATACCCAAAGCCCAAATTGAAAATTTCAAAGAGCAAATCCAATGCCAACCTCATCTGCTTCAATTGCTTAAAGAGAGGAAACCCACCAGATCATTCTTACGAGCATCCAAATGCATTATGCTAGACCATAACATGAGACAGAATATTCAAATGCAGAGAAAACAACAAATGCCCAAAGCATCAGGCAAGATTCCTCCTGCTCATCTGAAGTTTGCTATTAATGAGCTCACAGTAGACATTTTCATCTCATGTCAAATCAGATCAGCCAGGGACTGCCCAACTTCTCCTAGGATGAGCATGAGTGCTTCCAAGGACTTTGCAGTCTCTCAAAGTAGAACATCAGACCATGCAGACATCAGTTTTCTGCTACAACAAACTAGGGCATCAAACTAGAGTGACAAACCCCATGAGACTAGAGTAGTATTCCCAGGGCAATTTGAGAGATCTTCAACTAAGAACTACATTTGTCTAAACTCTACAGCCTCCACAGTAAGTCAGGGAAGGCCACCAAATGACCGAAGTATCTATCCTCTGACACTCCTTTCTGGTGTCAAGGATTGAAATGTTACTGGAACACTGGCAACTCTAATAGGCAACAATTAGCAACTGTTGGGATTTATTTCTTATCTCCTAGCAGAGGAGTGCTTCTGTGCTCCATCTGAACACTAAAAGCCACTGCCCAAGGCTGTATACCAGAGTACCCAGAACTAATAAGACCATACAACTGATAGTCAGAGCAACAGCCAAAATAAGAAATCCACATCCAAACCACTGTCCTCAGAAAACAAGAATGGATCCGCTGAGAACAGTCCGCAGCCCCTTCAGGAACACAGAAGCCTACATACTTTGGTCAAATCGTCAGTCTAAACTACCTTCATCATGAGCTCCACTTGTGTCTGGTCTTGAGGGGTGCCATGAGGTAATGGAGAAGCAACCTGGGAGGGGGAGCCCACACCTTGTGACAAATCACTGGTTGGATTTGCCTGGCCATCCTTAGCTGTCAACCCACTTCTACCCAGAAGTATTTGTAATCAACATGGATCTGTATCAGAAAGAAGAAGGGAGCCTGATGAAGACATGTTTCCCTGAGCCTGGTGAGCTTGAGCTTGTAGCAGAAGCTGTTGCTGTTGTGGTACTAACATCTTAAAATGTGAGTACTGCTAGGGAGCCTGAATGACTGGTTTCTGCATTGAAGCCCCTAACCCTGATCCCTACCAAAATGCCCAATGGGACCCAAAGCATGAATATAGTATCTATTGACCAGCCAACCAGTGTGCAATATACTACCATCCTGCAAATGTCTGGATATAAAATCTTTGGCTAAACCACTTGATCAATAGACTGACAAACAGAACTCCCATGTGTAGATGTCTCACATTTTATTCCAATGACAAGAGATTACAACTGGAAAGGAACTCACTGTACTGGCCATGCCTTAGGAGTTGTGGTAATTCCTGCTTGATTCACTCCTGTAATAATTTCATTTGGTCATGAGGTACCTGCCTGAATCAAATCAAGATGTTGGTCATAATAGTATAGGATTTATACTGCTTTACTTTACAAAAGCATTAAAGATGCGTCATGCAAAAGAGAGAGATAATGGTGTGTTGAAGAAAAAATTTAAGCAAGTAGGAAAGAGATGATGAACAAGAGGAAGAAGAAGAAAACAACCTGGGCTAAGAATAGCTGGTTTGGGATGATCTGTTCCTGGGAGACCAAACCTTGAAGATTCAGGGGCTGGAGACATTTGGCTCAAGACATCATTCTGGTTATCATGATGTTGAACATAGTAGCAGCAATACCAGTTCTTCAAATTCAGAAAGGACAAGGAACACTTTGTATTCAAGATAATGTGGTTCCCAAGTGCACCCAAGAGTTTGCTGACATCTGTTGTGGGTGAGATTGGATTGGATCTGTTGCAAAGTTGTTGCAATAGCAGCTGTATGCAACAAAGGCCTATTTTTTCTCCACAGATATCCCACTGAGTCAGGACTAGATAAATTTGCAGAAATAAGAGTGTATCTATTGTCTGACCAACTAGTGGCCATTGCAACCTGCACAGTTCAAAGAGACATCCTAAGACCATAATAACATGAACCCCTCTTCTGTGAATCCATATACTCCTAAAGTGGATCAAGACTAGCACACAAGTTTATGAACAGGAAAAGCTGTTGCACAATCTTTTTCACTTGCAAAATGTCAAACTCTGTCTCATTTCTTGTGGTATGTGCTCAATGTATTGGTTGCTTGACAGTGTACCTCTGCAAAAAACACAAAACACCCTACAAAGTGTCAGCTCCAGCCACCAACACACAAAAGAAGTATCACCTGCCACTCTGTAGGAATTCCAGTGGGCCAAACACACAGACCCATGAAAGTGCACAGGCAATTTGGCTACTAAACTGGGAGGTGTGTGTTTGCACATGATGCAAAATATAGACAGAGTATGCCAATGATTTTTTAATCAACTGGGAATGGTTGGATGTGACAGATGGTGCAGAAAACCTTGCATCCATTAGGGGATGTAAAGACTCACAAAACAAAACTGCATAGTGGCAATGTCACCATTCTGGGGGTTAACCACTTCTGTCACAAGTTTTCACATGTCACATGCTAAAAGTCAATAGTACACCAAGCAAGATGTAGGATCTGCCAGCTCTTTTGCCCCATTTGATCTATTTTCAGAAATATGGGTTCAGAATACCTTCATGGCTGTTCCATCAAGTGCATCTCTCAAATGCGGACGCTTGAGACATTCCTCATATATTTTTGTTGCAATTGCATTTGCTGCAGGCTGCTGCAAAATTGCTTCCCCACCTAAACCATTTGCAGAGCCATTGCAAAGATGACCAGCTTCACGTTGCTGTTGCTGTTCTGCATGACACTGCTGTTGTTGCTGCTGCTTTATTTGCAGCTACATCTGCTGAATCTGTGCTGCTTGTTGTTGTTGCTGCTGTTGCTGTTGCTGAGCTTTGGGTCCTTGTGTCTAAGCATCACATAACAAACAACTCATCACAGTGGCTGAAATCATATTAAGGTGATGCTGTTCCATAGACAACAGACCTGGCATAGCACGCAAAGTGGATCATCTCTTCTGAAGCGAGTTGAGATTCAGGCAGTGATATCAAATAGTTTTTGCTGGTAGCTTGAAACAGCCAAAGATCATTCTCCCCACACAAAGGCAGCTTGATTGGCTAGTGAGTGATATGGCAGACATGTTCTTAAAAAGATTGCTTTTGCGCGAGTTTACAAAGATTGTAAAACCCATTGCTGATTGAATTGTAGGAGATACCCCCCAAAGTTGGAACATCAGAATTCACCTCAATATAGGAGCTGCCACTTCTGAATGCTCCTCATTGGTACAAGCGACATGGATATCCCAGAAGACTGACCGCCATTCAAACAGAAAACCACCAGGTACATCAATAGCTGCAACACCCACCTCAACAAGAAGCTGCTGTTAAACAGAAGGCCATCAACATTATCTTATTATGTGAAAATAGCCATCGCCATACAGCGGGAGGAAGCATGAAGCATACCAACTGGATCAGATGACACTTTGCATTCATTCAAGAAAGCCTTAGCTATTGCCTGAAGATTTCTCTTCACCAGGTAATCATAGATATACACATCCAGCCTGCACACCTCCAAAGACAGAACTGGCATAAGACCAAAAGACAATAGAAAGCTTCATGGATACATGCGAACATGCAATTGCAAATAGTCACAGCCTTCTTGTGAAAGAATCTTTGATCCATGCATTTCAGAAAACCAGCCAAATCTGTGTTCAAATCAAGTTCCTGCTCAAGATCCTATAGCAGAAACTGCATGTCCCACTGCTTCTCAAAATCACAACCTATCTGAAAGCTTTAACTGCTTCACCAGCCTTCCAATTCGCACAGACCCCTGATGTAAAATGCAATTGTGGGGGATCAATTTCGTTGAGCTTTTGTTAGCGACCAAATGAGGATGGCAGGGATGACGGACAAGTGTAAAGAAAAACTGTTGACGGAATTTTGAAGCAGGAGGTGACATACGTAAATTTACGTAGGATGTGGCAAGCACTTAGAAGCTTAGCCACAGCAGAACATGCAAGAATTTTGAAGCAGGAGGTAACGTCTGTAAATTTATCTACGATGTGGCAACCACTTAGAAAGTTAGCAATAGCGGAACATGCAAGGGAGAGTGTGGAGATAATTACAACGACTGACTCTGTCTTCTCAGACCTATCTAGAGCGCGATTGTGGTAGTGTGTTGTTCAGGCAATCCTAGATTCTTCCATTTTGTCGCCCTCCCAGTTGCTCTGAACTATGGCGGAAACTGCTGCTATTTACACAAACAAGGCAGCTCCCAAAACAACCACGAACTTGGAAACAAGAAGAAAGAGAGAGAGAGAGAGAGAGAGAGAGAGAGAGAGATTTATTTAAAAAATTCTTTTGATCCTTCTACAATTCTAAAATCGATCGGTTTCTCTTCTTCTTCAGAGAAAACTACATACAGGTAGAGAGCTTTTTCTTCCTTCGGAGATCGACAGATTTTCCGTCGTTGCCATGGACTTCCAAAACAGATATTATTGTGCGAAATGCATTTCGATCGTCTTCATCTAATTACAGAAGCCAACAATTATCTCAACATATGCGCAGGTCCGCTTGAGCGCTGCAAAGATCACCTATATAAGATGGAAACTTCTCGATCGACTTGAGTCATTTGCAGCTGCGACAGACATTTATGTTCAAAATCGACAAGATATCGTAGCATTAACACAATTTTTTTCTTAGGGAGCACATAACTATGCTTAATATAGTAAAGCCCCTTTATAATCACACCTTTGGTGACCCCTTTTTTCTTTTTTTTTTCTTGGGGTGACACTAACGAACTGTGATTTAAATGTGTAATCACATTCTAAATAAACTTTTACAAGATTGTGACTATAGGTAGAAAAAACCTTATAAAACAACCTTTTTATGTTAGAATGAAGGTGTCAACTGTTTAGATTTTTGACATCGGTTATTCTAAATTTTTGTTTGCAGACTGAACAATTTGAAGTGGAATGCAAGCTCGTATGCTTTTTCAGTGAACACTAAACTACACAGGTCTAGATAGACATTACAAGCCTATACAAGTTTTGCATCCTCTGCCAGACACCATTCAATCCGATCGATTCACAAGTTGCAACACACTTAGATCGAGATCACTCTGATCGATTTGCGAAAGGAAAAAACTAAAAAAATTATAGAAACTCACAGAAACTCAGAATTGAGTATCAGAATTCCCTGATTTTGATTACCGCAATCGTCGGATGCAAGAAAAAATCTTGAGCAGCTCCGTTTTGCAGTTAAAAGCTCGCCGCTGTCAGAGAGGCGGGCGGCGAGCCGACGACGGACAGAAGAGAACGACGGGGCAGCGATAAAGCCGAGGTTTCATTCAAGATCCTTGTACACATCATCCTACACGTGGAACTGCTCCATTGGCAATTTGAGATCCTGAAACAGATGCATGACATCTCGATCTGTTTGGCATAGTCCCCAAAACGTCGGGTCGGGCCTTCAACGAGGGTCACCCGACCCGACCCGGAGAGGCTTGGAGCCCAGCGAGACGCAGGAGACTGAGGAAGCGCACAGACGCGAGAGAGAGAGGGAGAGAGCGTCGTAGTTTGGGGACGCGATCTGCGTACAGGAGCTTTTTTTTCGGTTTTTCTTTTGGGGATTTTTTTGTTTTATGTTTCCCCTAGAAGCATTGTTTCAGATTGTTCAAAAGAGAGGGGGGTGGGAAATGCTGTCGAGGCAAGGAGTGATGAGATCAGGGCTTCGGGTGTGGGCCACGGCTCAGCCCATGTTTAGCCGAAGCTTTGCCGAGGCGGCCGCTACTTCTTCTTCTGAGAAGCAAGAGAAAGTTTTCGGAGAGGCTCAGGTGACTGAAAAGTTTAAGGCGGACTGGAAGACGATTGCGCCTAATTTCGACATGCCTAAGTTTCCTAGCAACTTTATGGAAGTGCGGCCCCCTGTGCCTTCCACCATCCCCGCTAAACTCACCGTCAACTTCGTGCTCCCTTCCCAGTACGAGATTAAGGCTAAGCAGGTTACGTATCGAGAAAGCCTTCGAGAAATAGATTAGGGTTTGGTGGTGCTTGTCGTCCCCTTTCTTCACCTTCTGATTTTGTGTGATCTTGATCTAGGGTTTCCTTTGCAATCATGGTGTTTGCTGAGGAGAGAGCTGAAACGTTTTGCATTGTGAGCCTTTGAGAAAACAAATGGATTAGGTTTTGGGGTCGTCGTCCCCCTTTTTCACCTTCTGATGTTGTCTGATCTTGATATAGGGTTTTCTTTGCAATCATTGTGGTTGCTGAGGAGAGAGCTGAACATTTTGAACATAAATCCTTGCAAAACTGCCACGAGCTCCTTGCTGTTGTCAAGGAAATTTCTCGGTGCAATGCACCTGGTATATGAGGATTTGGGCTTTGAAAGGAAATGGAAAAGAATGTGAAATTCTGAGCAATCTGTTGGTTTTTCTCCTCACAGTATTTGTAGCTGTGACAGGTAAAGAATTATTCAAAGCAAGCTTGAGAGGAACTAGACATGCGTTCTAAGCAACCCCTGAATGTGGGGTGTATTGATTCTTGCAGGTAGACTATGTGATAGTGCCAGCTACTTCAGGTCAGATGGGAGTGCTACCTGGTCATGTCCCCACAATTGCAGAATTGAAACCTGGCATTCTCTCAGTCCATGACGGCACAGATGTGAAGCAGTACTTTGTGAGTAGTGGTTTTGCATTTGTGCATGCCAACTCTGTGGCTGATATTGTAGCAATTGAGGCTGTCCCTCTTGATAGGTTTGATCCTGATGAGATTCGTAGAGGAGTTCAAGAGTACACCCAGAAAGTGAACTCTGCGAAAGATGATCTCGAGAAGGCTGAGGCACAGATTGGAGTTGAAGTCCATAGTGCTTTACAGTATGCATTGGGCATAGCCTAAAATGAAATCAACCTTTGGAGTTGCAGGCTGTGTTGTGCTGATTTGCACAATGCTGTTTGAAGTAAGGTGAACAAAGAATTGAGCTTGATCACTTTGTGATCATGAACCAACTGTTTGTCTCTTCAGATTGGACCAATTTGTTTCAGAATTCCTTGACAAAACAAGAAATAACAGAGGAATTGAGATTTCTCTGAAAGTCTTCCAAGGATGATTGTTGTGAGGGGAACCACAAACTGTATCAGTTTGAAAGTGTTTCATAGGATTCGGAATATATCACTTGGCAATGGATCTCTGAGTAGTAGAGGTCGAGATCACAAGGCTCTGGCCTGAAACTCATAGGGGCTACACCTCCTGACATGGGAATGTCTGACAAGAGTCCGCTATCACTGCCACATTATGGATTGTGCTGTGCCATGACAGCTATCAGCTATGTGGCTGCAGATCATCAAATCTGACCTGATCCAAGTAGGAGTTGCATGGTTCAAACCTGACACAAGATGTTCCAAGATCGAGAATCCTGGGAGGTACATTTCACATTTGCATGTTTCAATGTCTGTGTGTTTCCTTTTGGCTTACTGGGTTACAGGAGGATGCTACACATCATGCCTGTCTGGTTTGTCTTTGTAGATTTTGGTGTGTTGTGGGCTGCAAGTACTGCAGCTGAACTTCTACTGCTCACAGATTGTGTACACACCTTTCCAGACCAAAAATCCCCCATGAGAAACATAAGTGGCTTAGTCACACTCTGTACCACATCCAATGACCAGTTTTCACAGTGCTCATGCTTGCAATTCTTGAGTGTACTATGTGGTCCAGCCCTGCATTTTGGGAATGTCCCTGTACCCTGGGGGTCTTTGGGGCTGTTTACACTAGAGGGCTTGGGGAACCTAATGGTACCCCTGCTTTTTGGATGAGACCATGGCTCAAAGGCCTTTGTTCATGGTGTAATCTCAATTTGGACCAAAAGAATGGACTGTGTGCATTTTTCTAATAAAAAAATATTTGGTTTAAAAAAAATTTGGAAATTTGGCTGTCCTAATTTTGTATTCATCTCCTATCTCTTCTTTTTCTCTCTCATATTAAGTTTCCTCTTTGGTTTTCTTTTTTTTTCTTTTTCTCCTTTTTTGCACATTTCATACAACATTACACATCATGGATGAGAGAAAGAAGCAAATACTTGTGATTGCTATGTATTGGTGTTTGTATATGTTGATTCATCAAGTGCTGAGCATTCAAGCCTTGGTTCTAGGGTATGAAAATGGAGAAGTATGCATTGTTTGTAGTAATGTGGGAATTCATGGGGAGGAAAAAGTGAATTGATTAGGATTTTGAAAGGTTTTAGGGTTTGGCAGATTGTTAGATTGGTTTTTTATTGGTTCTTACATAGAAAACTTGTTTAAGCAGCAACTAGGGTTTCTAATAGGACATTTCAATATCTTTGTGAAAAATTGGGTCCACATTTGAGAAAACTTGTGAGAAATCCAATTTTGATGGTAGATAGAATTGCAATGTCTTTGATATAATTGTGAAGTGGGGATGGTTAAGGTTTTGTCAAAAGAATTTGAAGCTTTATTTGGAATTTCATAAATTATTGATGCAATAGATAGGTCACACATCCCCAATTTAGCACCTCTCATAGGAGAAGATTATTATTGTAGGAAGTGATTTCATTTTACACCATTACAAGGACTTATTGATACAAAGTGTGTGTATTGGAATTATGAATTTGATTGGGCTATTAGCATGCATGATTGGACAATTTTTCAACTTACAAAAGTTGTGAAGATGTGTATTCAAAGCAAGTTTTTGCCATACAAGTTGATTGGTGATGCAATATATTCGATGAGGCCATAGATTTATTGTCCATTCAAGGCAGAAGGTGATTTAACTTCAAAAGAATACAAAGCAAATTGAAATTTTATTCAATCATTGACACAAATATGTGTTGAGTAACCTTTGGGATTCTAAAGTGCAAGTCAAGGACAATCATGAAACGGATGGATTGTCCATTGTGTTTTATCCCAGATGTTGTTTTTACATGCATAATTTTGCATAACTATGCATTTTGTCAAAGGATGCTTTCGATAAGAGTTGGATTAAAAAGACTAAGAAAAAATTACAAAATCAATTAATTTGAGGTGTGTTGAAAAAAATCTAAGTTACTTGGTGAAAAGGATTCTTTCACAAAAATTAGGGGCAAAATTGATACACACCCAAATATGGCAATTCCAGGTAGAAGGATCTGAAGATGTGAATATTCAAACATTTTTTATTAGAGATGAAGTAAATGAAGCACTTAAAAAGACTCAAGCAAATTACTACCCGAAGTCACAAATTAATGTATAATTTTGGCCAAAACAATTTGGAGCTACAAATTGAAATTTTGATCTACTTTGGTTTTTGAAAATTTTGAAACCAAGGCTGAAATTGAAATCATGAGTGAGGAAAACAAATCATATCTTTTCTACCAATGTTGCCATATGACCATCCATGTTTTTCAATAAAGCTAAAATTTCTTTTTAAATGACCACTAACTCTTTGTTATTGGTGACGACTTGCTCCAAGAATCCTTCCAACTTGTCAATTTTTGTTAAGCTTGTTTTCTTGTCTCACTTGTGAAGTTCCAATATCAATGTATTAGGCTCTTTATGAAACAAACTGACCTCATTTATGGCAATTGTGGGAATTTGATTTGTAACATTTGCCCTTGATCCATATCACAAATCCATCTGATGAAATTACTTACATTTAGGCAACCTACTTTGCTCTAAAATTTCATACATTTTTTTAATCATTTTTATGCATAATCAAAATTGTCTTGTATTTCTTCTTACAAAAAAAACCAAAAATAGTTGAAGCCATGAATTGTAAAGCATGTGAATTTCAAGTTTGATCTATGATAGAAATCAAACAAAACATCAAGAATCATTCACTAAATTATAACAAAAAAATTATATGTTTTCATTTGTGAATAGTAAAAGAAAAAAGGCTTAAAATTTGAAAATAGAAAGTGACAAAAAATCCAGCAAGTAAAAAGTTGATGGAAGTAAAGAAATCTTGAAAATAGAAAGACAAAAAAAATTATAACAAGAAGTTGATAGAAATAGAATTTTTATTTTATTTTTTTTCAACTTGTAAAAACATAGGTCATTGGTGTAGCCTTCTCTTCCTTCTATAAAGGATTGAGGTTCAATTCTACTAATGAATGGGAACAATAAGGAGGGGGGCATTAGCTCGAGTTACGGCCATGACCTCAATTGCAATTATACTTTTGCAAAATCACAAAAAATCATAAACATCCTTTGCTTTTTGGCACTCTTGCAAAGTTTAATATCCATTTCTCCTCAAATTGCAATCAAAGCATCCACCTCAAAAAAATTCCATTTCACATCATTGCATGTTTTTTCATCAGATTCTAAAAAATATCTTCCTTCTAGTAGCCATCTTATTTTGTTTTTTTTCATTTGTCACTCTCATAGGTTGGCCACCCCTTCTTTGATGTAGGTTGGTTGAATCTTCCCAATTTCTCTTATTTTGTTCACAAAATTTGAATGTTCATTATAAAAATTAGGGTGATTTGCAATTAGCTTTGCAATTGGGTTTTTGAATTACAATGACCATTTGCAATTGTCAAGGGGGTAGGATGACTACATGATTTTGGATGAACAAGGCATTTAGAATAAGGACTAATCTAGGAACTTTGTTAGTTTACATTTTGAATTATTGTTGGTCTTGACTAATGATGAAGACTAGGGATTGCCAAAAATGGGAGGTTTTGGAAAAGAAAGGACATAATTCTTAGACACATCATTTTGGGAGAAGAGTGGGAAGAGTTGTAGGTACTTGTAGTAAAAAACCACATATTCTGTTTTGATATACCACATATTTTAGTTGTTGTTTTGGGATTTTTTCAACAAAACATGGGATTTTGTTGTAATTTTGATTCATGTTTTTAGTGATACAAAAAAGTGCAAACTTCTATAGTGAATTCTATGTTTGTATTATTGTGTGAATTTTCTATAGTATTAGAATATGATGAAATAAATTGTAATCTTGTTTTTGGAGTTTTTATAATGTATTTTGAAATGGAGATTCTGGTTATATGAAATAACCATGAATATGGTGTTTTAATGAATGGCAATGTCAAGTGTGGTGAAAAAAAAGCAAAATTAGTGAATGTATGTATTTGAAGTGCAAATTTCTTGTTACAATAATGTGGAATAATTCTACAAGAATTAAATTTCATGTCCTCTATTTGGCAACCATGTTGGGGAACTTTTTTCCTATTTTTTCTTTCAGTAATGGGAAGGTTTTCTACAAATTTTGTTGTATATTGTATATGAGAGTGTTCAGAAGAGTATTGTTGTTTTTTTTCAATTCAAAATTTAAAGGGGTATGTTAAAAAGTATTAGAGGTTTAAGTAATTGACTTCATAAGGACTGCACAACGATCTACACTCTAAAGACAAAGAATTATGAAACAAGATGAATCAGATGGTGACTTGAAGTTTATAACGACAATTGACAGATAGGTTATGTTTTTTTCAATTATAGAATTGGGCTCCAATTAGTGTCCTTGGACAATATAAGGTTGATAGTTATATCATATTATAAAACCACATAATGCCAAGATGTGAATTTTTTTTGAGAGGGCATCCATAGATTTTTAAATCTTGCTCATATTGCTGTTGATTTCATTGCATCAATAATGGAATTGTTTTGGTTTAAAATATTTATTCAGGATTGCATGGCATTACTAACATCTACATGTTTTTTACATAATTTCGGACTAATGACTACTTATGTGTACCTTTGTAGATGGCACAAGTCTAGGTAGCACTAGGATTCAAAGAAAAAACCCAAGTTTACAATGCCCTTGCATTAATTATCACTAGGCTTCCGGATGATTTATTCTGCAACCATATTTTTTCATGTATGTGCCTAGGGGCAAGCCCAAAGGATGAAGACATCTTGAGTTGTTGTTGTAGTTGGAGGCAAGTTTCACATGCTTGGAAGGGGGTTGTAGGGACTAACTTTATTTGGTGTGCTTTCCAAGCCAATAAAACCAATGTCAATGCCTCTAATTGGCAAAATAGTGAAAACATAGATGCAAGGCAACTAACCTATGATGTTTGGATTAAGTCAATGGCAGCATTGAAGTACAAGGAAGAAGGAGATCAACCCTTCGCACATCTTGAACGTAAGTTATTAGGTGAATTTATCATTTGAAAAACCTACTTGTGATGAATGAGGGAGCTAACTAATGTGATGAAAATCCATCAAACTATGAGTGCGAGGTTATGAGTAGAGCGCCTTGTTGCATTTTGAAAGACATGATGCATGGCGAGGAAGAAACAAAATGTGATTCCGTTTGAATATGCAGCAAGACATATTCATGACATTAACTTGTTGGGGCTATTAGGACTTTCACTAAATTCTAACCTTCTTGATTTTTAGAAAATTAGGTTACATCTTGAACTTGATGTACATATGCATGGTGAGGAAGATTACTTGAATGTTGTTATATTGGGTTTTGAGGGATGATATATCCACAACCTAAGCTTGTTGGACTTGGGATGACTTTGATGAAGTTTGACATTGTGGATATTTTAATGGTTAGTTAGTAGAACAACACTTTGCATTTTGAGAGATGTGCATATTGTATGCATATTACTGAAGATCCATACTTCATTATTACTTTTGGATTTTGAGGGACGACATATTCATAATCTAGACTTGTTGGAATTGGGATGACTTTGACGAAAGTTTGACCTTGTCGATATTTCAGTGGTTGGTCAGTAGAGCAACAATTGCATTTTGAAAGATGTTAGTAAACATGGTGAGGAAGACTACTTCACTACCCTATTTGGATTTTGAGGGATGACATATATTCACAATTAAATATTTATAAAGTTGGGATAATTTTGAAATTTTAAACTTGCTCATTATTTTAGTGGCATCTTGAGTCCCAACCCCTAATTAATCACACTATATTTTGTTGCTTCTTGTTGTCTAATGTTCAAGTTCCAATTCTTGAAATAGTACCATCTTTTATTGTATTATGTCCAAAATGCCCTAAAAATGACACAATTCAATGTTTTTCCAATGCCTTTTGATATGTTGTATTTATGTTCAAGTGTATTGAACTATGGCAGATGGATGTCCAACTAAAGAGAAAGATGAGCCATATGGGCCAAGGTTGAACATGGGCACACAAGCAACAATGCTATGTGTTGTGCTAATCTTTCCAAGTATTATGATTACCACTAAAAATGGGCAAGTATTCAAAAATGAGTAGACCTATTTGTGCTAGTGATTTAGGGTAGATCTAGTAATGAGAACAATAAATGCCCATGTTTTCAAATCAAATCATGGCAATATGGGATTTCAAAGAGTGTCTCCCTCAAGATGAAATGTTTTTGCTTGTGTTCTTGTCCAAAAAATGTTGCCAATTTGTAAACATATGAAATGTATAAAAGGCTTGGTCAATGCATGTTGCACTGCAAACTAAGAATTTTGATGAATAGGTTAGCCATGGCATCTCAAGTCACATCACTTATAATTTACATATTTTTGGACACTACTCCTTTTCCCATCAATAGGTTCAACTTCATTAGGACCATTAACTAGTTTACATGGGTTAAGATAATGGATGCCATTTGGGGTATTTTTCATTAGTACAATTCTTGAAACATTTGTATGTCATTTGGATGAACTTGTAAGCATAGTGCCATTTGGATATGTTGAGGTAATATTATTAAGATTGTTGCAGTGCTTACAATGAATTTGACAATCCCATTTGGGATTTAATGTTTTCCATTTCAATGCTACTTGGGTAGAAGAAATGCAAGACCCATTAGAGGACATTGAACGTAAAAAAATGGAGGGACAATAAATTATGGGCTTGAAAGGTATCATGGGCTGCAAAGTATGGTGTGCAAAGTATCAAATGCCCATGCAATTGTTGCCAAGGGAAAGGCAGACCTAAGGTGATATCAAATATAAGAAAACACTTGATCAAATTTGGTTGACACCCTAAATTTCAAGTTAAGGAAGGGCCCAAGCCCCACATATGACTCCAATGAAGAATGGGCAACAAGCGCACAAAAAGATGCACATGTAGGGGCAATACAAATGGACAAGGGTGTGCACATGGAAACATTGTTAGAACATTTAGTCCAACCCACACAAGTGATGAATGGGCCACAACAAACTTAGAACAAACAAAACCCAAATGATATGGTTCACACTTGTGTAGTACAAGAGGTTTTTTCCATTGTGGATGAGCTTGCAATAGCCCTTGAAAACATGCTTATAATCTTTGAAGGAAATGTGGATGTTGAACTAGCTATTGTTACAATAGAGACCATAGAACAATCACCATTTGATATTGATGAAAACATTGAAACATATTTAGTTGGGTTGAAGGAGGCATGCAAATCATTGTATCCAAAGGCTTGATCCACAAAACTTGCAGCCACCATGTTATTGATGAACATATGCATAGTGCATGGTGTTAACAATAAGTTTATAGATGAGTTGTTGTTGCTTTTGCACAAGTTTTTACTCCCATTAGATAATTATCTTCCTCCAAATATGTATCATGCAAAATCTTTAACAATGAAGGTAGGCCTCAACTACAAAACTATCCATGTGTGTCCAAATGGGTGCATCTTGTTTTAGGGGGTGTATGCAGATCTAACTATATGCCCAAAATGTGGACAAGCATAATTCAAAGATGTAGGTCGATCAAAGCTTCCAATTAAGGTTCTTCGTCACTTCCCCCTCATTCCACATCTAAAACGCATGTTTAGGGTCCTAGTCAAATCAGAATTGATGGTCTGGCATAGGGACAATAAAAGCACTAATGGGCTTGTCCAACATGTGGTTAATAGCAAAGCTTGGGCACACATTGATGCATTGTGGCCAAAGTTTGCAATAAAGCCTCTTAATGTAAGGCTAGGACTTGTTGTAGACAAAGTAAATCCGTATGGTGAAAAGAATTCTAGTTGGTCAACTTGGCCTATCTTTCTTTTCATTTACAATCTTTCACCATGGCTTGTGACGAAGAAATTCTTTGTTGTCTTAACCTTGTGGATCCTTATAAAAGAGTCTATGAAAATGCACAATTATGATGTGTACATGCAACCATTAATAGACAAGCTCCAAAAGTTGTGGAAGGGGGTTGTAGCATATGATGTGTTAAGGGATGAAGGCCACATGCATTTTACCTTACAAACAATTTTGATGTGGACAATCCATGAATATCCAACATATGGGCTTGTGTTTGGATGTGTACATCAAGGTTACAAAGCATGTGTAAGTTGTGGTCCAAATGTAACCTTTCACCGTTCCTTAAAATTGGGAAAGGTTGTGTATGAAGGATTTCATCATTGGTTGCCGATAAACCACCCATATTGGAGGAACTAGAATGCAACCCACTTTAATGGGAAGGAAGAATTGAGGACTAGACCACATCCAATAACAACCACTGATATATTAAGGAGTGCAATAGAATATCAAACATAGTTAGGTGTTGGAAACACACCAAGCTCAAAAAGCAATCTATCCAAAGTTAGTGACATAAAGTGTTAGAATATCAAACATGGTTAGGTGTTGGAAACACACTAGGCTCAAGAAGCAATCTATCCAAAGCTAGTGACATAAAGCGTTAAAATATCAAACATGGCTAGGTGTTGGAAACACACCATGCTTAAGAAGTGATCTATCCAAAGTTAGTGACATAAAGCGTCACATTACAATTTATGATTTACCTTATTTTGAGGTACATGCATATCTTTGCAATTTCTTTCAAGTTGGACTTTAAAACTGTTAAAGGAAACCTTGCATAAGCAAAGAACTCCTCTTGACTAGATCTAAACTTTTGTTTGTAGTTGGTGGCTTTCAAGTTGCACATATATATGCTGGCATTTTAAAACTTCTTGTGAAGTTGGGTACTAGTCAAGGTGACTTGTATATCAAGATGTGTTGCCATGGATTGTGTTGAAAATGGGGAATGGTTGCTTTAAATTGTTGAGACTAGTGGATGAACATCATACTATGTAGTTGTCAAGTATTTTGTTTTGTGATAAAATGGACATTTGATGTCATGTCTACTGCATTGAAAATGGGACTATGTTAGTTCATTATTGTACCTAGGTTTACATTTGTGGCTAGGCAGTTAGGGATCCTATTTAAGGTTGTTGTTTTCTAGCTTGTTACTTCTTATTTAGGCTTCATGTTTAAGGTTTCAATATTGAAGTAGCTTGTTGTTTTCCATTTGAATGTTTTCCTTTTAAAAGGGTTATTATTATCCAAATTTTTTTTTTCCATATTTTTT
>Ga0209208_10001057_pt1 | contig 38212 bp, 32 predicted proteins | sample S1TSphfallax_3_FD_187694 | JGI IMG/M metagenome (GOLD analysis project Ga0209208, IMG submission 187694) | Host-associated microbial communities from peat moss isolated from Minnesota, USA - S1T2_Fd - Sphagnum fallax MG (SPAdes) (version 2) | ecosystem: Host-associated > Plants > Peat moss >... | reverse complement strand
AATATTTAGTGGAGGTAAGCCTGAGGGCTCAAAAGTGACCACAAGCACCTTCATAATAATATTTTTTTCTTGCTGCCTTCCTTTCACAACCTTGTGGTCACAAACATTTTCACAATATATTTTTTTTCTTGCTGCCTTCCTTTCACAACTCTTGAGTTACTGTGACAGTCATTAATTACATTAACAATAAAAGGAATACAATAGCTATTGGTTTTTTTTGTTATCATAAGTACAGTAGGTAGGTGGTTGGGGTAGGCTCATTTTTTTCTTGCTGCCATAAGTACATAAGTACAAAAGGATGAGATTTTGACGATTTTAAGCTTGCTTGCTATACAAGTAGACTATCCAAAGGCTTACAAGAGCACCGCAACAAATTCACTTGAAATTGTTGTCAGTCTTTCAACGTGAAGGATAATTTTTTATAAAGTTTTTCAAAATGAATGGCACATGGGCCATTCATGTTTAATGTTTGACATGTTCTAGTGCCTTGCTATTTGGGATTTTCGCAATACAAAAGTGTGACTTTCTTTGCCCAATGTTTGACCAGTTCTTTTGGATATTGAGAAAACTGAAATCCAAAAACAAACTAGTTGGTCCTTTTTAGTACCCGGAATGTAGGTAAGCCTAACGCCCAATTTTATGCAAGATATTCATATTTTTCTCCTTTCAATTGTTGGGTCATTTTTTTCTTTTTTCTACCAAGTAAATTGAATGTGCAAATGCATGGTCATAGCCAAGAAGGAACAAAACAAAATTTTGTTTCAAAACCTTTTTAAATTGATGTTCAATAAATATGATAAACAATGCAAAATGGGTGAAGGGCATCTCAATTCATGTTTTTATATAAAATCAAAATTCTATAAGGTGTGTAATGATTATAAAAGTAATGTGTGTTTTAATATTGTGGTTGGTTTTGGAAATTGAAACACCAAAGTTCAATTAACAGTCATTGGAATTTAGATTGCTTGTTATTGATTTCATTAATTAGATGTTTGTACATCTCATATTAATTCTTTAAAAATCTAAACTTTGAAACAATCATGACCAAATAAAAATTCAAATGAATTTTTAAAATATCTTATACATGAAGGAAGGTTGTTTGTTTGTTTTGTTCCAATGGTTCATGAAACCAAGGTCATAATGACATAAGGAAAGCTATTAAATTTTCCATTTGGCCAATCAATTGGGATGTTTGTAAAAAATGACATCTTTAAAAAAATTTAAATATAATTCAACCTAGGATTTGAACTTTAAAAAATACGCCCAATTTGCGCATTGAGTGGAAAAGAGATTGGTAAATCTAATCAAAAGAATTGCACATAGTGCATACTAGATTACAATGATACATGTGTTAATATTTCAATTTACAACAATGTTCACATTTTCTAAAAACCATGGCATACACCGGTTTTCATTTCAAGAGTTTTCGAAATACAATATTAGATTCCTGCTAGGCTTTGTTTTCAAAGAGCACATTGTTAAGTTTTAATTATTTTTTTTTTGTCCCCATTGTTTCCTTCTAGTTTTTTGGGAGTTGATGTTGGGGTATGTAATTCCTCTGGATTGGCAAGTGGAAGATGGGTGCATGGGGCCGAAACATAGCTCTCAAAACATTACATGACTAAAAAAATGATATGAACAAGTCCAATTTTACTACACAATCACATGTTCTAATCATGGATGCCATGTTTTGGAATTTTTTTAAAAACATTTTTTAATATTTAATTAGAAATGAATTTTGCAATTCCATAAAATGAATAATTTGCTTGGTGATCCTATGATGATTCCTTATACAACTGGACTTGAATTGTCCAAATTAGGGAATAATTATTCTGGAAGTGTTTTCCACATTTTCAATGCATTTTAAACTAATCATTTAAATTGTACTGAATGAAAATTTAACTAGTGCAACTTGCACGTGTCATTTTCAATTTAATAAACCTACATCTCATGTGGCACAAGGTTGGAGGTAGATGAATGTGAAGTTAGTGAAAACATATAGGTCATTTGTTTCATAAGCATTGTTACTTCTTGTGATTTGTATGCTTCCATGCATACATTAGGTGATGTAATTTGAAATGTTGAATGTGATTCTATATTTGGCATTTCACTAGGGGAAATAGTGGTAGTTTCATATAACAAATATGATGTAACTATTTCAAACATGCATGAAATAATGTAGCAAATTTTTGATAAGGTCTATTATGAATTGAAAATTTGGGAAAGGTTAGGGTTATAAGGGCACATTTATAAGCCTATCCATGCTTTCCTATTCAAAGTTTCAAGGTTTTATTGCATGACAAGGGTAATGGTTTAGTAGCTCCCAAAAATGAGTTCAAATTGTCATGAAAAATCATTTGTTCAATGGAGAATGAAGATACTCAAAAGTCTCAAGAAAGATTTTGTATGATTTTTAACCTAATTTCTTTAACAAATTAATATATAGTTATGTTCACCCATTGCTAGGAGTTAATGAACTCAATGGGGAGTACATGGGTATAGTTAGTCATTGCCCATTCATGATGAAGGTGATGATTTAATATCTTGTGATTGACACTCACAAGGTTAAGACCATCTACTAATTCTTGTTGTGCCTAAATGGTTTAGCTTTGAAAACCTTAGTTTTGAAATGTTATTATGGAGTATTATTTGCAATCTTGTATATATGTTCAAATAGATAAAATAGAATTTTGCTAATTATATACTTTTGAATGACAAACAATGTTTAATTCATTTGCAAATTAAATCCTTATGCATCCCTCTTTAATAAGTGTGGACTATTTTGGAGCATTTTATAGGACCACTATATACCCTATATATCTTATTTTCAATTTAAAATGTAAACTAATGCATAAACTTAAAATTTTTTTGTAAGGAATTTATGTGTGGGAATGTTGTTTCAACAGTTGCAGGTACACAACCTAAATAGTTAAAGAACAATTTTTGAAAACATGATCATGATTATTTGTCCATTTGGAATTTTATAATGTTGATTGTGCTTTAAAACTAAAATTTCATCCACATTGAAATCATCCACCTTACAAGGTAAGTCATATTGAAATAGAATTGAGAGTTTGGTCAATCCTACAACATACATATTTTTTCATTTTCATGATTAATAAATAGTTGTATCTTCATGTACTATATTATAAAAAAATTATGTACATAAGTATCTTGGGAAGAAAGGTAAAATTGGGTTAAAGTCAAAGACACATGAAAAATTCTTCTTACTTTTGTGGTGTCCTGCCTTCAAAGAACCTATTTGGAAACATCTATATGAGCTACACAACCTCTTTAATTATGGGTGTTTGATTGAGATAGTTTTGCTTGCAATTTTTTGAATTACGTTATTAGTAGGGTAAATGAAGAATAAACTTGGTGTGCGATGGTTTACTCACTATCTTACCATTTAGTTAGGAGTTTTTATGTTCATTTGTGGAGTGTGGTTGCCCTATGTGTGCATTTAAACACTAAAAAAATGTGTTGAAAATTTGTTATTAATGTTGTGTTGGAAAAATACATTATGCGTAATAGACATATTCTTTAAAAATATGGCCAATTGTCTATTAATATTGTGATTTGTTGAAAGCCATTCTTGAGCCCCATTGAAAGGAATAGTTGATAGTAGAAAAGTTTGTAATAAATATGATGTTGAATCCATGTTAAACAAAATGTAAGGGTTGAAATAACAACCTAGGTCTTTCCTAAATTCTATTTTCTATTAAACCAAAAAAAATTACAATCTTTATTGTCAATTTATTGCACAATGTGACTCCTTTATTTTTAATGCATGCTCAAATTTCAAATGCATTTCAAACTTTAGAGGAATTTTTCTTCTATGTAATTATGGAGTTAATGCAGTTACATCCTTATTTTCACAACCTTTAGTTGTGGCACCAACAAATGAAAGCGAAGACTTTAAAGGAAAAATAAAATATTGGATGTTAGCATTAATAACAACAACAATAAAAGTTAGCAACACATTGGGTTTGCATTATTCAACAGTGTAATGGGTTATGATGTGCACACTTATCTAGATGTCAATTTCTTGTGATGATATATATATAGACTTTTAACTATAGTGCATGGAGTTGGTTTCCATTTAAACTTTACAACAATATATGTTGGCAAATGTTAATTAAAGACTCCAAGTGTCAAATAAAAGCAAAGTGGTGGCCGTTGTTTCAAAGACCATTAATATTGGGCAAGAAGTTGCTAACAATTTTCCAACAAAATGATAAAAATATTATGGATTTCAAAAGCCCTGAAGATGGATTCTAAGAGCATAACAAAAAACTCTTCACATCTTTCAAAACGAATGACACAAGGACAAATTTATTTAACAAAGATCACAATGGCTTTTGACTATTCACTTGATAGAATAACAAAGGCAAATATGCCTAATCAAGTTATAACATTGAGCACGAGAACCATGTTTTGGCACTAGTTCATTCCATTGGTTTCCCCAAAATGATGCCATGTAAAGTTTTAATCTGCATATAGGGTCTTTTATAAGATAACCTTGTTCCGATTTGAAATCCCACTTTTTAAATGAAAGAGGGAATTGAATGCAAAGGTTTTAGAAGAAGAGGATGAATTTTAACTCTATTACAACTTTTCATATGCCATGTATAAAGATGTAATTGGATTATTGACATATGTCATAGTCCACAAGATTATTCGAGAAATCATTCTCTTTAAGGGATTGAAGGTGTATAACAACAATTGAATTGGAAAGTCTATTCTAAGGCATTGAATGGGTGGTTGTTGGTTGGTTTTATAATTGTACAAAAAAATCCATATCAAGCATCACATAACATTAATGTGATGACAAATCTTACATTTTGGTAATTGGATAAATGGGCACATGAAATGAAGAAAAATTACAACTTTCATGTTCAACAACAGAGCTTGTTAAAACTAAATATTAAATTACCAACTTTGTAGGCATGCCTAATATGACCCATTAGTTTAGGGTTTAATTTATTCTATGCATTTTCACTACTTGATTTTGGGATTCAATTGAGACTTTCAATATGATCACTTTAATTGATAAGTGAGTGTGAACATAGTATAAGAAGCCAAAAACCATGTATCAAATCCTAATCATGAAAATTATAACATTTTGAACATATATTTATGCATTTCCAAGTGAAAATCATGGTAATCGTGTGAAGTGCTAAATTATTAACATAAATGTTGAAGAATTCAAATTCAAATTTAATTTAATTTAATTTAATTAAATTATAGGTTTTAATATTTACGACTTTTGAACTCAAATAGTAACTACATTAGATAAGTACTATTTTCTTTGAAGGACTAAATGAAAGACTTTCTTATAAAAGAAATTTATGGCAAAAAAGTTGAGATGATAATAACCTACAACCCACATTCAAAAAAACTCACAATGTAAGAAATGTGAAATTTTTAAAATTTAAAAATTCAAAATATGTTTCAAAATTCCAAAGCTTCTAGAGTTTTGATGTAAGTGAAGTGTAATCTATATGACATATAAAACAAAGTTTTAGTTTATAATACAATAAACTTAACACCATAGTGTCACATATTTTGGTATAATTTGAAATTGTGACCATTTTTCAAGATGAAATAATAGATCATTAATATTTTGTGTATATTTTATATATATATATAATTCCCTGATTATCTCTAAACAATTAATTATATGTTGTTCAACATGTGATTGTATTCAAAGGCTAGATCATGAATGAACAATTCACTTTTGTGAATATTTTTTGGTTTTTGCAATACCCACCTTGTTTGAATGTCTCTTAACAAAACACATAATCTTCATTTTGCCAATGCGGACTTGGTTTAACATTAAAATTTTGATTATGAAAACATAAATGCAAGTTTTATGGACAAAATTACATCCATTTTTGAACTTTTGAAAATAAAATAAAATGGACTAGTAGCTTGATTAGAATGATAAAATATTGAAAGGTTCATCTTAAATTTTATTCCATATTATCTATAGTGATTTAATATGTGGTGTAACATGAAATAATAGTTTTTTATGTGAAATATTTTTCTCCAAAATCATAATGAAATTCTAACTAGGGACTGTTGAATGGTTAGAATTGAACCATATTTCCATAATTTTTTAGAGTTAATATTACTTTTCCTTGTTTTTCAAAAAAATAAATTCACAAGTGAATATTTTTGGAATCCCTATTTGGGTTCCTATTGATATGGAATGTATTATTTTTTATACATGGCTTTTCTTCCCATTTAATTAATGATATTATATTATATCACCAATTTAACATTGTAGAATAAACTTTGTGTAAACTATTTTTTTCCCCCAAAAAATGAGTCAATCATTAATCTTACAATCCAAATAATAAATGTGTCAAAGATATCAATTCAAAAAGAAATTATTTCTTTATTTCTTTGAAGCTAAATCCAAGATTTTAAATATAAATTAAACCCACAAAAAACTTGAAATTTTATTAGAAATGAAATGAATTAAAAATGTATATAAATTCTACGTTAGCATCATAAGTAAATGAAGTCTATACATGTTTATTTGTTTGTCCCATTGATGAATGTTCCTTTTTATTTATTGTAAATAATTGATTAAATTATGTATGTTCAAAATAATTAGGAAGCAACATATTGGGTAGAATTAATATGCAATGCATGTAAGACCTTAGCTAGGTTGGAACTCGAACTTACAAATTTTGTAAGTTATTCCTTTTGAAATCTGAACCTTTTTTGCGATTTCTTTTTTCATTTACATTTTTTTCCTTTTTAGATAAAGATATTGAAACTAAAAGCAATTTGATGGAACAAAACTACAACATCAATGTAGCCAATGCCTAAAACAAGATATACCACAATAGTGGAATAACCTCGTCGATGCCAATGTGATGCAGATTACAATGATACAACAATGTCACCCCTACACAAAACAAAAGAACAAAGTAGTTATGGAACAATGATATAGATGTCAATGTTAACATGCAAAAAGAAAACAATTTGAAAAACAAGTGCCAAAGGTAGCACAAAACAAAGTAGCTCGAGAGTGGGGCAATAATATAAATTTCAACTCTATTATGGAAAATGAAAACAAAGCACAAAGTGACAAAGGTGACACAAAAGTTGGCAACTTAAGACCTTGAAAGCACAAACAAGCTAAAAAAGGGGGAAAAAAATTTACAATGGAAAAAGAAAATCTTTTTAATTCATTACAAAGAAGAATGATCTATTTTTAGACTCTTTCAAAATTTTCAACACCTTCACTTGACATGCTAGTCTTGTGTCAAGTGTTGAATTCCAAAGTGTTTAAATATAGACCCTCCTCTTATATAATTAAAGCTTAGAAATTACAATGTGTGTTGAAAAGTGACAATATAATGGCAAAAACGTTATTATGCATCTAGTATACTTAATTATGGTTATCCAATTTAAGATCCTTTTGGATTTCAGCATAAGTGTTAGCATATATTGGAATTAGTATATATATATATATATATATATAATTATTTTATGTTTGTCTATTTGTGTTGTTCATACCTACCTACTTTGAGCTTAAACATCTAACCCTTTCTTTTACCCAATCGCGTTTTTTTTCATGTCCATTTCATTATGTTAAATTGTTAACTTACAAAATTCTTTCCAATGAATATCTTTTCTTTTATACAAGTTCACGTGATTGCAAAAATGCTCATAATGAATCTCTTTTTCTACATATTGTGATTGCAAAATGTTCATCCTTGATGAATTTTCTTTTGCAAATTGTGATTGTAGAAATGCTCATGATCAATTTTTTTGTTTTGTAAATTGCAATTCTAGGAACCCTTCTAATGCATTTCTTTTCATTATGCATATTGTGATTGTAGGATTGTTTATGATAAAATTAAAAAAAAAGAAAATTGTGATTGTAAAATGTTCATTTGTTCATGATTTGTTTTTTCCTACAAATTATGATTGCATAAATCCTCAAGGTGGACCCAAGTGAAATATCCATGGTGAAAACCATAGGCATCCCAACTAACGTTGTACATTTTATTTATAAAATGTTTTAGAAGAAATTAAGGGGTTAAATTATGGATTTTCTTTTCATTCATAACTTACATAATACCAATATGCTAGACAATTGTATTCAATAATTATTGAGGGCTTATTGAGTGTTGAATACTTGCCATATATATATATATATATTTCACAAACCTTAGTTGAGAGTCAATATTTGCCATCTGTAGATAATTTGTTTCGTCACAAACCTTGGTGAGGATAACTATGATACTTTTCAAATTTTGCTCAAGAGTCATGGTGAGTTATTAACATGGATTAGTTTTAACTTATTGCCTTTAAATCACAAGCATGGTTTTCCTTTTTCAATTTTGTGATATTGAAAATTTGAATTTTTTTTCCAAAGCATTAGCAACATTAGTTGAATTTACATTAAAAATGGAAAATCCTGAAATTTTCCAATTCTTTTGTCAAGAGGATGATAAAATTGTTAAAAAACAAAACGCTGTTCTGAAGGCAATCTTCATAGTTGCTGAGTGGTTAGAAAAAAAGTTAGTAAGTAAAAAGGCATTATTGGCTCACAACATAAATTGTTGCCAATTACAATCATTTCAACGAGAGGAAGGATTATGTGATAATCAAGCCCTTGAAATCTAGTTCATTGTTCCTTCTTTTCATTTGTTTTCAAGGTTTCATTTTATATTAGCAAAATTTGATATTCCAAACCACCTTATACTAGCTAAGTTTTTAGTTCCAAATTCACTTTTAGCATGCAATTGAGGGTAGTACTTTTGTCTACTAAATTAAACAAAATGTTTTATGAACATGTTACATTATGAAAATACCCAAATAAGTAAAGTTTGTTTGTTGAGTAGTTTTCTCACTATTGCATGTGTATGAATATGTATGTCTTCTCATTTTCGTATATATATAAATATGTGTTTCCTCTCACTTTTGTATTTGTATGAATATGTCTTTTAGGTTGTGAAGTTCATAAGAGTATTTGTGAGCTAGTTGGAATGCAAGAAGGTCATCTCTTGAATCCACTTGAGTAGGAAAACCAAGGACCACTAATAACTCTGCCTTTTATGCCAAGTTCAAAGGTTCAAACTAAAAACTTCCCTAACTGGATGTAGAACTTCTTATCTAGATGCATGCACTTCTACAGAACATGCCCATCCATCATATGCATACATAGTACTTTGGATGTCACTCACACATTTGGTCAAGTTCTGGCCAAAAGTTTATGCCCAAATCCTACACCAATGCATAGTCTCTTTCTCCATGGGGAGAGCCAACAAAAGGTCAAACCACCAAAATAACATTTCCCTCATGCTAATCCTGTATGCTGGCACTTTGGCAATACTGGGTCAAGATGCAAATTGTGCAAGACCCAGTACTGATAGTAATGTAAATTGTCACAAATGACCCACTATCAATTTATCATCACATTCTCAGCAGTGTAAATCTGTTCCAATATCTCCCTGTGATGCAATCATTTTACTGTGATGAGACATGAGAGCTTGATGTACCTTGCCATCACTCATGTTGCAAGAGAACTAAGAACTGTAGCTAATTTTTTTTGGATGTTTGAACCCTGTGGTGTTGAGGCCCTCCAAATTGTTTTCTGTATTCCATGAAACCTTTGAACAACATAAGATGTGAAAGAGATTGAAGATTGGAAACCGCAGAAACAGGAATTGAATAAAATTATGCTAACAAGGATGCAACAAAAAAAAGAGTGTTTCTAACACAAACATCCAAGTGTTAATGCTCATGCCCAAACATGATAGGAAAAAAATCACTTTTTTTTTTCACCTTCTGCTTTGTTGTTCACTACAATTTGCACAGAGTTCTCTTGCACATTAACTTCTCTTTCAACATCAGCACATGCTCAAAATTCTTCTAGCACCATATCCCTTTACAAAATCTGTGATGTGATGGACTGCTGTATTGCTGTCACCCACAAATGGATAGTCCAGGAACAGATGGACCGATAGAAAGACTGCATTATTTGTTTTGGTATGTGCTCAAAGTATACCTGATATGCAGACTATTGGCTGACAGAGCACAAACCACAGTTGCAGTGGAACTTTTCAGCTGAACACACTTGCCAAACAACTATTGATCTGACAGAAAGGGAGTCGACCAAGGTGCCACAGGCAAATGCTTTGATGGGTGCATGCCCACATTTGTCCCCTATTATGTCAATCATCTTCATGTCCATGGATCCTCCTGCAGAAATCCATGTCTAGAATGTTCACACTGGATGGAAGAGAAACATCATCCAGATATCAAAAAAGAAATACATGAACAAACTATTCTGCATGCAGGCTGGAGGTCATCCTGCTGCAGACTAGTTTAATAGCAAAAGTCCATATTGATCAAACAAGTTTTCGTTTGAATGTACCAAAGCACCTACTCCTCCAGTAAATTTCCAGTTTCTGAAATGTGACTCTCCAGGACTTCTTGGTTGAATTTGGATTGGATGAAACAGTGTACCATGCAACACATTTATAAGTGATTTTGCAAGGAAATCACATACCATTGAAGAAGCTATCCTCCAGGATGTCAATGACAAGTTTCTTCAAGGCTTCACAAGCCCTGCAAGACATTCAAGGTGTGAGACTGGCAATCCAATTTATACATGCATCACTTGTTATGAGGGACATACTCCTGCTCTTATAAGACAGTCAGTATATGGAAGAAAGAATGAAAGAACATCATGATACCTTGATGAGCACCATACTTCTTGATCTTTCTTCTGAAACTTCTCTTCCGACTAAATGCTCCTTCCTGCAAGGTGACACTTTGGTGAACATACAGTGCTGAAAATTCTAAACCTGAAGGTGCTGGAATGTGTCTGTTTTCAATTTAACAACTCAAAAAAAGAAAAAGAAAAAAGATACTTTGCTTGGTACTGCAGAATAGAACCTGACATCACAATTTTGCAAAAAGCTAATTGTCATGCAACTGTGTTTCAGAACCGTACCACAGGAGATGCTGTTGTTACTGCCTCACGAACTGCATTGACAAGATGACGATTACTGTCCGTGAAGAGGCTAGTGACTTTTCCTGGTCGACCTGCCCTTGCAGTACGCCCTACCCTGTGCAGAAACTCTACTGCAGATGATGCAAACTCTGCCTGAGCTCATGCACACCAGAGACAAATCTGTGAAATTGCAGATGACGCAACCTCCACAACAACAATTTGAAGGCAACACAAGAATAAGCACAGTCTTAACCTTATGAGAGTCACTCACAATGTGTCAGACCATCACCTTCATCATGTGTAGCAGTAACAAGCTGCAATGAGTACCCACTGACTTCATGGTGTTATGTATATATAATCAGCCCAAAATCTGGGCAAACCATTCTACAAAATCTGTGTCATGAGTTTCTGTTGCAGTTCTGGAAGCAACAGGATTAGAGGCTGACCTGAATGATGTGGCCAATGTTTGGAATATCCAGACCCCGCGCTGCAGAGTCAGTGCAGATCAACAAGCCACCATCTTGCTCAAACACTTGCAAAGACTCTGCACGCTCATCCAAAGGCAGGTCTCTGTGATAGCGCTTGGATTTGACCCCTGCCCTCTCCAGCACCCGCCATATCCCATCCACACTTTCCACACTGTTTGCAAATACCATTGTCCTGTGACTGATTGTTGGGTCACTTTCTAATAATGTTCCCTTCATTCCAACTGCTTCCAAGAGGGCTGGAATTCGAGAGTCTTCTGTCACCTCCACCCATTCATGCTCCAGCCTGGAATAATACATGGCATTACTTTGGATCTAAGGAAGGTCATATATGGAGACATGCTACACTTATAAACCCTAATACACCAGCATAAAACAAGCAAGTGTGCGGTGTCTGAGTGTCAGAGACAAGCGATCATGCCAAAAACCTTGGGTTATGGCAGTGGAGGAGATGGCCATTCACCCAACTGGCTTCAGGAAACTTCTGTCTCAGCACTGCTCCTGGTGTTCTCTTGCCTGCTTGTGGAAGTGTAGCTGCAACAAATATGTACTGTTTGCTCCTCTTGTACGCCTTCCGAGCCTTCAGCCAATCACCTCTCCTTTCCATCTCAGCCTGCCTTCCACTGCTTTGTGGCAATTCACTGCTCTCTGTTCATTTAATATCAACATGATACTTATTACAACTCCATGTTGATGACCAAACTTGAAAGCATGAAAATCACTCTAACTGCAATGAGAGATATACAAGTAGATGAATTATTCTTGTTCCCCTCCTTGATATAAAGACTCTCCATCTTGCAGAAATGCTGCATCATTAGTGGTTATCATCAGCAATCAGAAGTGTGCTCCAAAAATGAAACGAGCATTGTACAATGTGGAATACAATGAGACTGTCATCAAGTGGAAAAGACCTTCTGAAGTGATGTGTTCATCGTCAACAGGATCAGACCAATTTGACACTTCCTCTTCTTCTGAGTCAGAAGAGCCTGTATCAACTTCAGCAACTTCTGTAGGCTGGAAATCAGTCCAGGGTTGGAACTCTTTTGTACTCCCGATACCTTGCACCTTCTCCAACTCCCAGTCCCTGGAGAGCTGTTTCTCTTCTAATCGGAACATGTCTATAAGTCGGCCAACCTGGCGTATGAAAGCTCCTCCCAAAAGCATGTCTGCCTCATCCAAGACCTGCCCATTTTTCACCAGCAGGACAGAGACAAGTCCAACCTCTATTAGACTGATAGGTTAGGTGCATGGCTACTGCACAATTCTTATAGTCAGTCTGCTGATAGTCAGAACAACAAGGAACCTACCACAAAGCGCACATCCCGGATGAAGGCAGAGCGGCGGCGGTGCCTTGGATCAAATGCAAACAGATTGTTTATTAGTGCTGCTGGAGTTGCAATCACCATATCTGGAGGACTAATCGGCCATCCCTGTCCCCACCATATGTGATCGTCTGTATTTGAGAACCCATTTCATGAACTCAGCATCATCAAACCATGGCATAAGAATCTTGAGCATGAATCCTAGAAAACCTGGTTTGCCTCTGTTTTTGGAACATTGGGTCAAAGAGAAAACACAGGGGTAGAGAGATAAGAGGCAGTGCACACCTGGCCACCGCAAATGATCGCAACCTGTAATAAGGGTTCTCCAGCACTGCTTGCAAGTGCATTTGCCATGTCTGCAACTTGTTGACACAGTGTTGCATTGGGGCACAATATGAGAGCAAAATGGTGTGACCTTCTTGCATACTCTCCAGGTCTCAACTTTTCTGCCTCATTTGCAGCATTTTGTGACTGCAGAAGCTTGTGAATAAGAGGAACTAAGTAGGCATGTGTTTTTCCACTGCCTGTCTCTGCTGCTACTATCACATCTCCTGTTGACAAAATCAACGGGATTGAGGCTGCCTGGAAAACATACCAAGGAAAAAAAAGGGTTTGAGGGAAACTCTGAATTCTTGACCTGGATTCTTGCAAAAGGCTTCAGCACAAAAGGTGAAACACAGACACTTTTTGGTCTTCTTTAAAAGAGCATCAATGAGTTACAAACAGGCCTTTCTATAATCCAAGGAGCCTCAAGATGGACTCTGCAACATTGAACACGACAGCACTATCTTTGCAATTTGTGCACAAGAAGCTCTTGAAATGAGGATTGCAAAGACAAGAAAAGAGCATTACCTGTATCAATGATGGTTGCTGAAGATCAATTTGCAGCAAGGCTTTTGTAAGCTCTTGAGAGAGTCCCAGTGATTTCCATGTTATGCTAGGGTCCGCAAGAAACAAATCCGTCTCAGGTGACCTTGCTGTTACTGCTGCTGCTACTGATACAGCTCTCGAAAGCTCTAGAACACCTCTCCTACCCGTTTTTGGCTTCAGCTTCAGAGCTAGAGAACTCACAGAAAACGACGAATCCTTGCTCAAAGAATGCAAAGAGAACCCACCACCCAAAGGTCTGCAAACCCCGAACCTGTCTCTCTGTGCAGGGAATCTGAAGGACGTCCCTGACTGTGAAGACATTAGAAAGGGCTGGAAGCTCGTTGAGAGAAGCTCCATCATGCTGGAGATCCTTCTTACCCCAGCGTGACAACAAGCGCCACCGCTGGACGAACTCAAACTGGTGCGAGAACAGAGAGTAGCCACAAACCTCCAACAAGAACAACCACAACAACCTCCACCAGCTGCAAAAACCAGAAGCCGTTGATGGGTTGTTCTCAAAGCCATCGAATTCTTCTCTTGAATCCCAACAACATGATCATCATTTGAATGACGAAGAAAGGAAGAAACAAACACAGGAGGGAAGATATGCAGAGAGCATCTTAAACCCTAAACCCTAAAATCCATTGTTCTTGATGAACTTTGAGTTTGCCCACAGTCTCTGGGCATTCCATAAGTTTCGGGATTGTGGGGTCATGCGTAAGGGGATCTTGCTGTTGTACACTGTGCTTGGAAATTGCATAAGATGCCCTCATACTTGCTTCAGTCAGACTCTGTGAAATTGGGTTTAGGGTTTTAGGAGGATAAAACAGATGCCTTTGTTGCTGCAAGAAAACCCCTTAGCATGTGCTCCTGCTACTGCTTCTTCTTCTTCTTCTTTGTCATCAATCTTGTTGGGTTTGCTAACATTATTGCAATAAACTCTCATCAACAGCATGGCTATTACCTCCTCCCTCACAGGTGGGTTTAAGCAGGTAGAGAGTGTTCAGCTATGGACAGCAGGAAATTGTCTTCAAGAGTGATGAGATACTCATTGGGGCTTGTTGATAGACAATGAAGAGCAATGTATGGGGTTCTTGCAAGTTTGACTTGTTTTGTCTCTCTGGTGACAAGTTTTTTGGTTTTGTAGATATCCATCAGAATTGTCATGAGAGCATTGAGTCCATTAAGTCCAGACTTGTATGAGACATGTGTGGGTGCTTTTTCAGAGATTGCTGAGATCTGGTTTGTTTGTTAACGAAGGTTTTTTTGTCCATATGTGATGTGTGCACAACAACCGTGTTGGCTGAATTGGCTGATGGTAATCCATCTTTTGAATATGTGGATACAAATAAGGATGGGTTTTTCAACAGGCCTCCATCTCATCTGCATTCACTGGCAGGGGGGAGAAAGAGTCCTTATTTTTTGCAAGGATTGGAGCATTTCAGGGAACAGTTGAATTGTGAGTGGGGTGTTTTTGATTACAACATGGAAATTTGATTTAGTTGAGAAATTTGAGGCCTAGATGTTGTGTGACCTGTTCATGTGACATTGGTATGGCAGGCAAAGTGTGGCAGAAAGTGGGAACAGGATTCATCCCTATTGCTGAGTACAGAAGTGAATTTATGAAGCCTGCAAAGAACAGGAAAGCTTGCAAGCCTGTAAGATTGTTGTACAGTGGAAGTAACCATTATGACTTGTTGATTTAGGAAACTTCTTTCTATTTTTGTATTGTATAGAGTGAACATTATGGTGCTCTCTTTGTTTTATTCCATGGTAGTCTGTGTTCTTTCCACAGTTTCTTATGTAGGAGGAAATTTGAGATGAGAATATTCTTGGTAGAGGGCTTGAATCAGGTATCCAATACCATGGGTTCAACAATCACCAATCCATTTCTTCAGTGAAGGTTTGTTCTTTGAGTGAAAAATTACATAGGATTGCTGAAGGTGGTCATGTCTTATACATTATTTGTTCTCGTTTCATGATTGTTTACTGGTTTTTTGGATCAGATAGTACCTACCTTTAAGGCTCCTTTGTTTCCTCCTTTGAAGATGTTGCACCACAATGGATGATCTTGTGTCATTGGTATCAACAGCACCAAGGAAGGCAAAATTGACAGGTTGACATTAATATTGCCACAATCGAGAAAAGGTTCTAGCATTCCTAGACTTCTTAAAATTGGACCATGATATACACAGGCAAAGGAAGAGGGGGGATGGATAGTCAATTTTGCAGTAGTCAGTAGGAACTGTGTGTGTACTCAGTTTGGTTGGTCTAAGCTTATTCATGCTCATGAGTGAGGAGTTGTAATAAGGCACAAATTGAAAATATTTATTCATGATTCACATGGAGGACGGCACTCAATGGATGTGTTACATAGGTAGCAGGATATACTTAGTATGAAGAGATCTTCTATTGTAAGAACATCTGAAGAAGATCAATATGGAAGATGCACCTGTGAAGATGATCATGTTAAGCCTACACCAGTGGATGTGCTCATGATGGTCTTGTGCATGTTTGATCTGTTGCAATTGTTGAGTCTCTTGAGCGAAACTTAGATAACCTAGATTTGGAACTAAATTTCATTTTGAATTCTGAAGGTTGTGGAGAGTTTTTCTTGCATGCTTTTTCTTCTTGAGAATTGATCAATCTGGACATCAGCTTACATTAACATTACATTGTACATGATGAGATGGATGCCTCTGTGAGATGTGCTCTTGATGAGAGTTGAATTCAATGATGGTGTCAAACCCCACAAGATTGAGAATTAAAATGAAGAAAAAGAAGAGGAGGAACAAACATGTACTAGGCTAGTAATTTTGATGCTGCAACAATGGCATCTCTCTTATTTTCTTGAAACTTTGATACCATGGCACTATAAAAGAAGATGCAAACCTCCTCTCTTAAATGTCAAGTGGTAGTGATGGGGTTGGCTACCTGTTGACTCCCACCCCTTGCAGACCCACCTCTCATTTCCACTTCTAATTTGTTACAAGCTGCCAGACGTAGTTGAGCTCTGTTTGCAGCCATTATCAGCCTTTGGTTGTAGAAGTTGGCCACCCATTAGCCCAGGCTTGCTTTGGGACATTATCCTTTTTTTTCTCTATTCCCTTGCCGTTGTATGTTGCAATAAAGTTTGTCAGGTTTACATCAAGTACCTATGTGGGTAGCTTCTTATTATGCATAGGCATCATCTTTGCTCTAGAATTTTTTGTGATCTATGTCTCAGAGTACCCGTTTGAAAACCCTCTTGACTATATACATGAATCTGATGTTGGTTGGTTCTTGGTGAGTAGCCGTGCATGCAGACAACTGTAGTTGTTGTCTCTTTGGTTTCAGATAATTTTGCTGCATTGTTCCAAACACAAACCAGACTTTGTCATATGTGCACAAGAGAGTTGACACTCAAGAGTTTGAAAACCGCCGGGTCTCTGTAGTGGTGGAATCCAAATCAGAGAACGCCCTAAAACCTTCTCCTTTTCGCCCCCCTCTCTCTCTCTCTCTCGCTTCTCTGTGGCCCTGTGGCTGTGGAGTTCCGGCAGTTCTTTCGCTAGCTCGAGGCTTGGGTTCCGTTTTGAGCATCCAAAATCGGATTGGGTTGTGAAGAATTTGGGAGACAGAGAAAGGGAGAGACGGACAGAAGAGGGAGGGGGAATGCAGCAGCGGTGAGAAGCTTTTGGAGTGCGGAGGGAGAGCGATGGGTGGTGGACTTAAGTGGAGAGACATGGAGATCAGGGGTGCATTCTTGTTGATAATACTGGCACCCTTGCTGCTGGAGTGTCTGCAGGCAGTTGTGGCAGATAGCTTCATTCTAGGATGTGGTGGTTTTGTGGAGGTGAAGAAGAACCCACCATCTCTCCTCCTCCTCACTCGCAATGGACTTGTTTTGTGATCCAACTAGCTAGTCTTGTTACATGATTTCAATGGGGACAGGACAGAGAAGTCAAGATCTGGTGCTTACTTTACTACTGCTCAATTTAGGAGGAAGTTTTTTGTGCTTGCATCACAACGGCTCTCATTGTACAGAACGTATTTCTTATGTCTGATCGGATTCTTGTGTAGAATAATCAAAGAATCGGCGCTGTGAATTGCTTATGTTTTAGTTTCTACTCCCAAGGAGCTTAGAATCCAGTGCTCAACGAAGTTGATAGAGATCGAACTCGATCAAGAAAACTGGGAGTTTAGCAAAATGGTTGCAGTTGCAGTTACGGATGCTTTGTCTCCGGGTTTGGAAATGGAACATGATGATGGGTTCTTTCAGAGTTCTTAAACCCTAATCCGAAATCGTATGATCTTCAATCTTGTGATGATGAATCCTGGTCAAGCAGCTTAGCTATCCAAGGAGCTTAGAAACCAACCAGTGCTCAATGAAGTTGATAGAGATCGAAGTCGATCAAGAAGACTGAGTTTTGCAAAATGGGTGCAGTTGCAGTTATGGATTGCTCGTCTCTGGGTTTGGAAATGGAGAATGATGATGGGTTCTTTCAGAGTCCATAAACCCTAATCCCAAACCCTAACGAGCTTCGATTGTGGGAATGACGAATCCTGGTTGAGCAGCTTCTTGACCTGCTGAAAGAGATTGATAGCTGTGAGGGTGTATAAGGAATGCAATGTTTTGCTGAAGTTTTGTGCTTCTTTTGGTGCAGGCAAGCTCAACTCTGGCAAAGTTGCGCAAACCTTCAGATCCAAAGCTTGACTACTCAAGCATCACCGTATGATAAAAAACCTTTTGATTTTGCTCTTTTTTTCTGAACCTGACAGAGAAGGAAAGATGGATTTCCTGAGATTGTTGCTGCAACTGTGGTTTTGGTCACAACTATCCACAAGAAACTATTCAGAGTAGTGATGTGGATTTTGAGTGTTGACAGATTGAGCTTCATACTTTGGATGGGCTGGTGAAGGACAGCACACAATGTGCTCCTAATGGTTACTATTTTCTGCCGGTGTATGACAAGGTAATGTTTGTTTGTGTCTTTGGTTCTGTTTTCTACAGAGCTTCATTGTTGCATTCACATATAAATCTAATGCATTCCACTCTTGTTTTGCAGGGAAAATTCTTGGTCAAAATCAGGGGTCCTGAGGGGTGGTCCTTTGAGCCCAATCAGGTCTCAACCCCCATTTCTCTCCTTGTCATTGTTTGCTCTCCTAGGCTTCTTTTGCTTCTGTTGGGTGTCTTTCAAACTCCTCTTATTGTAGATGTGCTTTGAATCTTCTGCTCTTCATTTTGGAAATCTGCAAGTACAATTGGTATATGATGTATGCCATCAAACCCATGTATCCTAAGCATTCCTTGTTGTCAAAGGTGACTGACTGCTGAACAACTCATCAACTTGGTTCCTGTGGATCCTTTCCTTGTCATAGAACTGAACTGGCAGATATTGTTTGCAGGTAACTGCAGTTGTGGACCAAGATGGTTGCAACAATAATGATGACATCAATTTCCGGTGCACAGGGTAAGAGTCTTTCTCTCCCCCATCCTTGAGCAGGTTATTATTGTCCCTCAGAAATATCTGCATCACATCTTTGACTACAGTACCTGTCACCCCATCTTTTGTATTACTTCACAGACATTGTGCATTACTTTTACCCATTCCTCTGTTCTGGATGAGATTTGAAGCGACAAATTATTGTTGTAGATAGCCTGTGAACCACAGGTTACTGAAGTGTGGTCATTCCTGAGCCTGAGGCTGTGCAAGGATCTCCAGCCTGGTGGCTGATTACTTGCAGTATTGGTCCTTCAGGTGGATGCACATGGATGGGACTCTGCTTCATCTTGCTATGTAATATGTAATAGGTAATGCTAGCGATGACTGCATCATGGAGAATATGACTCTGTTGATTAACTGTGTATTTCTCTCAATAGTTCTGGCATTGTGTTTGACATTGCTGAATACAATGATTTGCCTGACACAAAGCAAGAGCACTTTTTTTGTAGGTTTTCACTCTCTGGGAAAATATTGGGAGGAGTGGGAGGCCAAAGTTGCCCAGGACGTGAAGATGGACCAGCAGGAGCCAAATTGACTCTCACTCCTCTGAAGAATGGTGAAAGCTCTGGGGAGGCTTATATTTCTGAAACATCTGCTGGAGGCAGCTACAAGTTTGAGAACCTTGTCCCTGGTAATGTTTTGTTGTCCCCTCTTGTGATCATTTGTGAGGGTTTGGATTGAAACATAAGTTGTTAAGAAGAAAAATTCACTGTGGAAGCACAAATGGCAGAAAAGTTCAATGGTTTTGCTTGTCACCAAAGACTTATCATGTGGTGGTAGCTAAACATGGGTTGTAGGCACTTTATGTTGCGTTTGCAGGAACATACAGAGTAGAGGCTTCTCATCCCAATTTGAAGGTGGAGCCAATAGGCTCTCAAGAGGTGTGTGTTCCCACTATATTTGTTCACAAATTAAATCTTTACAGACCCATATGTACATGGATGTGCAGATAGGAATATTTGATGGTCAGCAACCATATCAAAAGATTGAATTTTTGACTTTGTTGTGCTGCACAGATATGCACCACTTCTTCCAGACTCTGTATTCTTAGTAGAAAACAAAGGATGCATGGAATGCTATGTTGTGATTTCTCTCCACTCTGTTCTTTTGTGTCAGGTCACGGTTTGAAACCCATCTTTCTGGGATGCTGATTCACTTGGGGTTCATCTTTTGCAGGTGGAATTGGGGTGGGGGAATGGGAAAATTGATGATGTATTCTTCGTTGCTGGTTATGGTCTCGAAGGTTCTGTTGTATCTCAGGTTTGCTTGCTCTCAATCATTTGCTTCTTTTCATCAGCAATACAGAATTGACATGAAATGTGATGAGGGTATAGGCACCGACTAGCCTAGCGAGCAGTTAGAAAAGCTTAACCTGAACCCTCTTTTGTGCACTTTTGAAATTCTCAGACCATTGGAAACATATCTTCTCGTGATCAAAATATTAGGAAGAAATGAATATGCATTGGTTGAATGTTTCTTGTCACATATTGATGGTTGGAAACATACTTCCATGGCACAGTTGAGGTCCTGCTTGGTAAATGGATTCAAATGCTGTAATTAGTAGTAGCTTCACTCAGAATGCATAGCATAGGTTTGTGTCATGCACTTCATCTAACTATGGAAAAAGAAGTCTTCTGATCAGCTTGTTCTCCTCCCATTGCACACAAGAAAGTCTGTGGTATCCAACTGTTCAGAGTTGTTATAGTTTGATGTAATCAGATTACTGACATAGGTGGTGTTATGTGTGCAGGGAAACCCTGTACTAGGGGTGCAGGTGTACCTGTACTCTGATGATGTTTCTAGGGTGTCTTGTCCTCAAGGACCTGGAACATTCTCGCCTCTATCGAAGCCTGCATTATGCCATTCTGTGTCAAATGCTGAAGGAAAGTTCTTGTTTTTGGGTGTACCATGTGGTAAGGAACTGGCAGTCTCTTTGGGCCATTGATCCACAGGAAAAAAAAACCTAGAAATTAGTGCTTTGCTTCCAATATGCAGTTGAAAGAGATGACAGATAAGAAAGTGCAGAATGCATAGAAACAGCATGTGCCATGATCCAGTTACCAAAGGTGCTTAGGAGCCACATGTGGCTAAACACCCATTCAATGATTGAGCTATCTTTGAAGTAGGGATGGTGTTTCCGTTCTCATCTTTCGTGGAATGCACAAAATTGTTTCCTGATGGATACAAGATGCCATTGTATTAAAAGAAAATGCCTTACCATTCCATTTTAAGGTGGAGAGAAATGCAGTGAGAGGAAGCTTATTTACTTGTGGATTCTCCATGCAGGGAAATATACACTTGTACCCTACTACCAGGGTGAGAATACTCTCTTTGATGTTTCGCCTGCGTCTGTTGAGATTGCTGTAGGCCATGACTTCTTCAAAATTCCAAAACCATTCGAGGTATTTACTGATGCAAATTCATCAGCAACCGAGGCTAGCAGTTTTCTTTCTGAAACTATCATGTTTTTATATTCCATTGAATTGAAACTGTTCTGAGTGTGAATCTAAAGTAACTCTGGCTTGTGAGCATTTTGGTGCTATAGGTTACAGGATTCTCTGTTGGAGGTCATGTGGTGGACAATGTGGGCAATGGTATTGAAGGTGTGAAGATTGAGATTGATGATACAGAGCGAGCAACAACGGATTCACAAGGCTACTACAAACTTATTAAGGCAAAGCTTCATTTGGTGTTGCTATTCCTACATTGAAAATATGAACATGCTTTTGTACAGGCAAGGCATAAGCTGATGATAGACAAGGGTATCATTCTCTGTTCACACTTTCTGTGTCCATGTACAGGTGACCTCAAGGCCCTACACAATCCAGGCAAAGAAACAACATTACAAGTTCAGTTCTCTTAAGAACTTTGAGGTGCGGTATTTGGGTGGTACAGCTGCCACTCAATCTTTTTCTGTTTTTCCTGTTGTGGGTTTGATTTGTTTATGGTGCACACTTCTGGAAAAGAGAATCATAGTTTGCAGAGTTGACCCAAAGGGAAGGAGGTACAGTATGTTGGCAGAAGCAATGTCATGCTTCTTCTTAGTTTTCTTGCTTTGCAAGTTGGTCCTTCTGATTCACTTTTCATTACTTGGACTTGTGCTTCCTCTCTCTTTTCTCTTGGTTGGACATAACATTTTCCGTGGGAGGGATAGTTTCTATAGCTTGAGGCTGACTGCATATGCTTTGGTAACTGACTCTCTGAACTGCAGGTTTTACCAAACATACTGTCACTTCCTGATCTTACTGCAACACATTATGAGCTTTGTGGGTCCATTCAAACACATACTCCATCTCAAGCCAGCAAGGTAGGCCTTTTACCTGCAGTATTCTGATTCTCCACCATTTTGGAGTGTGCTGGGAGTAATGTTCTCCAGCTTAATGTATTTCAGCTTCCATTTTAAACCCTCCTTTCTGTATTATATTGTCTTCCTTGTATAGTCAGAAAGTTTTTGGTTCCCTCCCTTGATTGCTTGGAAATACGTTTAGCCTTCTGGTCAAGAGATTTTTAGCTACTGGGAGATGGGAAAGTCTATTCAAACAATTCTGCAGAGTGGTTGTGATTGTAACTCTTTGCCTTTGTTTGTTGATTCCCATCATGGCCATGTTATTTCTGCAAATCTTGACATCCTCTCAAGGCCTAATTTGATTGAACTCTTTTCTAGAGGCACAAAGTTCAGAAGAGCTTTCTTGTCTCACTTGTCTTTTGAAGAAGCTATTGAGAAAGGTCTGAAGAAGTTTGTCAATAAACAGGAAGGGCTTCTACAAGTTCAAGGGATCTTGAGTGAATGGAAAAAGTTTTAGTTTCTTTATGTTTCTTTCAAAACTCAAAAAGGCCCATGATCCTTCCATTAGTATTTGGATTCTCAATGACTCCACAGGAGTACTGGATTTGATAAAACTGCTTAAGCTTTTGAGATCAGAAGTTGATAAAGCTTCTCCACTCTTGCTGCAGTCTTTTGATCTCTCAACTCTGTACACTAAAATTAGACCTAATGGATCTAAAAGCTTGTATTGAAAGTTGTGATTAGTAAAGTGTTTAATCAGATGTTGAAATTTCATCGTTTTAAGTTTTTGTTGGTTCGAAGAAAATCTTTGAACTTCATGTTTTTGTGGCTGAAGAATAAAGAAGAGAAATTCATTGGAATATTTTCATAGCTTTAAAGTTGTGGAGGCTTCAGATTTGATCTCTTGGTCAGATTTCTTGCTAGATAATTTGTTTCTTTGTTTTGGTCATTGTGCTTCTAGATAATGTAATCCTATGCCCATGGGTACTAGTTTTGCTGTCTTTTTAGCTAATTTCTCTCTCTTTTCCTACAGGTTTTATTTTCTCAAGCATCTCTTGAAAAACAACACCTGTCCTATTGTGCTTCATAGAGTGTCCCTTGTTCATAGGTTTATGGATGATCTTTTTGTTTCTGATTTTCCAGACTTTGAGAGTTTTATGTACCTAGACCAAGACTCTTTTGGAGGCAGCATATACCCAAAAACATCTTGTGAGCTGAATTGTACTTCTAAAGGCTTCTTTTGTAACTTATTGGTTTAACTGTCAAGCAAAGTCCTCAAGGTATATCCTGTGATATCTTTGATAAATGTTCTCAACCAGAGTTTGCAGGTATTGACATGATTTGTATGCATTATGTTCATTCCAATATCTCTATTACTGCTAAGTTGGGAGTTCTCAATAGTCAATTTTATAGGTTTTGGAGGCTTTGTTGTTCTAAAGATGTCTTCATCTCTGAGATGGTCAGTCTTATTTTCCTTCTGAAGAATAAAGGCTACCTTCTAAAGATTATGTTAAAGAGGACTAGGGGTTTGCTCAGTGAAGAAAAATTCCTTTTTGGAATTTCCGCATTTGGAGTATTCCAAATGATTCTGTATAGTCTTGTAAGTGGGGAGCTTCTCATAAGCTCACTTGGTCTATGTTTTTCCCTGCTGTCCTTTTCTGTATTTTTCTCCTTGTGGTGTTGTTTGTTTCTAGCCAGTAGCATGGCTGAGTCTTCCCGTTGCTTCCAGATTTGCCGCAGAAACTCAGTATGCAGGTTAGTGTTTACACTGGCCTTACCCACTGTAGGGAGCTGATGAAGTCAGCGGGGAAGTTGTGATAGAAAAGTTGCTATCATACATGTTACTGTTGATGGTCCCTGAATAGGTGTGAGACTGGCACTGTTGTTCATACTGCCAGTGTGTTTATTTGGGTTTTGGACCTTGTTTGGTATTTGTTTTATGGTCCTTTGTTTTCAATTTTGTCTATCCTTCTCTCAGAATTTCTGTGACTTAATGAAGTGTTAACCTTGTTTTGCCTTTTCTTAATCATGAGAATGGAGACTTCTTGGTTCTTATGAGAGATATTCAGCTTCCATTGGGTGTTCTAGAGATGTTGTCATCATAGTTCTTTCTATGATCTAAGTGCTGCTCTTGTGTTGTGTCTATAATTGATGGTACTGAGTATTTCCTCAGTTTCAAAAAATGCACTATCTGAAATGGAGTTTTCTTTCTTAATTCAAATGTTGGATTGTAAACAAGGAGGGGATCCATGTTGATGTGTGCAGCGGCAGGTGGCACTCACGCATGGACCTGTGACTGTGAAGCCACAAACAAAACGGACAGATGAGCATGGCTCTTTCTGCTTTGAGGCAAATCCCTTAATCTATTTATGTCCAGCAATTCTAGCTTGTCTATTTCCAGTAGTTTTCTGCAGAGATATTAGATCCTGACAGCTTAAAGAGATGATTTTGTGTCATGTTAACATTTTAATCCAGAGTTTGAGCCTCTGTTTCCCTGAGTGACCTCACACTTCTTTATCTCTCATCCTTAGGAAATCAATGTTGCTTTGTGCTGGGTTTTCACAGGTCCCACCAGGTGAGTATCGTGTCACCCCTTTGACCACAACAGCTGAGAGTGCAGCAGGCCTGATTTTCTCGCCTCCACACATGGACATCACTTTGACAGGACCCTTCTTGGATGCTTCTTTCAAACAGGTACTTGTCAGCCAAAGTCTGTCAGTTTTCACAAGTGCAGTGAGTTATCCATAGTCTTACTTGGCACCTAATGCTGTTTCTTAATGAAGGATGTGAGCCCTTGCTTGAAGATATTGGGGTGTACTTATAAACCAGCACAGAACCACAATTTCATCAGACAACCATGAATGTCCCTTGTTATGTCACCTTGCTTCTCTCTTGGTAGTAGCCATATCCGCTCAATTACTCTAGTGCATTTTGAATACCCCTAAGGGCTTTCGTGTGGCTTGTTTATGGTAGGCACAAGTGAGTATTTCTGGTGATGTGAAATGCAAAGGCACATGCTCTTCCATGGTGAAAGTAATGTTGGCTCCAGTTGGGTCATTGGGTATTGACACAGCTGCACAAAGAGAAACCAGTCTGAATAGTGATGGTTTCATATTTGACAAAATTTTGCCTGGGACATATCGATTGGAGGTACGTCTGTCTTTTGTCTTTATTTTTGGGAGCTGTTTTCTAATTTCCTCAAGGTGCATAAAAGTTTCTGTCGTGGAGTGGGCGTAATGGACCAGTCTCATATGTGGACGACCTTAAGCATAGGTGTAAAAGTGAATGGATAGAAGAGTCAGAAGCTCATGTACACGAACATTTTTTAGTTTCTGGTTGCTGAACAAGCACATCATAGCATGAGCAGGTGTCAGGAAATGCTGAAGTCTAGGCACTTTTTCTTGAAGCTGAAAGGATGAACAAGGCCACTTTTGAAATAGCATTCTGCACATACATCACTCTTTGGTCATACTTGATGGTGTTAAGATGCTGAACAGGTTAACAATTTAATTTGCAATCTGAGATTAAGTGTTAAAGATTCAGCAGCTTAATTAAGATGTTAGTTAAGGTACTAAATTAATTTGTTTCATTGACAGGTGCAGCATAAGCCACTGTTGGAGAATGCAACCTGGGATGATGATTGGTGCTGGGAGCAGAAATCTGTGGATGTCACCGTTGGGACAGAGGACAAAACAGGGATTCACTTTGTGCAGAAGGGTTTCTGGATGCATATCAAGTCCTCACATCCTGCCAATGCCTTCACATTACAGCCCCATAAAGATGCCATTCCTTTGCAGATTGAGGTAATTTCCGGAACACCAAGAAGTCTCAACTGGAAGAAAGAAGGTGGAAGTCTTTGTTTTGTATTTATTCCTGCCCTTGTGCATGGGACCTTCAAACCATGAAGCCCTCAAATGTAGTGGCTTCTGGATGTGCAAAACTTTCCATACATTGTTGAGATTTTGTGGACAGTTTAGAGTTCAATGTTAAGAGAGGACAAACAATGTTGTATTGGAGAAAAATGGGTTTTACTTGTATATCCATGGCATTCTTGATCTGAAAGTACTGAGTGTGGAGTCTGGCAGAAAGGATCACAACAAGTATGCTTAGAAACAGGAGGAATCCATGAGCTTCACTTTCATCAACCTTGTGTCTTCTTTGGAGCTCACTCTTTTGACTTTGATACTGCAAACCCCTCTGTAAGTTTTGTTTTGCTCTCTGCTGTGGAGCAACAACTATTGGTTTATACAATTGAAGATCCCACTTTTTGATCCAAATCAGTTGTCTCCTGAAATTATGAGCAGACTATCATATCCTTATCTTCACCCATTGTAGATAAGTCTCAGTCATTACATGATAACACTAACTTCCATTTGTCTACTTGGTGGACTGCAGCCCTTGGATCTGGTTGCCCAGAAATATTTGCTGATAGGACATATTCAGGTGGATACCAGTCTTTGGCATGCTGCTGATTCTGTTGGGGACTCAGTGCTTGTAGACATTCATCACCAATCTGGAGGTGTAGTGTCCCTTAACAACCATGCACATCTTGTCTCAGAACCGAACAAGACCAATCCTGTGGCAGTCTATCAATACTCACACTGGGCACAGCTTGGGGACAAACTGATCTTTACTCCTCACCATGAAAGGTGATGCATCTTGTTATTTCCTGCATCATATGATTTCATGTTCAATGCAAACCTGAAGAACTTGCATGAATGAATATAAGTCTAGTTTACAGTTGGCAACCTAACAGGTGGTGAATTTCCAGAAGTCACTTGACAGTTCAGTCAGTTCAAGAGTGACCTTTACTTAATATACTCCTTGCTGTCAGTCACAGTGGTGGCAGTACACTTTTTTCTTCTGTGTGGTGGTGTGGTTTGTTTCTCTTCAGGAAATCATAAGGGAAGTGTGATGCAGAAGTTATGCTCCTCACTGATATTCGTGGTTGTGTTTTCTGTGGTTTTTTAAGCTCTGAGACAAATGCAGCTACAAGAAGTGACAGGACAAGGAAAATTCTTTTCTACCCCAGGACACAACATGTAATTCCTCTCTCTGGTTAAGCTTGACATTCATGATCAATATCGCTGAATATTTATGCTTATCATGACAGCTATATAGATATGACCATTACAGCTATATGAGCAGCAGCTTTGGATATTACCCAATCTATAGGTGCAAGTCTGTTATAGGAACTTATTAAGGTTTACTGAATGAATGGGGTATTCAGGCATACGTGGCCACAGATGGTTGTCAGCTGCATGTTGAAGTTTTCAATGGGCGCCCAGGAATATACATCACTGGTCATGTCATTCCACCCTTGGCAGGTGTGAATATTACTGTGGTGGCAGAGAAGGAGAGCCAGGGTGGAGTGTTGAAGGAGGGTGCAACTGCCCTTTGGACTGTCACTGGAAATGATGGAAGTTATGTTGCAGGGCCTCTCTATGACGACGCAACTTATAGTACTCATGCTTCTTTGGTGTGTACCCAAAGCTGGGCAACTTTTTTGGTGTTTTTTTTGTCTGGGCATCATCTCCTTGCTTTCCAAGCAGAAAGGAGTCACTCCTACTATTTCCTATCTTGATTGTAGAATCCTTCCAAGTGTTTAGTCCTTGACTCATGGTTTGGAAGTTGGGCTTGCAGGCAGGTTTTTATTTGAAATCTATTGGGGACAACTCATTCTCATGCCAGAAACTGGGGAAAATTGTGGTGACAATACTTGCTGGAGAAGGTGCTGAGGAAGTTTTGCCTTCAGTGCTTTTGTCTCTCAGTGGTGATCATGGCTACCGCAAAAATGCTGCAACAAGTGCAGGGGCTGGATTCAGTTTCAATGATCTCTTTCCAGGAAGCTTCTATCTCCGGCCTTTGCTCAAGGTTACATTCCATTTCATTTTTTTCACAACCAAAATTTGTGTGTCTTGGGAATGGACTTGCATGTCCACTTGATCATAAAGCTCAATCCAACCATCAGTTTGGAGGGTTTCAAACAGTTTTTTCTGCTAACTGCAGGAATACAGCTTTGCACCAGCAGCGCAAGCCATTGAGGTGGGATCTGGTGAAATTAAGGAAGTTGCGTTCTCTGCCAGAAGAATCGCCTACAGGTACTTTGGATATTTGCATCCCTGAGAATCCATTGCTATAGTGCAGTATTGTTTTGAGAATGTTTTCTTGATATCATGCATGCATCCTATGTATTGGCCTTCTTTGCAGATCCACATTGCAGAATACTTTCAGCTGCTATGGTGGCCTGAAGATCTCTTAGATGTTATTTATGTACTGAACCTGTGCATGATGGTTTGTGCTCTAGTTCTGGTACCCATTGTATGTTCTTAAACTCCATGCCTTGGGTTTTGTCCAGTGTGTTTGGAACAGTGACTTCATTGTCAGGAGTCCCTGCAGAAGGCATCACTTTGGAAGCACGATCTGTTTCTCGAGGATATTTTGAGGAGACCACTACTGACTCTGAGGGCAAGTACCGATTACGTGGCCTGCTTCCAAACACAAGCTACTCTATCAATGCTGTTCTCAAGTGGGACAAGGAGGGTCATTCAAAAATTGAGCGTGCTTCTCCAAGCTCCATCCCTGTGGAAGTAAGTGTTTCCAATCATCAGAAGCCAACAATTTGATGGACCTGCAGGTATTCTTGTTCTGTGCTTATAGTCTCGGTAAATGCCAAAACTGTACTGTATTCATTGTTCCAGAACATCTTCAGATCTTCTCTGCTCTCTACTGGCCGCACTACATCAGCCTTTGTTTGACATTACTGGCAGCTAGCTCATTGTAGCCATCAGCCACAAGACATTAGCGAATCCTCATGTATTGTGCATTTTCAGATAATCAAGTGAATTTTGTATCTACTCAACTGATTTTGCAGTCCTCTCCAGGTAAACTCAAGTGATATCACAGGTTTGGATTTTTTGGTCTTTGAAGAGTCATCGACAACAACCATCACAGGTGTGGTGGAGAGCAAAGATATTGAGAAATGGCAGGCCCATGTAACTGTGGAGATTGCTTCTGCAGCAGACCCCAGTCATGTTGAACGTGCAATCCCATTACCTCTCTCTTCCTTCTTTGAGGTCCAGGGTCTTTCCAAAGGGAATTATATTGTCCGCCTTGTCTTTGGGCTCCTAGAACGCACACATAAGTTTGAGTCAGAAAGCATCAACGTTGATTTGGAGGCAGCAAGCATCATCCATCTTGGCCCTCTTCAATTTACTGCTGAAGAACACACTCAAAAACAGGCAAGTGGAAAATGTGTAATTCTGCAATTCTAGTTTTCATGATATGAATGTCCTCTATGAAGGTCAATGGAAGTTTAGTGTGTGTCTTAGCTCAAATGGAGTTCTAAAATTATACTAGCTCTTGCAGGAATTAGCACCTGCGCCATTGCTACCAGTCATGGTAGGGGTTGCTGTCATTGCTGTCTTTGCAAGCCTACCAAGGTGAAGAGCGCCCCCCCCCCCCAGTACAAAGTCATGCTAAATGTGTACATCTGGGTACATATGCCATCATGTACCAAGGTGTTTTGAGAATGTGTACACTGCAGCAACATATCAACTTACAGTCTACATCACATAATATGTTAGTTACTCGGTTTGTAACTTACATGCACAAGTTTGGAGAGTGATTGTGGACAAAGGTCTTCTGATAGTTATGCATAATAGCTTCTTTATCAGTCTTAAGGATTCTAATTGAAGATTGTCACTCATTTTTCATGTTTGGAAAAAAGTGCAGGTTGAAAGATGGATATCAATGGGCAATGGGGCAGAATGGAGCTAATGCAAACCCTGCTGCATTGAAGAAAGATACACCCATTCGTAAACCCAGTGTCCGGGCCCGTAGAACTTTCTAGACATTTTAGACTAGTGAGGTATTCTTAATTTGTGCTTTGAAAATTAGGAATGCTTTTTTAAGCCATCATTTCCATTCAGAAATGGTTAGCCTTTCTATTCCTTTCTTTTGTCCCTTCCCAATTGGGCTTGTCTTTTGCATGGGCACATGAAAGAGAAAAGGTTGTAGTTTGCCCTTATCAGCATCAAGTGAAACATACCTACTTCCTGAATCAATCAAAAGAGTGTGTACCTGCAGATGTAGAATTCAATCAAAACTGGGTTGTGATGGTAGTGTGAGATGACTGTCTGAAGGGTTTTGATCATCAAGTGTTGACCAGATAAGTTTCATTTTATACACAGTGCTCTTATAATTCTTAATGCACATTCATAGACCCATTTTCTCTCAATTTTGAAGTCTGCATTCTTTCACAGAGAAGCCTGGTAATAAGAGTGTAGTATGCAATGTGGATAGATGATCATGATGTTTTGAAAGACAGACCTTTGTGAAAAACTGATGTAATGACACTAGCATTGAGTAACATGCCTTGTTAAGGGGGAATATGTGGTCCATGTGACCACTGGACTCTCTTCCTGCCTTGATGGATTTGATGAACTCAAGGCCATTAGTATGGAGGCTCATGGCCATCACAACCAATGTAGGTAATGAAAGGCACTGTATTCTGTACAGATAATTATGCACAATGTTTCATGCAATGCTTCTTCATGGAACCTCCTGTTGTTTATGCACCATCTACAGGTAATCTGTAAGCATGTAGCAAGGTGTCTACTCTCATTGTGTAGGACTGGGCAACCCAAAGTAGTTTGCAAGTCCACACACTCTTGACTGGACTTTTGCTTGAGGAACAAGTGCTTACTGTGCCAGAGCCTGGTTACACTTGAGATTCCATCCCTGTACATTTTTATCAGCTACATATGTGGTCAGCCATGTTGGACAATTGGACAATTGATACTGAGTGAAGTAGAGCTACAAACAGCACAATCACAATTAGAGGATATATTGGGTACAAAAAAGGCATCCATAACTTGTGACAACAGGCCCAGCTCTGTACCATCACACAGAAGATTTTCAAAGCAGATGATTACTTGGGACCCCACCAAATGTCCTGTCTGCTTTTAATTTGCCAATATCTGGGATTTAACCTTGAAATATTCCATACTGTTGAGTGGAATCTAGCACATACAAAGTGACAAGTCTGGTTGGCAGAGAAGTGCCTACAGAATCCTTGAGTTCTTGTGTAACTTTGCAACATTATGTCTTAGCTATGGAGCCACAAACCCACTAGCCTTTTTCTTGGGACTGCTGCAAACTTTCACAGTATGCAGTTTTGTATGATACTGCATAGCGAAAATAAAATTGTGTACCTTGTGGTGCTGCAGCTTCTTCAACTTTGCTCTGATTTCTTTATTCATTTCATTGAGTCCAACTAACTTGGTCTGCAGGGTGATACTAGAGGTTGGGAACCCAAGGAGCACAGAAGCAACAATGAAACGAGCTTGTGCTTGCCACCCTTCCATTTATATGTAATTTGCCTTGGTAATTGTATTGCTTCAAGATGAGAAACTACAAGAACATTCCTTTGAGTTCGATCAGAACTGGAGCATCCAGAATTTGCATTTGAGAGTGTCCTAGCGGTAAAGCACAGCCCTCAATACAACTTAAAGACATAACATTGATTGCTGCAATGGGCAGAGTAGCTCATACCCTTGAAACTCCCTACTTGGTCCTCCAGTGTACAGATGAGGTCCTTGCTAAGAGTTTTGATTTTGATGTGCAACAACATCCATGACATATGAAGAAAGAAAAAACTCAATGTCAAAATAGGCCTGTGCACCCATAAGTTAAGTTATTCACATATTCACATATAAGATAAGTATGCATTGTGAGGAAGCTGAATGCCTGTTCTGAAGAGTGACAAGACTACACTCAGCAATTTAAGCCTGGTGACCTGCCCAACAATTGCTGAAGTCTACAATCAGTCATGATGAGAAAACCCAGAAGAGTTTGCATGAAACAACTGTATGTTTCTGAGCTCAAGTAACAAAAACAACTAGAGGCTTTGTAATGATCCTTTTTCTGCCAGTGGTCTAGTTTCTACAAAGAATATGTCTTAAAATCAGCAAAGGATCCAATGGTAGGTCTCCTTGAAGCTGGACTGCTGAATGGGAATCATTGGAGATTGTAGAAACGTCTAATCTAGAACCAAGTTGTGAACTTTGTAGTAATCTAGAGAAGGTTAGGATTTAAATTACAGTACCAGGGTTTAGGGCCATCCTCAACACAAACCAGAAAATAGGGCAAAAACAAGGGGAATATGAAAACCATCAGCTAGAAACCATCAGCCTAGTTCTTCAATCTTTCTCCCATCCTTCAAATCTGAGGCAACAAAACAAGTTAAGATGAATCTCAGAATCATTCTTCGGATTATCATGAGAAAATTTGACCAAGTCTCCTTTACTACTTTGATTGGCCTTTCACAAAAAATCATGAGGCTTTGATATTCCCCAAACATTAGCAGTTTCTACCAATATGGGACTATGGTGGTGCTATTCCAAGGAATATCTTGAATGCACATTTGTCCCGCCACATTGCTTGAGTAGAACTTTTATTTCTTATTTTGTTCATCATCATTTTTGGCCCAAGCTTTTGCAACAGAGTTCTTAGGTGCTTATTGTGATTCCTATTAATTAATTAAATTAATTCTGATGCATCCCAAAATACAAATGTTTTGATGATTCTTAATTTTGGGGCAATGGGAGATTTGGGTTGGCCTTTCACCAAAAAATAATGAAATTCTCCCCCCCCCCTTTCCCCAAATAGAATAGACATTTTTTACATTGTTTTACATAACTGCTTGAAATCATATAAATGTATTTGTTATAAACTTACATCGTTTTACATGATTATGTAAAATTATATAAATATATTTATTTTACACTTACATTGTTTTACATGATTGCATAAAATCATATAAGTGTATTTATTTTTACATTTACACATACACGTCTAATGTTTTAGATTTACACTTAAATGAATATAAATTGATATTAAACACTTACACTAAATGTAAGCCCTAATCCATTTACACACACAGTACTAACTAAAACACAAGTCTTCAATCTGGTCTCATTAGCATCCAATATGAATTTAAATTGTTGGTGCAATGAGTTGATTGCATTATATCCAAATATAATCTATTACCACTTTATGAAAATTAAATGAAATGACATTTTAATTAGCTTGCCTCGTATACAAGTACTTACTTTTGACGCAACATTCTTATGATTAGAACGGAACATATAGCAACAAATTGTATCTTGTGGAGTCACTTGTGATAGTAGTATTTGTTGCACCCATTTCGATTTCCATAGGTATCATAATTTCTTCTCTTTTATGAAGATTCATTGCACCTTGTAACATGGCCAACACATGGGACATTGATGGATGGTTTCAGCAATTAGTTGTACACATAATAATGCCACCTCAATCGCATGGTGCGATTCATGTTTGAAATTGGTAGTGTTTTGTCAAGTAGATCCAACAATTTATTATCTTTCTTCAAAGAGAATGCCTGCAATGGATATCTTAGATAATCAAAATTTAGACTCACCTACAACTTCAATGGATGTGTAAAAGTTTTCATATATGTTTGAATTCACCTAACGTATATTGAAGACCAGTTTGTAGAGAGTGCATTGATCATGTCAAATATAAAATATAAAATAGGGACTATATGTGACAATGTGAATCATAAGTGAAATTCATATCGTTTCAAACATTTTAACTAGCAAGGTGCAAACTATCATTCAACTACCAATAGTGCAATTATGATGTTTTAATCCACCAAATTTTTTTTGACTAGTAGAAGATGACCAAAATATATTAGTTTGAATTTTCCCATGTTGCATGGTCAAATAGCTATTGAATATGATGCTTCACAAATCAACTACTATTCATTCCTCGAAATATTGAGAAAGTGAGGTTTATTGAAGTATTGCACATACCCAATGGCGAAGGTGCTTTTCTTCAGTTGGAGATTTTTGGCTAGAATCTTCCCTTTTTCTTCCACTCATAATTTCAAGAACAACAATGCCAAAACTATAGACATCCACCTTTTCATCGATTTGGCCACATGAGGCTGCTATTTCAGGAGCCATGTCTCCTCTGTAAGAACCAAATGAAAAACAACATTGTTAAGTTTTTTCATCAAAATTAACTTCAGAATTTTGACCAAAGTCATCACACATTATGTACAATCATATAAAAAGAAGATGATAGATGATTATTTATCTCAAATCTACCATGATTTAGTTCAAGTTTTTTTTGAATCATACTTACCTAGTTCTCACCATTGGTTCTAATGTAGATAGGCGGGCATCCCCATTGGGGGAATAGTCATACTAGTCCAAAGTCTGCAATCTTTGGATTGAAATTGTTGTCAAGTAAAATGTTTTTTAATTTGATGTCTCAATGTATACTACATGGTTGCACCTCTTCAGGAAGGTAAGCAAGCCCTCAAGCAATTTCCATGCATATGTTGAATTGCATTGGCCAATCCAAAATCAAGGTATCTTCCGATTGTTCTATTAGCACAAAACATGTTCATTTTAGTTGATTTGGCATGCAACTAATTGAAAAACATATGTTGTTTCATGATTTTGTATGGTCAAGGTTTAAACCATGTTGTACCTTTAGGCCATAAAACTTCATAAAGATCTTTGTTTTCAACATATTATACACAAGAAGTCGTCATTCTGCATCTCGCACACAATACCTTTTCAACTTCACTAGGTTTTTGTGGTGGATGCCCGTGATGACCTTAACTTCATTTAAAAATTCGGCAACCCCTTTTGGAGAATTCCCCAAACATTTCACAGCCACATGTGTCCCATTTGGCAAAACTCCCTACATAACAACAGAATGTAAGTGTTAATTTGCTGAAAGTAGAATAAAAACTTCCAGATACAATTGAAATTTCTAGACTAATGAGAAATCAAGTCTGAAAACCATGATTTGATAATTTTTGGTGCATGAGTACATTTTTAGGATTTTGCGAGTGCAAAAATTAATCTTATTGATTTATTGAGAAAAAATTAGTAAAAATCAATATCCATGCAATAATTGAACCACAAAACTTAACACACATGCAATGAGAGATTTGAATTTATTATTTATCTGGATATTGTGGAAATGTACAGGGAAGGAATAAAGTGGATGTTTGAAATATTCACCTTGTAAACAATGCCAAAGCTACCTTTTCCAGGCTTCAAAGTCTCTTGTGGCCACCCTCAACTCATTGTATGTATATAATGTCGGTTGCACTTCTAGTTTCGCAAATTCTACAAGGACCTCACTTTTTCAAGTCACATCAAGAGATCATGGCATATTGATGAATGCTTATTGTCTAGATCACATTTTAAATTACCGTTTCAAATGTTATCAAATAATTGGGTCAGATTTTATTGTCCAAATTTATGCCAGCTATATTGCCTCCAAGTTTGGTTGAAGGTGGCATAAATCCAACAAGATTTGAACTTCAAACCATGAATGACACATGGTATTTAAATTCAAGAAATATTACATAATTACTTCATTTAATCATTATCTAGTATGTTCAATCTTTGGTGCATAGGAGAAAAATATTAAATCTTTATGATTAATGCCAAAATAAAATTCAAGATCCCAAACATATGCTCAAGGCAATAGTAATTGACCTTTCAATTTTGAATCAATTCATTGTGAATGTCAAAAAATAGAACCTTGTGGTTTTATGCCTTAAAAAAGCACCATTTTGTATTCTTCAAAAGAAAGGATTGAGACATGTGTACCTTGTCGATATTTTTGCAAAAGTAATGTTTGCATGCGATACTTCCAAAGTACGAAAAAGGTGAATCCACAAATAATTGCAAATAAAATTGGCAATGTTGTTGACAATACCCAAATCCAAATCTGATTTACATCTATTTCAAAGCCATAATACCACATTAAATTTTGTGCTCAGAGATTTTGTAAAATTGAGAAAAGCAATTTATTATGATGTATATAGATGAAATAAAAGTTATTTATGTATGTGATCAAAATGGGAAAAATATTTTTCTATGTACTACATTATAATTCTGCATTTTGACTTGTATATCAAATCTGATTCCACCCTTCAACTAATATTAATACTAAATCATTATACATTTCATCTTTTGAAAAGTGTGAAATAGTTCCATATGTGAAAAACGTCTTTAAATTGCATTTGCATAACATCATTTCTAGCAATTCTTAGTTTGCAAGTGATACAAATGGTCCAATTAAATTAATGCGAGATTCGAATTTATTCAACTTATTGAAATTGCAAATGGCCTTCCAATACACTTCTTTGAACTTGGAGTATCTCCAAGCATCTAAACGTCAAGCTTCAACTAAAAACTAATATCCCTTATTTCTAGGAGTCATGACAATCTGCTCAGAATCAGTGTCATTCAACTACATTTATCCACATTGTTTAATAGGATGCTTTTTCATATATTTAAGATCTTGAGTTTTGTGAAGGTGTCCATGGAAGTTAGTCTACAACTCACCACCTCGATGTTGGAAAAGCATGCAGTACAATGCAAGATATTCCCAAGGGTGCTTGCAAATAGGATTCCCTGTAAGGTTCCTGTGAAGGAAATGCATCCAAAATCACATTATCAATCATCTATTAAGAAACAATTCATATATCTACACTTGATTATGAAAACATATTAGTGATTGATTTTGATCCCAGGTGAGACCATGATATATACACATATGACATTAGATTCGAAGTAGTTATATGTTGGATACTTGCACTTTCCAAAGATGGTGGAACTAAGTCACTTATATCATTGTTCACAATTGAAAAATATTGGGATTGTTATGGCTCCGTCAGATCCATGTCTAGAACTCCACTGAAGTAATTGTTATCACAGATCCTGTGTATGATATAGACACACCAGTAACAATGTCAGTTTAGGGAAAAATTTCTCAAAACTTAATCCAAAACTAGTTGGTCCCTTCTGGGACCTGGAGTGGAGGTAGGCCTAACACCGTCTTTTATTGACTACGTCGGTCTCTCTCTGAAGTAGAGTAGCACTGCTCCTGCAGCACTAACTTAAACGTTGTCAGCTTGGGTCACTAGAGAGAGCTGACACAGACAGAGCGGATGATGATATTACACTCTTCCTCTGTAATATTACCTAGTTCATAGGCTATTAAGACGAGGTGAGGACTTCGAAAATTTGACATAGCCTGTTGTCTCTAGCAACTACAAACACACTGAATGATTGCTAGTCACAGTATGAGAATTGGAAAAAAGAACAGTACTAATTTGGAACAGTTGGACTATTTACAGGATATTAACAGACTGTAGTTTTCTAACGTTGTACACCAAGCTGCCCAGAAAACTGAATACTACTTAGGCTACTACATATGGGGGGGAGATAAACAAACCAGCTGGTAGTCAATATGTCATGACGCATCCATTTAGCAAGGGCTTGTACAACTTATGGCAGCAAGAAAAACTAAAGCCTAGGACTAAATCTTCTGCTGCTGCCACCGCCGTTGCGATAACATGGTAACGATTGCGATCGAGCTTGCATATAATTATGGACTGTGAAACAAATCTTTACTTTGAAGGTGTTAAAAATGATGCCACGTGGCACTCTGAAAATTCAGATTGCGTTTTGAGGCCTCAGGCCTACCTCCACTAATAATCCTATAACCCTTTATTCTATATTCAGACATGGTTCAAAAATTATATTATTGTTGTCGCTCCAGTACAGGACCATAGAGTCAACAAATTCTCTGTAGGTAGCTCAAAATTGCATAGAAAGTTATACTCCCTCACTACCACTTCCTTCCTTATTTATTTATTTGGTGCAAATGGCTCGGTAAGGCTGATGAAGATTGCAACTCTC
>Ga0209208_10001056_pt1 | contig 38224 bp, 20 predicted proteins | sample S1TSphfallax_3_FD_187694 | JGI IMG/M metagenome (GOLD analysis project Ga0209208, IMG submission 187694) | Host-associated microbial communities from peat moss isolated from Minnesota, USA - S1T2_Fd - Sphagnum fallax MG (SPAdes) (version 2) | ecosystem: Host-associated > Plants > Peat moss >... | reverse complement strand
TATTTTGGGTTTTTACAAAATTTATTTTATTTTTTTTGAAAATTAAGGTTTTTTTCAATGAATAAATCTTTATAGTTTAAAAACTTTAAAATTTGGTTTCTAATTTTTTTCCTATGGTTTTTTTTTGTTTTGCATTATATAATTTGTATAGTTTTTTAAGTTTAGTGCATGTATATCATTAGGATTTTTTTTAGTTAAGGTTCGTATAGTTAGGTTTGTAATAAAACTTATGGAAAAATATCATTTTGATTTTTAGGGTTATGCCTTATGATTTTATGTCTAGGAATTTGGTTCATATATATCGAGGCTTAAGGTCTATACTCTAGACTTTTCTCATTGTATTGGTTTTTGATTTTATCACTTGTTTAGATCTATAACATAATTATGAATCTCTTTTGTTTCCATACGTTCCATAGTTGTTAAAGTTCAATATTTCCTAATCCACTTTTGTTTAAATGCAATACCCATATCATATTGTGATAATTCATTAACCATGAAACAAATTTAAAAAAAAAAAAAATTGATTCCCCACCAATACATCATGAAATTCATGTTTTCAAAATTATTTATTCACCTTATAGTATGATTTAACATATATAAAAATGAACATAATACAAAATTGGTCACATTGATGATATAGTGAGTTAGGGTTTAATGTAAAATTTATTATTTAATGTTAGAATTATGGTTTAGGTTTAAAGTTTAGGACATATAAAATAATTAACATTTTTTTTCAAGTCTATAATAATTAAAATAAATCTAGGGTGCATTTTGGGCAAAAGTTTTAGGGCTTAAACATATGTAAAACAATGCAATGTCATTTTATATTTTTAAAAAGAAAGTGAAAGAACTTAACTTGGAAATGTTACCAAATGGTAATAGATATACCTTTTCTTTGTGTTTTCCTAAATGCAATACCATATTCAAGTTTGTTTTGCTATAACCTTTAAGTGATTTAAGTAACCTTAGGTGCAGATTCAACCTTAAATGTAATACCCACATGTAGGGTCATTTCGAAATAATCAATATGTAATTTGGGTGACCTTTCAATGAAAACCAAAGCCTATAGGCAATACTTGCATGCAAGTTCATTTGAAATAATCCATAGGTGATTTAGACAACCTTAGGTGAAGAATCAACCCTAAATGCAATATCCACATGTAAGGTCACTTCAAAATAAGTGGTTTGGGTACCCAAAATATGTCTATTTATATATCTAAATTTGGCTTATGATGACTAATTATCATGAATAATGATCTAAAATAATGATTTGAATAACTTGTCAACATAAAAAAATCTAATTAAGATAATAAATTAAATATCAAATTGTTGATTTGATTTTTAGATTTAAATTTTAATTATTTGAATAATTAAGGTTCAACCAAATAATCAATTAATAAATAATAATAAATAAATTATTTTAAAAATATGATAATCAATAATTTATATTATCCAAAATAAGTTATTAGTAATTCCTTAATTATAACATTATTTGTTGACACTTAAATCAAATTATTTTTTCATATGAGTCCCATAAATATTATAATGGAAACCTATATGCAAGTATTACAAAAAATGTTTAAAATCAATAACTATTTATGGACCTATATGCGGGTGTTGTAATGGATGTTAAAAAAATCAACTACTAAATTTATATGTGAATATTATAATGGATGTAAAAGAAACCAATAATTTTATAAGACCTATATGTGGGTATTACAATGGATGTAAAAAAGCCAGGAACTATTTATGAGATTATATGCGGATATTGCAATGGATGTAAAAAACCAACAATTATTTATGAGACTTATATGCAGGTATTGCAATGGATGTAAAAAAACCAGGAACTATTTATGAGACCTATATGTGGGTATTGCATATTTGAAATGACCTTATGCAAAGGATATAGGTATTGCACAATGTTCAATTTGATCTTTATAAACCCTAGACAAATTAATGTTACCTATTCATATGGGCCTATTTAAGTTTTGATTCTTACATCTAAAGTATTAAAAAGATTATGAAAAAAGACATATATAATTAACCATATACCCATCAAACAAGTGTGACTAGAGAAAAATATTATATTGATAAAAGATGTACAAATATGGGTGGATCAAAAAATGCTAAAAAACACAATGAAAAAAAGGTTTTATATAATATATCAAAGGACCAAAATTAAAAAATTGGGTAGTCAAAAAAATGAAAGGGTTGAAAAAACCTAGCTAACTATATAAAGTGGAAACCTTAAATCATATCATTATCTACAATCTCATGTTTAGCTCTGTAAAAAGCTGCTACATTTGTAGCCCTTGTTGCATCACGAGTAGTGTATAGATGGTAGTGTTGCATTTCAACTTGAATTGCATTTGCAACAAACTCTTCCTTTTTTGTACCCTGAACCCTATAAACACCCAAAAACCACCAAATTAAACCTTAACACCACCAAAGAAAAAGGCGACAACAGTAAGTTACCATTGCCTTCTTTGCTAGAATAACACCATAAAAGAAGATGATGGCGTGTTGCCACACCATCGTCTTCTTCTTCTTCTTCTTTTTAAACACAAAGAAGAAGGCAACGACAACTTGTTGTTATTGCCTTCTTTGTTCCAACAACACCACAAAAGATGCGTTGTTGTCTTCTTATTTCTTAACACAAATAAGAAGGCAATGGCAACAAGTTGTTGTTGCCTTTTTCATTTGAACACCACCAGAGAAGAAGGTGATGGTAATAAGTTGCCATCGCCTTCTTCGTTGCAACAACACTATAGAAGAAGATGATGGCACATTGACATCGTCTTCTTTTTCTCTGCAACACCACCACAGAAGAAAACAATGGCACATTGTCGTCGTTTTCTTCTTCTCAAACACAAAGAAGACAAAACACAAAAGAAAACAACAAAAAAAAACCAAGAGAAGGGAAGGAGCTTACCTTCAAGCTCCCGTTCTACCTTTTCACTTTTGGTTTTCGCTTCTACCCTTTTGTTTCAAACACTTTTTCCTGGCATCTTTTTCTTCTCGAACAAAAGAAAAAAAAAATAAAGAAAAAAAAAACCATAGAGAAGAAAATAAATGCGAAAAAGGGAGGGAATTTTCCTTGAAGCTTCCAGTCTGCATTTTCATTTTTGGCTCCCGCTTATACCTTCCCACTTCTACCCTTTTATTTCAAACGCTTTCTCTTGGCACCTTCTTTTTCTCAAGCAGAAGAAAAGAAAAGAAAACAAAGAAAATAAACCCATAAAGAAGAAAAAAAATGTAGAGATGGGCGGGAGCTTTCCTTCAAACTCCCACTGTGCCCTTTCACTTTTGGCTCCTGTTTTTTGCCCTCTCGCTTTTGCCCTTCTGTTTTAAACGTTTTTTCCTATCATCTTCTTCTTCTCAAGTAGAAGAAAAGAAAAGAAGAGAAAAGAAAAAACCATAGAGAAGACAAAAAAAGCAAAGAAGGGAGGGAGCTTACCTTCAAGCTCTCACTCTGCCCTCTCACTTTTGGCTCCCATTTTTGGCTCTTGTTTTTGCTCTTTTGTTTCAAGCGCTTTCTCCTTGGCATCTTCTTCTTCTGAAACAAAAGAAAAGAAAGGAAAACACAAAGAAAAAAAAGAGAAGAAAAAAAAATGTAGAGAAGGGAAGGAGATTACCTTTTTTCTCTCGCTTCTGCATTTGGGATGAAGCGCTCCTATTGCTTTCTCTTCTCCACACTCCTTCAATGTTGAACTCTCCAGCTTCCTCAAGCCTTGTGTCTCACGTCTCCTCAAAGCTCTGTGCTAATCAAGTTCGGGAGCTCTCCTGAGCTCTAGAGATGGAGTGGGTGGGAAATGAGGTGAAGGAGGTAGGAAGGGGGAGATAGGTAGGAGGGCAACATGGAAGTAGGTAGAAGGGGAAAACTTTGGGGCAGAGAAGGGGGCTGAAAAATCCCTGGGCAGGGGAAGAGGATGTGTTTTTGATTCATCCCCCAAACGGCTTGAACGGCCTCATCTTGAACTGGTGCATTGGTGGCTGCTGGTTCATTCCAGTCATGAAAATCTATGTAGCAACTGTGGAGGCACTGAGGAAAAAAGAAAGACAAGGTGAAACTCAGGAACAATCAAAATTGATGGTTTTTTGAGTTTCACCCCTTCGAATGCTAACGTAATTTTTTGGAGGTGTTTTTTGAATTTCACCCTGCATATGACCAGACTCTGGGTACTAGTGCTGTCTTTTCCTGACTTTACGGATATCTCTAATGGATATTTAATATGAGAAAGAATAATTTATAATTATGAATTAAAAAAAAATCATAAATACTATTTGAACAATTTTTATTCCTACCCATTCCTTGAGGTCATTGTTAGTCATGCCCAACCCATGGATTTCACAAGGTCCTAGTGCCAACCAGCATATCAAATCTATAATTTGATGAATTTTTACATATCAGAGGGGTTGCTTTTTGAACCCTTCGAGGGCTTTGAATTCCCCTCCACTTGGACTATGGCTCTTGTGATCCGTACCTAAAATCCCAGGAGGGTCTCTAGAGAGGCTAGAGTCTTACCTCTTTTTGTGGTCCTCAAGTTATGTATCGGTAGTGCCCACGCAGGTAACTTCCTGTTTCCCACCGCCATTTTAAAAGTACCCACATCGTGACATGCTTGATTGTAGATGAATGTAGATTCAACAAGACATCCGAAGACACAAAACGAGTTGCTTTAGGTTTAGGGTTTGAATTAGGGTTTGGATTTGTTTCCTCTTTTTTACTATTTTCTGCGGCGCCCAGAAGCATCGATCTCGTCTTTGTTTTTCCTACATATCTGCCTTCGTGCGCACCTGAAGAAACTGTGATCGCGGGTTGCAAGTAGAGGAATTTTGTGTCAGGAGCCATAGGACATTTTTTCGTGGTGAGGTTATGTTTCGGTGGCGAGAAACGACTTTTTAGCTTAGTTTAACTAGTAGCTTTCAGTGTCCCTGCCTCCTGTAGCGCTTTGTGTCAAGTGTCGTTTTGTTTTTGAAAGCGTTGTGCCTCGAGGTATCTGGTGTCGTGAGCTTCATGCTATGATTCAACACCTCGTCAAAAGAGGCGGAGATTGATAGGACGGGCTTTTTGCGACATGGGTTGGGATGTCCCTCTACCATTACTTTGTACCTGTTCACATGATTCTACAGATGTTGGCCCTTTTGCTAATGGCTTCTCGCGTGCTTCCTGGTTTGCTTTTTTGCCTTGACTATTTGCTTCGGTTTTTGGCAGCGCGAAATGTGTCTTGAGCTGTGCTTCCGTCTGTGTGGTTTCCATCTATTTACAAAACCTTGTTTTGGCTGGGGCTAGAACTACGTAAATCGGCTACAAGCGGTGCTGAGGCCTTGCTTAGCTAGGAGCACCTTCTTGATGTACTCTTGTGTTTCTGTGGCGCTGTGTATCCTGTATCAATCTTGGTGGTAGGGAACATGATGAGGGAAAATTGTCGCCCCAGTCCTAGGGATGCACTACGTGTATCATGAGGATTGACTGCGAAAGCTCTGATTCTATGCGGTCAGTCGTTTGCGATTTCAGCAAAGTTCATTAGTGGTTTGGCTTCTGTTTGGGAAGTGATGACAAACACCGCTTTCGCTGAACGTACCCGTACGTCTGTAGATAAGCGATATTTGATTTGCACGTCAGTCTGATCCCCTTACGACTCAGCTATAGATCTGCGTGTGTTGTCTCCTGGTTCTCGGATCCCTGCTTTTCCAAGTTTTTTTGGATTCGCGGTGCATGAGCTTCTGTAGAGTAACAGTCTCTTTGTGTACGCTTTGCATGCTTAGGGGTTCTTTCTTGGCGCTTAGTGATTGTTTCTTATGGTTGTGTAGTTCGGTCATTTTGTGCCTCTGTTTAATCTCAGCCTTGCAGTATACCGTGCTAGTCTGATTCATGGGAGGCTCATACTGACTTCGGAGTTTCGCTGACAACATCTGTTTTTCACAGGATGTACTCTGATAGTAACTTCGCAGACATTTTGTATCCAACTGATTTGGCCTGTTCTTACCTTTTCTTCTCAGCAGTAGTTAGGGATGCAGTCATAATTCGGACAGTAGTCATTATGTGCTAATTTGTTCCATCGTTTCTGATGTCCGACGTTTCTGTTTGCTAAACGGAGCGGGGTTGAGGCTGAATGATGATTACTACAGACCTGTTCTGAAATTAAAATGTGGACAAGTTGATGTTTTCCTGACAGTATAGTCCCCTGTACTCAGTATCATCGGCTCAGAAAATGCTATTTTTTCCAGCTAAGAATTTAAATCATTGTTTGAGAGCAAATAACTGTTCTCTGTATAAAGATGGTTACTATTTAGTGTATGCTCGATTGAATCTGAGATATCTGACCATTTAGAGTGTGAAGACTTCAAAAGATAACTAAAAAAAGGAAAGCTCTGGACTCTGAGCAACAATGGATATAATACTCGTAGACTGAGTGAATAGGAGCGGCCGTTTTTTACTCTAAATTGGCACTGTCCGAATGTGAATACCAAGAACTGCATGGACGATGTCAAGTATCACAGAAAAACCGAGTATGTTGCCCTGTGGCATAGTGGAAGGGAAGTTGCCAAAATTCTTTCCCAATATTTTAGGTGTTTTAATTTGAAGTGATGATATGCTTTGTGAAACTTCAAAACAAATATGTCACAACTGAAATGTTGCACTCTTGCAGAAATTTAGTAGCAAAAAGAAATATCCATCATCTCTTCACCCTCCCTTTTACTCTGGTATTACTATATTTGCCTAAACTATAGTATCTATACAACTGCAATGAAACTTTTACTCCTATTACCACAATCTGGAACATTCAAAAGCTTTGGCATGCACATTTCTTGTTCTATTTGTGATAGCCAAAATTGTTAATCTATGATGTTTATGTGTTTGAAGTTGATAAAAGACGGTATTCATATTGCAAGCCATTGATAGAAAATTGTGTAGAAATTGCTTTTGCAACTAAAATGACAGATCCATGCGTATGCCACTCAGCTAGAAATGGAAAAGTTTTCATTCGAAAGCTGTTTGCAAATCTGGACAGGGTGTGTAATTTACATCACAAATCTTGTAAATAGTGCATATCATGAAAATTTTCGTAGCTAAGAGCTTGTAATCAAATCTCCAAAACAACATATTGAAGTGAACATGACACCAAGGATGATTATAAGCATATATTAGACTCTACAAACTGTCAACTGTCACTTTCCTCATATATTGTATGAGTACCTGTCATAACCATGCACTAATTTCATCAGTACCATGGATGGAAGATCAGAATATACTGCTCCAACCAAGAGATGAAGGCAAACACTTGTATGAAATTTGTGTCTTGAGAAGTGGGTAACAAGAACTACAATTATTACAGGAATTTCAGTTTCACAGGTTTTCACCAAACGCCAAAATGGCAAATCCTGAAGAACGTAAATTGCTGCTCTTTAGAGGAACTGATATCCTAAATTTTTACAGGTCAGCAACTTCATGAAAGAGCAATCTGCAAAGTAAAAAGGTGCAAAAAATGGCACCTATATTGACTTTGCTGCAGTCCAAAAGTTGGTAAGTGCTGGACTGCAAAAAGAGTGAAGATAGTTTCTCTGAGACAAAAGGAGGAGATCACTCTGACATTTTCTAGTTTCTAGACACTAGCAGGTGAAGAAAACACACTGTGTAACTCTTTTGGCATTGTATGGTACACCAATCTTGTACAGTACAAGTGAACTGTGGTTCAGCCCGCATGAACCCCCATTATGAATGTGATTCAGTTCCTTAATGAATACCTACATCTATCAACACAAACCTTGTAGCTTGTTACCTGATAGCAAAAGTCAGGACTGGCTGATGGACTTCAGATTGCACAGTCTTGCCAACAAGGCAACACATGCTGCCATTCCAGTATTGCCAAACAATGCTGCTCAAACTTCTTGTAACTTCAAGACAGCACAAGTTCTCAGTATGCCCAAGTTTCAAGCCTAGACCCCTGCAACTTCTAAACATAATCTGAAGGAAGAATTCCATGTGAAATAAACCTGGAACCTTCACCTTCTGAACATAGGAAGCTTGTACTCACTTGCAACACCCATAAAACCTCAGCAAACTATACACATGGATGTCAACCTGACCCAAGTGGATCATTCTTAGGTTAACCAAACACAATGCTCTCATCCTTGCTCTCGCACCTCCTAACAGTTACACTACAAAACTAGACACTGAGCATGTGTTTGTGTATCTGATCTGCACATCCAGCCAAAGACACATATCCCAGTTAGCTTTCACCAGTCTGATACATGGTTGCAGACTTAGCAGGTGCAGATTCTTCCTCTCAAACTCCTGCAAATTTCTTATACTTTTCTCCCACTGTAAAGATCAGCTTGATTTTTTCCTTTGTATTTTCAGGACACTCCCTGGCCTGAATATTGCAGTAATTGAAAACTGTACCTTCTGAAATGTGGAAGGTGCAGTTTTCAAACTCAGTACTCTATCTTTTTCATTTAGCATAGTTTTTCCCATTTTATCACTTTTTGTCTTTATTTATAAAGGAAGCAGAAAGAAAAATCACGCTAGTCTTTAGTCTTTACGCAGGGCAAGGTTCTGAAAATAGACCCTTCCGGATTTTTGACCCGTTCCCTTGGCCTACTGGCCTTGGGCCAAGATCTCAAATCCAGAAGGTTCTATTTTCAGACCAGCCTTGGGCCAGGATCTCAAATCTGGAAGGGTCTATTTTCAGACCCTTCTCCTATACATAACATGCAGTCACTCCCTCCACATTCTTGCTTGTATAATAGATAGATTTAGTGACAGTTCATACAAAAATGGTAGAAAACAAGCCCACAAATAAAGTTCAAGTCAAGATAAACATACTGTTATTGAGGTGGCCCTCCACCCATATTAGTTGACTGCTGCTGATGTTGCTGGTGTTGATGCTGACGGTGCTGATGCTGTTGCATTATATATGCATTATACATGTCCACGTTCATAGGCTGAACACATAAACAATTCCAGACAAAATTCATGAGGGCAAAAATAAACAAAAATCCCCAAGATATCATGCAAAAGGAAAATGACCCCTGTATCAGTCAGAAGAAACTGCCCCACAAAAAGAGGAGAGGCAATGCAACTGGATCTAGTGGGACTGATACAAACCAGAGATTAAAGAGAAAGACATTGGTAAGGTCAGTGTCACCTGTGGAATTTGCAGAGGCTGATGCTGACATGCAAGATAAGCATTCAGCGGGTCCATAACATTTGGGTTTACAAGTCTGGGGTCATGAACATCAACCATGCTCATAGAAGTAACTGGCATACCCTTGTGTGAAGGCCCAGTCAAGGGCATACCAGGTCGCCCTGAGCCAGATGCAGCCATATCCATCATACTCATGCCTAGGCCCATGCCCATGCCCATCCCCATCCCCATCCCCATGCCCATCCCCATACCCATCCCTAGGGGAGGTATGGCTGTCATCTGTGATATCTGCAGATGTTGCATACCAGCAGGCATTACCATTGGTGGTAGACTCATCCCACTCCTCATGGACATCATCTGTTCACATAACCAACAGCAGAAGGAACAGTTGTGAGTGACAAAAATGCTTAAAATAATCAGTCCTGTCAAAAAGAAAAATATTCAATTAACAGATGTGGGGTATTGTTGGAATCCCTGTACATGAAGCTGAAGCTGAAGCATTTTGAGGTACTCAATTGCCTCATCCAGCATTGAAGCTTTGTCCGTCTGAAATGAAAAATCATAATTTCATCCTTGCGTTAATAGCAGTGCTCAGCAACATCACAAGATCATCATGGGAAATGGAACACTACCACAAATACAATGTAATTGTGATACAGTCCAAATCCTCAAGAAATGAATGATCTCAGTTTATCCCTAAGAGATACATATATACACAAGAGATTCTGCTGTGTAGGTGCGGCATCCAACCGAAAATACAGTTCAAGAGTCCCAGTGACAAAATACATCACCTAGTTTACAGAGTGATCCTCTGTGCAAAGTCTCTTGAAAACAAACCAAGCACATGAGCTAGCTAATACATGACAAAAGATGTCATGTAATAGCATGACATTGCTCAATACCTATATCTGTAGACACAATCCTCAGAGATACATACCTTGTTTGAGTTTGGGATAAGTTCTTGCAGAGCCTTCATCTTCTCATTGATTCGGTCTCTCCGGCGCTACAATCACAAGCACGTCACAACTGTCAAGTGCATGTGAAATGAGAGGCAAAGCCCTATGTTACAACAATCAGGTTGTCCAAAAAATTATCCCTGCAACTCAGAGAACAAGGTTGAGAGTCACACAGATCTTGACTACTCTGAACACACCATTGCATACACAACAACAAGAGGTTCAAAACCTACACGCTCAGAGAGATTGTGGACTTCAGCAGCCCTAGTTCTCTTGGTTGTGCTTGTACGCCCTTGTGTTGGAGGCTTCTTCAAGTCAGCTGACTCATTGTCTCCATCCTGGAAAGCCATCACAGCTTGTCTTAGAAATCTAGGGCAGGAGACAGTTTGTTATGCAGGACAGAGTGAACAGTAGGTTTCAGAAGCTTCTCTCTCAGGAGGATCATGTCAATCAAAAACAGATAAAGAGCAAGAATGGTTCACAAGTGGACGCCCTATAGCACATGTTTGCAAAGCAACCACCATAAGCTACAGCATGCCAAACTGGCTGGGAGGATGTTTCAGAGTGTTTTATATACTCACTTCACTCTGACATTCAGTCTCTTCTGCCACCGCAGCTTTTCTTTTATTGCTTGTTGAAGCTTCTTTAGTCCTCTCTGCACTGTTGCCAGACCCACCTGATGAGGAAGCTATAGTAGGTTCCTGGGCATCTGGAACCTGTCTCCCCTGCTGAGGTGTCCCTTTGTCTGCAGACTCTAGACTAGTACTACCTGTTACTCTTGACATCCGAAATGTATCTTGTTCAGCAGTGGCAGGCTTAGTGTTACAAACCACAGCTTCCCCTTCCACCACCAGTGGTTCCACCTCCTCTCTAGTGACAGGGATTGGGGGTACTGCTCCCCTGCTGGAATCTACACCTGGGTTTTGTTGTTGCTGGCTGTTGGAGCCTTGAAGATGAATCTCAATGTCTTTCTGGGAGTCCATTCCACTCCTCCCTGTTGTTGTTGACTCAGCAATTGACGAACCAGTTGAGGTACTTGCCTCAACATTTGCTTTTGCCAAGGGTTGTTTATTAAGCATGTTGGATGGCATGCCAGAAAATACTCCAACCTGATGATAGTTCTTCATTATTGCAGCTGACCTTGAGAAATGTGAGAAGTTAGCACAGGCCAGTTTTCTAGCAGATTCAACTTGCAAGTTGCTTGTCCCTGGCCGTGGCTGTGGTTTGGGAGGTGGCATAGGAGCTGAGAGTGGTCTTGAAGCAAGCAGGGAGGTTCTTGGAGGAACTTGGCTTGCTGTTGTTGGATAGACACCAAAACCCTTTGAAGAATGGGGGGTAACACTGTGAGGTGGCCATTTTGAGACTAAGGGCTGCAATGTCCGTACTTTGCTGAAGGCCTCTGCACCAGTCTGGGGTATTACACCTGCTGCACGGCCTGCACCTAGTGCCATTGCAGCCTCAGCACTGGCAGCCTTGTTTCCTACAGCATCACTCCCCTCCATGTTGGATATTGGCATATGCTGCAAACGGCCTACTCCCTGTCCCACAAATGACTCCTTCACCACTTGCATGTTTGAACTTGGCAGCTCTCCAAAAAAATCAGAACAATAGTTCCTCTCCAAGGAATCATCAAGTGGATACTGTAACCATGAGGCCATCTCATCATCTTGGTAGTTGATGTTTGGTGCCACTGGAGCCTCAGCAGCTGCTGTCTCACTCACTACTGCCTCCAGTGTGCCCTCCTTGTTGGAAGATGGACCAGATGGCTTTGATGGTGTCACCGCATCCTCAACTACTTCTCCTCCATTCCAGTGAGGTGCATAACTAGACTGCCAGTGTGACTTACTTCCATTGCTATCTTGGGACTGCATTTCTACATGCCCATCCTCAATCCAACCCAGCCTGCAAATCTCCACACCAGCAAAATCCAATCAGAGACATAAAACACAATGGATCTACCTGCATCTACCCAACCAACTCTCAAACTGATGACCCAATGCCCTTCTCAATCATGTGAATTTGGAACAAGTTTTACTTTGGAGAGGTGATGAGTAGACACATAACACTCACATAGAAGCCAAATGGCAATGGTAACTTCCGTCTTGAGGTGCCCCTTTTCCTTTCAGTAGTGGGAGATGGTCATGTGCAAGATCAAGGGTGTGTAGCATCCCACCACCCCTATCCCAATCTAGAGCACGGAGACTCATACTCTGCCACAACAAAGCCAGGACAGAAGGCATTGAGCATGTAGCTCATAGGAGATTGATTCTACACATTTCACTGATCATGCAACTACTTTGCCAGTCAAAAAAGATTTGAACACATAGATATATAGTCTACGAGGTGTGGTGGTACCAGGTGACATAATTAGAGCACCAAATCAGGTAATCACATCCGCTTAAACTTAGTTGCAACTTTGCAAAGTGTCTCTTTCCTACTATGAGAGCTTCTCCCACTTATCTACCACCTGCAATCAAGCCCTCTTACCACCACTTAGGCTCCTCCATGAAAAGAACTGCAAGAACCAAACATGTCAGGGATTGCCTAGTGCAAATCAACATCTCTCAAACATGCATAGTGCACACCTGGCCCCCTAACTGTTGTTGTACATTATCAGATATATTTGACTCACTCACAGACCAGGCATGTCAGAGACCACTGGTTGAATGCCTCTGACTGACTGACATAGCAACCTGCAGATGTAGAAGTAAGTATGCTCTTTCTGAGCATTCTCTTCCTCAGGAACACACTTAAAAGTCCCTCCTAAACAGCCCAGTTAACTGAAATATCTTCACAAGTACTGAAAATTTCTCAATACATATGACTTCAGTCAACCAGGAAAGAACCAACAGATGACATGATAGTAAGGGTATGGGTATTTCACATCTGACAACATAACAGCAACCAATTAGCAAAGCATGGAAGAGAGGAGACCCATGCAGACAAGCTCAACAAAACCCAAAAGATGAGGAGGCAACCCAATAAACACACAAAGAAAGAGGATCACAAAAAGAAAAAGGCAAGAAAAGGAAAGACCCTAAGCAGGATATGAGGAAGAAAAGAGAGAGAAACAAGACATGGAGAACATTGAGAGTAAGAGCCCCAGAGGACTTGTAAATTGGGCTTACAAAAAAGCTCCCTGCATAGGATTAAGAAGCCTTTGATGTGACTGTTTTGAAGACTCCAAAGACAGAAACACCAAACAGAAATATTCTTTTGGTCAACAAAACATCTGGTCTGATTGAAGACAAACTTTAAAAGAGAGTAACCTCAATTCTCCAAGCTATGAAGAACTCTCTGGAGCTACAAAACCCTTAAGAACCTATGTTATTACTGACTATTGACTACTCCAAATCTTGCTGAATCTGGAATATTGGAATCCATATGAGGCAAATGGATCATGGTAATACCTGCATATCCTGGGTGAGAATGCTCAAGTTGAAAATGCCAATGCTTATAAGCCTTTGGAATCTTGCAATGTTGCTAAATCCAAAGAAATTGCAGAAAGAGAAAGCATCAGAAGTACAATTTAGCTCCCAAAATGATTTAGGTTGTTGGCACTGCCAATACACTTGTTATCTGGATGCATGAAGTTGGAGAACTCAGGGATGTCAGTAACATACCTGGACCTTCCATAAAATACTGAGGATAACTTACAAAGCAAAACAGGACAGGAATTGAACTTAAAAGATGATTAAAAGGAAAAAAAAAGATTGTAGAAGAAGAGCTAGAAGTTAGCCAAAACTTTTGTACATTGGAGTACCAATCAACTGCTTCAAAATTGACTGACCAAACAAGAGGAACAAATTATCTAGTAGGAAATCAAGCCAAGAAAATTTGCAGCTTTTGCTACCTAGAAGCTATGGATGGACTTCATAGACCTAGTCTCCTCCTTGTTCTTCAACCAGTCAACTGAAGAATTGTCACCCCAGGTGAGGCAGCTGAAGAACTCCCCAAGGTTGAACACTCTAGAACCCTTGGAAAACACACTCAAGACAAGAATGAAAAGCTACCACTAAAAATTTCTCTTGATGCTAGTTCAGATGCACCCACAGCACAGCTCCTGGCATGAGAAACCTCTTCTATTTGAAGAGTGTGAAACTACATGTGCTGCTGCTACCTGTGAATAAAGAAAATACACAAATTGATAGGAGTAGGCAGGAATAGGCAAAGAACATCTGTTAAATACATTTCTTCTCTTTCACTGCTGATCTGTTCAGAGTGTGAAGAAATCCAGCAATGGTTATTATGTCCTCCCAAGGTCAATGGGCTTAAGGTATATGCTGTGTTTGACACCAAACTACCATGGTGAAGGACTTCAAATATGGCACACATGCAATACAGCAAGTGACAATGGTCAGTACACTCCCCATAATGGAGAAATAGTGGAATCTTGAGGGTTACCTTCAAAACTCCCTTCCACATGATGGGAACTTCCAGCATGCAGGTACACACAGACTCTGACTTGTAACAGGAAACTGTATTCCCATTCATGTGAAGCTCACTGCCATTGTGCCTGCCAGGACCTCCTTTCCAAATGATCCAAAAGCACAATAGGCATGCATAGTCAGAAGTCCCAGCTCCCCTCAAATGTGAATGTGGCACAAAAACTCCCCCATTCATTCAAGGGTTGCTCTGTGCATGTTTGCAATGGGTTGCACAAACATCATCGAGGTCCCCATGAGTGTTCCCTCAGAATGCAATGCAGCTGGCACCAGTCCTCTGGGATGCATTCAAGCCTATTGTATAGTCATGCAGTCTAGCTCCAAAAACCGGAAAAGCATCAAGTAGACGACAGTGAGGATATAAGGGCGCACTTTGAGAAAACATGATTTTTACGACTCGTGCTTTTCAACTGTAGTCGAATCGAACCTATTGCTTATGCTATTTTTAATGCTTTTTTAGCTGTTTACGTCCTGTGTAATCAGTCGTATAGGACTAGGCATGGATGCCATGTTTCGATGTAGCGGTAGTGGGGAATTCTGTGGCTGTCTGGCCCTTCTTCAAGGTTGAGACAAGCCACAAAGATTCCGGCCACACAAGCAGGCGTGGCAAGCCCAAAGGCAAAGTACAAAGTGAGCCACTAGTACTACAAAATCGAAAATCAAAGAGTCAGTAAAACCTTAGCGAAGAAGGATTTATTGGAGCCAGTAACAACCGCAGTCCGTGGGCACAATTCGAGAATCCTTGTTCCTTTACGACGAGCTTCTGGAACACTATGATCTGAGCCTTGCAGCAGCTTCACTTCTGATCCCGCAAGACTTCCTGCTCCTCTTCACCAAGCTTTGTATCTTTCAATTCTCTCTCCCGGGACTCATACATCAAGTATTCTACCTCCCACCCATCGCATATTCACTGGGGCAGATCTTTCCTCGCAGCCAAATGCAGCCGCGCCCCTTTCTTGTCTTCTTAGTCTCGCCGCAAGCCGAACTCCCCAACAGAAAATGACATCGTCGTTCCGGTTACTCGCAACAGCAAATGTTCGCAGGGACCTCCAGAATTATTCTGTTCCGCGCTTCGGATGCTGTACTGCGTCACTTCGTATAACACAAAAACCCACACACCGAGTTCCCTTCCGAGCGAAGTTCGTCTCCCACTTCTCACCCTCCTTCCCCTCCTCAGAGCAAACAGCAAACGGTTGTCACCCCCCCAAAAAAAATTCTCAACCACAAGAAACGATCAAAGCAAAAAAAAAACCCGCTCACAAATCTACAGAAATCGATCCTAGCCTCCCAGATAAAATTCCCGCACCTCACATCACCCCATCCCAGCAAAACACTAGACTTAAAGGAACAAAATCTTCACCAGGAAAAAAAACACACACACAACAAAAACAACAAAAAAAATTGAGCTCTACAACGCAACAGATGCTTCCTACATCGTCAGCTCTCCATAATATTATGAAGCGCAACAACAGTCCGCCAAAGATCCGACTTCCACAGCGCCAAACCAAAACTGTTCCGCTGCGCGCAGGGCAGACGCACGAAGAGAGAAGCAGAGGAGGAAGAGGGAAGACGAATGCGTAGGCACCTACGACTAGGTTCTAGACAGACTAACCTCAAAATAGACTACCTACGTAGTCTAGAGCGTACACACTAGCTAGGTTTCGGCGCGGGAGAGAGAGTAGCCACCAGCTTTTTTTTTGCTTTTTTTTTCTGTGTGTGTGCTGGCTATATAAAGCCAAAAACCTCTATTAAAAATTAGAAGTGCTAAATTCAAGTGCTTTTAGAGATTCAAAATTTCAGAAAAATCGCAAGCTTTATATACATAGTTGAAGAAAAGTAGCCAAAATATAGAATAAGTTTTAAGTTTTCTAACTTTTAAATGTATCTTGTAATCACATTTGGCTGAATCTTCCTATGGATTATCGCCATTTTAGCTACGTCACAAAATTGGCCAAAAAAACCAATGGTACTACTACTAGCCACTGTAGCTAGTAATAGGATCTAGCGTAGACTCTAGAGGGTAGCGTCTGACAGGTCTGGAAGCTGCGAATAGGATATTGACCAGTACGAAGGGCTAAGTAGTACTGTCAGCTCCGGTAATGCACACATCCAATAATCCCGTTGTACTGTCTGTAACTCCATGAGCATTTTCTGACAGGGATAATTAACTTACTATATTGCACCTTATCTACTAAGGTAAGCTGTGCCCATGGCCCAAGTGTGAACTGGTTAGTACCCAACTTATTTTTTCCTTCCAAAACCATGTTTTGTAATTTAATTGAATTTTCCAACCACAAAAATTATTCAAAATTCAATATCTCTTGCACGCACCTTGGTTCTAAAATTTCACCTTTGGTTAAATCCTGCTCACTTAAGGCTTTTCAACAATAGGAAGTATGCACACAAATCCCTCTATGATTTTTAGTTTTGATTTAAATGAATTTTATAAAAAAATTGTTCAATATTCAATAAAATTAAAACATTCAAAAACACAGCAAAAGGCACTGTGGTTGGGGAGATCTCAACCTGGGAAACAAAACAAACAACCTTCCTTCATAGATAGATCCCTGGTGATAATTGTAATAGCCTAAAGTCGTCTTTTCCAATTAAATTCAGGACTAGGGCAGTTAGCAGAATATGTCAATATTTTTACTGCATTATTTGACATAATCTTCAGTTGATGATCATGCACTCAAAATCTTTGTTGCACATGAACATATTTTAAATGGTTGAATTTGTCACCACAGACCTTAATGTCATGGAGTGGTCTTGCTCTTGACTATTATGTTGGGTCACAGGTGTGTTGCCTAGCTCGCTCAGAGTGGCTTGCCTGACATCTTACCCCAGGTAAGGGGAGGCACTTGACCATTCCATATTACATAAACACAACTAGAGAAGACTCATGTTAAAGAGTAGTGACTACTGTTAAATTATTTATTTATTTTGAACATTACATGTCAAAAAAAAATTAAAATCCTGAATATTTTGAAATATTCTTTATTTTCTTTCGCAATATTTTTTTGGGGGTATGTTTTTATGAAAACTTCGAAAGGGAATACAAATAATCTAATTAGTGTTGGAGCTGCCAAGGTACTATGGTATGCAATACACCCACCTAATATAAGTATCAAGCCCAATTATTTTATAACCAAAGATCAAAGTGGTCTGAAATCTCAATCACTACTTAGACCATATTCTATATGAGCCAACAAACTACATACTTGCCCAACACTTGTTGCAACCACAAAGATATGGCCTATTGGAAGGACTCAACCCAGGACCCTGAAAATGTTTTCAAATAAACACTGTCAAATGCTAACCTCTACCCACCCCCCTAATGTGCCTCTCTCTATTCATCCATAGGGTAGTTAGTTAGTCCACACACACACACAAAAAAAACTTCCTATGGATTTGTACTTGGTGTCAACATTAGTACTTGACCAAACAGGAATTTATCTAACCAAATGGTTGTGCCAAAAAGGTACCCATGCCCTTATGCAAGGGTATCCCACAACATTCTTCAATAATGATTTTGGCTTTAAGTATATGATGGGATAATGGATTATGGGACCATCTACCTTGAGACTTGGGTGCTATCCAAATGATTAATTTTCTCTTGTCCAGGATTCCTGTGAAGTAAAATAAAAAAACTTTTCAACAATTTTTTTGACTTGAAAAAAAGAATGATGTGGCATGATTTTTCAAAGGCTTATGAAGTTTTGAGTCTTGTGTCTCATGTGTCGTGCCATGACAAAATGTTTGCAATCACAATATGGATGATGAGATATATTACATGCAAAATTTCAGCAGTCCAGCCCTCAATTGCGCATGCTTTAAGCCATGAATCATCCACTGGTAATTTGGTGTACATTCGGTACATATTGTTGGTTCTATCGTTAATTAGCTGCGGGTTGCATCCCAAAGTCTTTGTTCTGTCTTCAATATGAGTCACTTTGATTGGCCCATCACAAAACTAATTCTGAAACTTTGTACACTCCCTCAAATAGAATTTTGCACTTGCAAAATATAATTATAGAAGTGCTTTCCTTTACCTCACCTACACAGTTTATTGAGAGTTCAACTGCGGGCCAAGGTTATGACATAGGGTGTGATGCTAATGGGAATATCATGGGAACACATTGGGAACTTGCAGAATATGTTGAGAACACACTTAGAATTTGATATGAACACAGTGAGAACTTTGTGGGAACTTATTGGGAACATTAAAATCCAACCCCTCCCCATCCCCAAAGGAAAATAATTGAACCTCTTGGGGTATTCTGCATCATCTCATTGGCTGAGTAGAATTTAAATTCCTAACTGTGTTCATCACCCATTTTCATCTGGATTAATACCCCTCTTTGATTATGGTTACCCTACATGATTTGGAATCATGTACGGTGTTTCCTTTCTCAATGCTAATGTTTTCTTTATTTTCATAGCTTGATTCTTTACCCCTAGGTGCAAAGTTTCCTTCAGCTACTTTGAAAAATATAGAATTGTCACCCATGCTTAGAGGTTGGTGCCTTGAGAACTATTGTTCATGTCTTTGGATTAGACAAATGTTCACCTTTGAGTATTGCTACTTTTTAGAAGGTGAACAATGAGATCAATATGGTCACCCCATTTCTCTTCCAAAGTCTAAAAAATCCCTATTTCCAAGAACTTTGGGAGATTGTGCAAGGGTGGTCATCCAAGGCAATCATTAATTGAAAACACATGATTGTCAAAGTTGTTGACAGGTTATTCAATGTGAAGCCTAATATTCTCCTTAAGAATATTGTGGCATGACACTATCCTTTTTTCTTTTTTATCATTTTGGTGATGGAGCACTAGTGGCAATTATCCCAAAAAGGATTTAGCATTGATGGCCACAAGTTATTGGAAAACTCTCAAAACAGTAGACAATCTGGCAGAAAAACCTGACAACACTCCAGGAACTTGTCTAATTCTGGCTAACTCTTTTTTAGGATGTGATCAAATTTGGCTAAAATTTCAAGAATCTGCGAAAGAATATTTTATTTTAAAGTTTTTTGGGGTGAAAATTTGCACCAGTTCGCCAGAGAAAAAAACAGGTGCATGACATCAAAAGCATTTATTCACAAAAAAAAATGATCACCTTCAACCATGAATTTGTTGCTTGTAAAAAATTTCCATGTTTGGTTGCCAACCTTGAAGACTCAAGGTTCTTTCCTTTCAGTCTAATGCTCATTCCACTAAGGGCAGACTAGGTTACAATGGGTTGTCAATCCAATCACAAAAAAAAATCATTTTTTGGTTTTAATAGTAAAACAGAAAGAAATTGATGAAGAATGTTGCATGACATGTTTCTTGTTTGTGTCAATCCTATCCCCATTGTCCTATTTAAACACACTAGTTTGAACCCTGTGCCTAATGCACAGGTGTGTTATTTCAACAATGTTTGGTTCATGTTTTTGTTTTTTAAAAAAACTTTTATCTTTTTATTTTTTATTTGTATATGTTTTCTGTTTTTATTATTATTTTGTATAATAAAAATAAAGTGTTTCTTTTTCACTTTTGTATTTTTGTTTATTTGGATGCAAGTTTGAAGTTTGGAGAAAGAAGATACACCTCATTCTTTTTCAAGTAGGGTTCTTCTTCATTATTATAAGTTTTATTTTTTCTTATTTTCTACTCTTTATTTGGTTTCTTCTTTTTTGTAAAATTCTTTTTTCTTTTAAAATTATTTTACTGTATTTCCCTTTCCTTGTTTCATTTTTTTTCATTCCTTTTATATAGTTTTTGTGGTTTTACTTTCTTTTTGTGTTTGTTTCATGTTTTAAATTTTTCTATTCTTATTTTGTCTATCTTCATTTTTTTTCTATTTTCATGCATTTATTTTTTTCTTTTCTTTTTCTTTTCTTTTTCAAAAAAATCTAGTTTTTCTAATATGTTTTATAATAAAAATAATTTTAAAAAACTTTTGTATTTTTCTTTGATTAGATGCAGGTTTGAAGTTTGGAAAAAGAAGACAAAAGTATGATTTTTTTTCTCTTTCTTTTGCTCTCTGTTTTGTTTCTTATATTTTGTCATCTATTTTCTAATTTTCTTCTAAGATTATTTTACTGTTTGTCCCTTTTTTGTTTCATGTTTAAATATATTTATGTTATATTTTTTATTTTGTTTCTACTTTTAAGTATAATTTTTTAAAAAAATTGTCAAAGTGTTTTTTCTGTTTTTATTTTTTTTCTAGTTTTTTCCCTTTTTAAAATATATATTTTGTCTTGTCTTCTTCTTTTTTAATTTGAAATTTCTTGTGTTGTTTTAAAAAGATTTCTTCTCTTGTTTCTCATTTTTTTTCAACAATTTTTAGTTTTTTAAAATTAGTTTTTAGCTTCAGCCTGCCTGCAAACCCCAAAACCCAGCTGGATGGCCTCCTCCCCTCCGCCCGCCACCCCTCTTCCCTGATTCTCTATAACCGCCTCATCATCGTGTCACAGCAGCCACAGCTGTGACCTCATTTTCTTCTTCATCTTCTTGACGGATGGATGGACTGGACGGATGGACGGATCGACGACGGGACGGATGGATGGAAAGGATCATTTCATCCTGACGTCCTTTACTATATGTGATGTCCAACAATTAATGCCTTTTTCCACAGCCATTCAAGCACACAACAATCTGCAACTCACAAATGCCCCTTATAAATCATATAAGGGGTTCAACATTCCCAATCTCCTAGGGTGAATGCTTAACAATGTGGATCTTACAGAAAATATATGGCTATGGGGCAATTGATTATTGTGGGTTCTTTTCATGTTTATATTTTTGAATGCTGAATGGAGTGACAATGTGCCCTTGGGAGATCAGATTTTATAACCCCCATTTGCTCAAAGGGCACTAATTCTTGTTGTCGGCATGAAGATCTCTCTATAATATTTCTTCTTACACAATGATGGTGCACCTAAAGCTCTCCTAAACCAAACTTCTCTTGCTCCCCTGTTGTGGAGCTTTGCTGCAGTAGCTTGTCTCTTGTTCCAAACCTCTCTTTAGATGGTTTGATTGTGGGTTCTGGGAGTCAGATTTATATTTTTGTGGGTTTATACTTTATACCAGTGCTGGGCGGTTCTAAAAAATAAATTAGACTTATCTTGGGTCTGGTCCTAGTTCCACACATGAATGGAACCGGGAATCCAGTTCCATGTCTGGTTCTTCCGCCCCAACACAAATTGGCTTCAGTTCTGGTTCCAGTTTTGAAAATCAAACTCAGTTGCCCAGTTCTTGCTAACCTGAATTGGAACCAGTGGTTAACTACTGATTAACCTCCAGTTACCCTGATTCTAGCCACTTTTTTAAAAACTCTTGGCGCCAGTTTCACACCTAAAAATAACTATGAACCTGGTTCTAAGGCCAATTCTTCAAGAAAATCGAATAAGGTTTCGGTTCAATCAGACCCGATTCTGGTTGGATCTTACTACCTGCAACTGGTGGTTCTTACCAGCCAAAGCGGGTACCTACCCAACATTGGTTTATGCCTGGTATAAACAAGGACATATGTTTTGTTCTCTAATGATTCAGACAGCAAAACATGATGGATAATGAATCCCCTAACAACTAAGCTTATGGATGCTTCTTCGTCCAGAGCAAAAACTATGAAAATCAATAGAAGATCACTGCACCTTGTTGACTCTCTTTACTGGTCTTTACACGGTGTCAGGTCTGGATCCAGCTCTTACAATCTTACTGCTACAATCCTTAATGATGGGGTTATTCACATTCTCCTTGGAATGTGTTTGAGGACACATACATGAATGTGTTTTATCCTCACCTGCTCTTACACAACACACACCTTCCAAATAAGCTCTTATCACTGCAGACCTAACAGCAGATTCATTCAAGTACCATTTGCAGATTTTGGCTTTTCTGTGGGATAGAGAGAGAGGCTTGTCAAAAAAGAACCAAGTGCACAAGTAATGTACTAGAACCTTGTGTGTAAATAGATATTACACATTGACTCTTCCTTCACTCAAGATCACTAAGAAAACAAATTCAGACCCTCAAATCCAACAATCCCATTGCCCTGCAAAAAAAATCTTCAGGCTTCCACACAACCCTATTTTGCCGAACATTGAAAATAATAATGACCCCTTTGTAGGCACATTTCCATTGATCCTCCAAAATTATCACAAAAACCTACCAAACCCTATTAGACATTTTAACTATTAGTTCACTCAAGATAACTAAAGGTGCATTCACACTTGGTGTTAAGGACTCTAGTATTAAGTCCCCTAACACCAAGTTAGTTATTTAGAACCTAAACCTATTTACGACAAAGATTTTATGTTAAGTTAACATTCACTTAATATTAAGTAATCACCCATTTAGCATTGAGTGCCACCTAAGATGCCACCTAGATTTTCACTCATCACTGACTTAACATTATGTGTGAATGCACCTTAAGAAAAAAAATTCAGACCACCAAATCCAGCAATTTCATTGGCAATAACATTTTTTCTGCACACTTACACACAAGCCTATTCAACACCCACTGTATATTAATACACTAATACTATAACCCTTGTACAGACAGGGTTAAAATGTGACATGAATGTGTATGGTTGGTAGACAGCTGGAGGTTACCTAGTAGCCCAGAGAGTGTCCAGCAGAGGTGAGGGAATTCAGGAAAGTCTCACAACTGTGACCCTTTGTGAGGCAGGAAACTATGAGACAGACAGGATACTTTCACTGACTTTCCCATTTTAAACCTGCAAGTGTAGGCCAGCAATGGAGGTGAACTGCTTGCTTTACTTTTAGTAAGTTACATAGATATTGTTTATTGTTGTCTGCAATATCTTTGCAACCTTGCAGCAAACAACAATAGAGATCACCTATTGCTGGCTGACTGGCTGGTGGGCCTGTTGAACTTGTTCCAACTCAGTCATATCTCTTTTGAGAAGTCCAAGATGTTTAAGAATTTAATGAAAAGCATAAGCCAACCAAGCTGCCTCCTGCTGCCTACCTAGTACCCAATGTTTGATACAGGTGGGGCCATAAGACTGGAAAATTTGGAAGTCTTGGCATGTTTCCATATTGAGATTGTGAAAGCTTTGGGGGTGAGTTTTTATTAACAAAAAGTGTAGGGTAATGCCCTAGGGCCAGGGCATCCCCAAAATAACAGGCCCCAAAGGCGATTCCCAGGGCCTGTTGTTTCAGGAATACCCTGGCCGCGATGGCATTGCCCAGAGTACAAATTGACAATTTTTATTCAGTTTTAATTTTTACCATGATACCCAGCAGGTACCAGCTGGGTAACTACCAGGTATCATGGTAAAAAGTAGAAAACTAGGGCATTTCGAAAAGCAAAACACCTGCATGGCAAAATTATAGGTTTCGCTTTTGATAATGCAAACTTGCAGATTTCATCATAAAGAAAAAGGGGGGGTGGGGGGGGTGCCAAAGGTTTTTACAGAGATTGGGGGGAACCCTGTTGAGTTAAAAACAGTGAGATTGGGTGTAATATCAGTTATTAAACCCAAATTAGAGAAACAATTAACAGCTTTTTTTAAAGAATAAAAGAACCACAAAAACAAAGAATTGCAAAAGAAACTAAAGAGAGAAGACAAATGGCAAGTGCAGGTTGAAAATGATAGAAATATAATAGAATTGGCAACTTGTGCCATGAAGGCATGTTTCTCGATGCTCTTCATGATCATAGAGTTGTAAAGTATGATTAAAATAAGCTGGACTGTCTTCTTCTAATCGCACCTGAGTGAGTTCCTGGTCCTTATGTGAACCAGGAAATGAACCTTACCCAAATGCTGAGTGATAGACAAAAATTGCAGTGGACTATTACATACACACAAAAAAGCCAAATTGCAGACAAGTTAATTCATTGCACTGTTTAGCCAGTATGTCAGTCCTCTGGCACTCCACACCCCAAGTTCCAGGAATCGTACTTGCTTTTTTTGTTGCATTGCATTGCTGGTGGTGCAAGATGCAATGCAGCACTGACATCCATTGGAAGCAGTCAAAGATGGGTTTTTACACCTCCAAGACGTTTGGCCTCTTCAAGTGTCATTGAGTGAGTATGGAACTTAGAACTCATGTCTAGCACTTCTTTGCCAAATATTTATTTATTTTAGAAAATGAGTTTTGACATTTTTAATTTTAATTTTTCAGAATTTCAACAGTTGAGAAATAAATATGCCATATACATCTTGTGTTGTGCTTTTGTAACTATTAGCCCGTGCACATGACACAAAAACAAGGCTAACAATAGGCCAACACAGGCTAATATGCCTACTATTAGCTTATTAGTGCAACAATCGTGTGGGAGCAATCCTCCTTATCATTTCGTGATAGCTTCATGTGAGCTTGACCGTGAGCACGGCATGAGTGCGATGAATAGCACAAGGCGAAAACAAGGTGTCTTACCTCATGACCTAAACCCTCACACTCCCAAGTGAACTCTCACTTTGTGAGTTGGAGTCCTGATGGAGTTTCGAATCTTTAGAGAGCGATTGCAGGAGTGAAAACCCATTGGATTGAAAAAAAAAATTATATCATTAGAATGCTTTTGAAACGTACATGTCTAAAATGGGCTCGCATGACCCATTTGGACACTTAACACACAACACAAGTTATAGCCAAAAGAAGGGTTGGGAGTCAAATTGGCAATTTGACTCCCGACCATTCAAAGTTGGGAATCGCCCCGATTTCCTTGCGTTCAAGTAGCGTGCGACATACTACAAGAAAGATTTCGACGAGGGTTACAACTTTGCTCATCAGTTTTGTTTGATTTTAATTTTGATTTTATGGGCCCCCTTTGTTGGTTAGAACAAAATTTAGCCCTGGGATGCGTCAAAAAGTTTGTGTGTGGGATGCTAGGGCTATTGCCCCTCTTGTTATAACTTTGGTGTCTTTAAAAGCAGTTAATGGGTTGTTAACTTTACACCCACCAAACACAAATTCCCCCTCTCGGATCTTTTTTTGGACTTTCAGTTAAATTCAGACCTTAAGCTTTTCATAGACTTTTTTAAATTGGCATTTTGGTGCATGTTTCATTTGTTGGTTAGTGGTCCATTTGGCATGGTCTTTGAGCATTTTCGAAATATTTTTGACCTTAAAATTTTAGTGAGTAGTTTCATTCAGCTTCACTAGTTGTGTTCTCATGTGGTTGTTGGCCACATCCTTGGGTATGTGGTTTAGGTTTTGGGGGCTAATCAACTTTTGGCTTTGATCGAGCCTTTTGGTGGCATCCATTTGATTACAATGGGAGAAACGTTATATTAGCTAATGAGTAAAGCTTTATACTTGTAATTTCGTGTTGTGTTTGTTTCTCACTTGTCACCATATCAGTTTGGGGTGGCAGTTAAAAAAGGTTGTGAGGTCGTGGTTCATGGTATTCAACCCACCTTGGATGCCCATTTTAATTGGGTGTTGCTTCATGTAGACATTGCAAATACTTTCAACATCATATCACATAAGGCCATGTTCTAGAAGCTTCAAGAAACAAGAAGCCAGTTGTCCCAACTTTTTCCCTTTGTTCATTTTTTTTATGGTTTTAAGGTTCCTTTGTTCTTCAATTATCATTATTCCTTGAGGGCTTTGTCTATCATTTTTCTTTTGTGGGCAGTTGCCAAGGTGACCCATTTGTAGGGTTTCTTTTTATGTTAGTTCATTTTCACGCTTTGTGTTGTGCTTCTTGGGTTTCCTCTTCATGTCTCTTCCCTTCCCTAGTTGATGACACCCATATCCTTGACCCTACCCATGTTATCTCCCTCATTTTTTATCATTTTGCTTTCCAGTTGGATTATGTGGGGTTAATTGTTCAACTTCACAAATTTTTAGCCTAGACTTTGTATTGTTTACCTCTTGGGTTCATCCCCCTTGTTGAATTCTATGGCCCCCTTATGGCATCAAGATCCTTGGTGTCCTTTTTGGTTCTGCCTCTTTTGCATTTTCTTTTTTGTAAAAAAATCTAGGCGAAGATCTTCGCCATGTAAATGTGTTCCCAAGACTAAAGAACGTCTAGGTGGCTTTTGGTATCCTTTTTTGATGTTTCACAAAGAGGCCTTCCTTTCCACCTTTTCAAGGTTTTTGGAATTAAATTGATGTTTTTGATTCAGCTTTTATGAGATTTTTAAAAAGACTATTGGGTTTAGGTTCATTGGAGTGCCCTAAGGCCATTCTAGTCCTTAAGCAAATGGCTTTTCCCATTTTTAGTGGGGGCATAGGGTTGATCTCTTTAGAGGTCATCACTCTAAGTACCTATTTGGGGAGGCCCTAATTGCCCTTATCATAGCTTCTGGGTTTTTATTGGATTTTAGTCCAATCTTGTTGGAAACAATAGGTGTGAGTAGCTTAAAGCCATTCCCTTCCTAGATACATTTGAGATTAACACAAAAGCTTCTTCCCTTGGGGGTTGTAGCATGTGTGCCCCCTTTTGAACAATTGGTAGAGAATAATGTAAATCACCTTCAAGAGAATATTTCAAAGAGATTGCACAATCATTCTTTTATTAGCATCCCTTTTTATTTACCTTTTGATTCCCATTGAACACACTTGAGGTTGTGTGTGAGGGTGGATGCATGCGTTTAATTGTCAACCCATCAAATCATCTTTTATTTTCTGCTTGGCTTTGAATTTTTTTTTCATTGCATTGCACATTAGGTTGGGTATTTCCCATCTTTTAATCCTTGGGGTGTTGCATTACATTTGTAGCCAGCCTTTGGATCCTATGGGGATCCACCTTTTCCATGGTGCTCATGTTGGGGAGAAGACGGGTTCACATGATTTTGTGCGAAACGTTTTTACAACCATTGTGAAAGATATGAAATTTCATGTTTCACGAGAATAGACCATGTCCTTCCACCTTCTACCTTATAATCTTTGCACCATTGAATCACATTATGTTATTAGTTGATAGTGTTTGCACATTGGGAGAATGTTGTCATCGTTAACCCCATTTGAGTTGATTTGGTTATGTTGGTTGTGTTTTCTTGTGGGGTTGCTACAATAGTCGTGGCTCAAGTGAAGGATGATTTTTATTGCAATTGGTTCCCAATGGACATGTTTGTCCCTCTAGTTGTAAAGGTTTTTGAATGTTCACACTAATAGGGGAATGAATTTTTTCATCAATGTGCCAACATGGCATGGTGAATGAAAGGCACTAAAAGTTTTCCTTGTTTAGTTTTGCACACATTTGCAAAAAGTGCTAGTGGCATTACAATGTGCGCAAACAATATTTAATTTGAGATGTGTTCTTGTAATAAGTGAAGGTTCATCTAGGTTAGGCATCCTTTCAAGAGGTCCCTTATTTGATATGCTTCTCACGATTAGTGGGGGTTCGGGAACTTGATGTTTCCCTTGTGGTTCACCCTCCTAGGTGGTTCATTTGTCTTCTTGGAAGTTTGTCCTTCCATTTTGTTCCTTGTCTTTCCCTTTTTGGGTGCTTTGGTTAATTTATGGTTGGCAGGGTTTCATCATCATTCAATGAACTTGGGGTTGGTGAAGCCCCAAAGGAGGCTAACTGTCTTACAATTACATTAGTTACATCACCAACTTTTCATGTCTCACTCCTTTCAGTGGCCCATAATATATTATCCCAAGTGTCGCTTGCTGAAAGAGAAATAAGGATGTGTCATATTGGTATGTTGAAACCTAGGTTCAACAGCATAACCCTTTACATACCCATTCCATGCCTATTATTGTAAGGATGGATACCAATAGGGTTTTTTCATTTTTTTCTTCAATTTTGTGAGATAAAAATATTTAGAAAAAAATTCCAAAAAACATTATTTAAAAAAAAAATTGGTTTAAAAGCGACAAAAATTGTCAAAAGAATCACTGGATAACACCCATTCATGTACCGTGCTTATATACCACAATAACCTAGGCTCTAGCAGGTTAATTATGGAAAAAAAACTTCACCACTTTTGAGAAATTATTGAGAAATTATTAAGGTATACTTAACAAGTCAAAAGTACACCATAATAATTTCTTAATGGTTATGCACGAATCTTATGAGAAAAATATATATTAAACATTCAGCATCAAAGTGCCGGACCTACTTGGCTACCACTGTAACGTGTTAAAGAACTAATGCTGCTGACATTGCAAGAATTCCAAATCAGCTTCTTGAACAAATTCATTTCAAAAACTGGAATCGGTCCAGGCTACTTCCAGCTCTCTCTCTCTCTCTTTCTTTCTCAATCACAAAAAGGCAAAACTGGAGGTCTATATTCCTCCTCCTCCTCCTCCTCCTCCTGGATGCTCAAATGAATGTTCATCATGAGTTTCTAGGTGAATGAATCAATGATATTCCAACTGTTTGTCATTCTTCCTTATCCTCTCTCTCCATAAGAAGATCTACTAGTAGCAAAGCAGGTTGGGTGGTGGGCCTTGTGTTGCTTCATTTCATTTGTGGGGCTCGTTACTTGACTTTGTATTTGTGGCTAGGAAGCATTAGTTGGGTTTGGATGCATAAAAAGGGGAAAAAACTTGTGGCTCTAGCCTGTTCCGTGTTCCATCCTCCTTCTTTGTCACAATAGTACATATATTACAAAGAGTTGACGTGCAAGTACTATTTTCCCCCAGCGTTTTGAGGTGTAAAGTGCAAATTCCAAAATTGTAAGTTCGTACAACTGACTGCAAAGGTGATAATGGAACAGATTCCCACTAATATCCCCTGCTAGTGTACAAATGCAAATGAGTAATTTCTTTTCATTTTCATTATTTCCCATTTCCCAACAAAAGTATGTGAAAACCAGTGTTGGATGGTTCTTTACTTCTTTTTTTTAAAATATGGAGAACCTCTGGTTCCAATTTTTTAAATGGTTCTGGTTCTGGGTGCAGTCCCCCTTGCCCACAAAAATTCAGTTTCGAAAATCAGACCCAGTTCCAGATAACCTGCACTAGTGTCAATGGTTAACTTTTGATTAACCTCCAGTTAGCCCTTGGTTCTAGCTTTTTTCTTGCAAAAATCTCAGTTTTGGGTCTAGTTTTTCAACAATATCAATTTAGGTTTTGGGTTTGGAATTGGGTCTGATTTGATTTGTACTAACTAGATCTAGTAACTTACTTACTTACTTACTTACTTACAATTTAGCGTCAGTAGGTGGGCCAAAGTGCGACGAAGTTGGTGTTTCCAACCAATGTTGGTCAAGTCTTTAATTTTCAAGAGAACTTCTGGTCTCAGTTCCAACTTTTTCTGAAAATTTGAAAGAACTTCTGGTTCTGGTTCCAGGATTTAAATTTTTTTGATAGAACCTCTGGTCAAGTAGGGGAGTTGATTCTTCAGATATCAAGTGGTTCTAATCCTCCGAACCACGTAACTGCCCAACATGGGTAAAAACACTCCTGCAACACAGTTCTCATTTACACCCCTGGAGCCAGGTCCCCCACCCTGAGTTACCCCTCTATAGGTCTGGTTTAACTTCTAGTTTCTGCCACAGGCCTCCATCAAATTATGAATCATGTGCATTGATAAACCCAATTCACAAAATGCCACTTACAGTTGCTGCCAAGGGGCCTCCATCTGAATGATGCATCATGTGCATTTATTCAACTTGATTCAAAAAATTGCTCCCGCACTTGAGAGAGGGGGGAATAACAAAAGTATGTGATGATGTATATGACCAGGAAGGCAAGGAAGGGGGCTCTGCAACACTCTGGTCTCATCACAAAATAACATACATGGGTATGTGTTGTCAGGTGTAGAGTGTTTGATGAGCGCTATACACTTGCAAGGCCTTGAAACTGGTTAGGAATGAGGACCTCTACTGAAGAAGAAATTTTCACTCATATCGATCAGATTACTGCCTCTTGTCAGGCACACTCACATTTTCTCCGAGTTCCCATACCCTCCATCTTGTTACACTCAAGCAGCACGTGACTTGGACCTGGGTAGATACCAGTGTTGGGTGGGTACCTCCCATTTTTTCTTTCATTTCAGCCTTCTGTTGTAGGTGACAAATACATCCAGAGTCTGGATATACAAGTGGCGAAAATTGCAGCTTTGTGGCAAACACAATTGGCTACAACCATTGTATTAAAATTGCCTTTTGGCAATGTTGTAAACAAATACGGTCTGTGAACTGATGCCAAGTACTTCTACTTGGTATATATATATATATATATATATTTGGCTAGTAGATCTAGATCTATTGCATTTTAGCTACACAAATTATTTTGGGGCTAGCCAAAAGCATGACATGTAGAATGCAAAATAGCACCCATAGAAACTTGGACACATTCAAAACTTGCCATAGTCATGGAAGTCACGAACATGAGAACTACTACTATGGTACGTAGGTAGGTAGGTGCCTAATTATTAAATAGGTAGGTAGGTGGTATGGACATAGGTACATAGTAGGTAGGTAGATGGTACATGGGTACTTAGGTACCTAATAATTAAGTAGGTAGGTAGGTAGGTAGGTAGGATATAGGTACTTAGGGGTCAAAGCACACTAGGGGGCAACAAAAATGGCACATTGTGACAATCCATTTATTAATTGACAAAAACATGCAAAAACAAGATACTTTGAATAAAATGGGCCATATGGCAAGGTGTTATAAGATTTTTTCCGTAAGGATTTAAGCATCTTTAGTTTATTTATAATAATCTTATACTTGAAATATGAGCATTTAAATCATTATTTTCAACAAATGAAGAACTTCCTTTAGAAGTTTCACACTTGATATACATCTCAAAATTTAATCATCAAATCTTTTCAAATTGTATTATTTAATATCAATTTGCCACAATATTATATTACCATTGAATCATTTATTCATAAAGGACATTATATCAAGGTGTATTGAGTCCATTTAATTTATCCTTGACTAGACATGCATGTGTTTTTGTACAACTTTTAAAATCATAACAAATTGAGTACCAAAAATTTGACCATGAAATTTTAACGTAATGTTTTGATGTATGAGTTCATTTTTGACATGAGTCCCATTTTATCATTTGCACATATCAATTGGAATAAACTACTATTGAGAATTTCAAACTATGAAAAATGGACTCCTAAATATCCAAAATGTAACACCTTTGTGTGTTTTCACCCTTAATAAGTAGGTAGATAGGTAATTTAGTAATAGGTACTTAGTAAATAGGTATGTAGGTAGGTACATATAAGTATGTATGTATTATTAAATAGTTTATATGTGTAATTACTAAGTAGGATACGTACCTTATGTTACTATAATGTGACTATTTTGGTTGCATGCGCAACTAATAATACATACAATGTTGTATAAAGTATAAAGACATCATGAAAAGTCAACTTCTTGGAAAGATGAAATAGGTCATACTCAAACCTAATTGAAAGGAAAATCAAAATTCATCAAAATTTGAAAAATAGTTGCATAGGCCACCATTTGTAGTCACAAACAACATTTAGTTGCACATAGTCGCATATGGAATGGTTGCAAATGACAAGATTTCTACTAGTGAGAATTGAATCAATTAATCATGTCATAAAAAATTGATCCCCAATAGAGGTTAAGTTGGATCACCTCCATTAATGAAGATTTTGAATGACATGAAATAATAGGAAATCAAGATCTTGTGGGTCCTTACGAGTTGAATCCCAACAATTCAAAATAAAAAAAAATTTAATATTTCAGGTTTATCTATCATTTTCCATTCTTCAAAGCCTCTCCAACCATTATCAAAGTTGGAATAAGCTCTAAAAATTTGATTACATGATAACAACAAAAAAAATTGGAATCACAAAAACCATTGGAAAGGTTTATTAACACTCACCTTTGCCATTTGTATAGACATCTGATTAGCTTGCATGATTGCAAGCAATGGTTTGTATTGTGACATGATTTTTTTCAAAGGATTTAACATAAACATCCATCGCATCTTCACATTCTTCAATATTTTGTTGCCCTTGGATTCCATGATTTATAGCAAGTTTTTGAAACTTTAAGCGGTGCTTTGATGAATGAGAAAAATAATTATGCTAGTTGATCATGAATGCTTCAAGTCGAACAAAAAAGGTCAAATTGAACACAAACTAAAAAAACAAGGTTGTTGCTATGAGCAACACAATGGACACCCATTCAAAAAGGTGCCCAAACATCTTTTATTTGCTTTGTGACCCTTGTGACCCTTGTGACCCTTGTGAAAAATAGAAGCTCCATCTCCACCAAAACACAATAATCTTTTTGCCACATCCTCCCTTGTTAGCCCCCCACATTTCATCAAGGCAACCATGATAGATTTAGTGAGATTGGATCCCGACCCATCCACAATCTATTTGACTTTAAGCAAAATTGGAACCTTGACCCAATCTCAACCATGTAAGCATGAATGGAAATCTAAAAACCATTATCAATGGTTGTACCTTCTTCACATGAAATTACTAGGAACTTGGCAAATTGAAAGGCCTTGAAAATGGCCTATTGGACTTCCATGAACATAAATTGAACAAACTTCAAACCAACATTATCAAATGAATGCATGGATGGGTTGTTTGGAGCATTTATATTATTGAAAGTTCATACAAAAACTTATACTCCAACATCAAATGACCATGAAACAAGACATGAAAAATAAACTTCATTTGGACAATTTTCTAATGCCCTTCCCTTGTGGGTCTATTTGCCTAGACCAAAACTAACTTGGAACCCCTCTATGCATACACTCTCATATTTTTCAAATGTGCATAAACTTTTGTAATGTATTCTTGACCTTTTTTCAACCCAAGATTTGGCATATCCCACACTGTAATTTGATGACCCTAATGTTTATTTAAAGTGTCCCACTTGCAACCCATGATTTTTTCTTTTTCTCAATCAAAGAACACACTTTACATTTCAACATATTTATAAAACCATCCTTAACCACTATACCCTCTACCCATGGCATTTTTGTTGCCCATTTAATTTGCAACTTCCAAATATTATTATAAGACTTCTTTGGTGTTTTCCCTTAAAAAAGCTTTTGTTTCTTGCAAAGTGGATCAAGTTCCATGTTAGAAAGAGAATCAAACATATTAACATGGTTTTGAAAGTTTTGCACATGAGGATTAACAAAAGAGGAAGCATTGGGATTTGGAGAATTGATAATAGTAGGACTAGCAGAAAAGGAAGGACCATTTGGATAAGGTGCAACAACATGATCAAGAAAAGAATTAGGATCAAGAAATAGAGGAGGGCCTTGGGAAGTCGTTAGGGACAAAACCTTTATGAAATATGAACTTCAATAACTCCCAAAACTTATAGAATTAGAAGGACTCCATGCTCCTTCAAGAGGGGATTTTGATCCACATGATGAAGTAAAGGAAGGGGGAGAACATGGTCAAATTTAAAACCAACATCAAAGGAAAAATCATGCATGGATTTCTTTTCAAATTGAAATAGGCACACAACCTTGAAGGACATAAAAAAATTGGGTTTAGGAAGATTGATAGGTTGAAGATTAGAAAAAAAAAAACAAATATTTAAACCTTAAAGTTGGAAATTATAAATCTAATAAAGATGATGCACAAGACAAAGATTAAGGCTTTTAACAAACCAATTGTGAACTAAAAAACATAGTGCATTTCAAAGTCCATACACAAAAACTAAAGTGATTGAAAACTTGAGAAATGAAAAAGTTGATGCTTCAAGCTTGGACTTTTAAAAATTGACCGAATGCAATGTGCACGCAACTCAAATAGATACACAAATAATGTTGCACAATAACATGACTACACACAAAGACACTACAATAATATGACAAGACTTTGGAGACAAATGACGTAGCAATAACATATTCGTAAAGATACAAAGAAACATTAGAAGAACATTATTGAGAAGAAACACCAAGATTCAACATACAAGGTAGAAACCAAAAAACATATTGATAGGTAGGTCTTAGCCCAATCACATGAACTTCCGAAATTGTGGTGAAAAAGCTTTTAGTTTGATGGCAATTGCATAATCCTCGCTACAATTGCCTTCAAGGCTCCAACCTTTAGATCATACCTCCACATCAAAAGTTGTAACTTATGATGGCACCATTTTACATTGTGATTAAAAAATCCCCCTATAATCTTTGTGCAATGTGATTCCCCCCCTTTAAATAAACCCCCAAATGTACTAAAGATTTGGTGATCTCAAAAGCAATTCAACCATTGTTTGGTGACAAACATGCATTGCCAAATGCAAAGGACTAATGACATTATTGAGCTCCACAATGCTTCTTGGTAGCCTAACCTTAATATGTGAAGCAAAACATGTAAAATGAGTTAAGGTTTGATGTGAAATTTAACGAGGGGAAGATTGTGGTTGTTGCAACATTAACAATGGATATGGAGATATGGATGACTAATGATAGTGCAAATGAACAATGTTTGTATGTTGTTGGAACTTTGTTTGGTGAAATCCCCACCAATTTTCCTACTTGGGTCAGCACACAATATTGGCAAAAGGCAATTTCTAACACAATTTTGCCCAAAAAACAAAGGTTGGTGGGTATTTGGATTGTCGAGTAAAAACCAAAAGTTTTGATTTAGGTCCTCAAAAAATTATGTGGATTTTGGTTTTACTTCTAAAACCTAGGGTCTAATTTTAAACTAACATGAATATTATAATTGGATTGCAATGTTTATATAAAAAAATAGGTTTCAATTTTAATTTTAGGGCTTTTGGACATTTAAGTTACAATCTAGAGTTTAGAGTTCAATGATTTTATTTAAATTTTTTTTTTTGGTATTGAATGTACATTCAAATTTCAAAGTTCAAGACTTTTATTTTTTATTTTTTCAAAGTTCAAGTTCCAAAGAAAATTCAAGGTTTTTTTTTTGGTTTATTCAAAATTCCAATTTTAAACAAAGCTTAAGATTTTTGTTTTTTATTTTTCAAAATTCAAAATCAAATTCCTAAGTTAGTTAGTTGTTAAATTAGCTTGTGTCTTAGTTGTGTTTGTTTGCTTGTGCTTTTCATGACCTTGGTTATGATATTTTGTTGGTGTTTTTTTTACATTAACCAAATTAATTTTCAATTTTTTTCCGTGTTGGTGTTTGCATGGCAATGGTGATCATGTTGATGGTGGTCATCATTTTTTTGTATGTTGGTTTTTGGTGCTATTTGTGGCACATCCATTAGCTCCTTGATGGATTCAACTATAAGTCCAAATTTGAACAACAGAAGGAGAAGGAGTTGGGGTGTGCTCCTTGGCTCATAACACTTCAAAGGTAGAAGGGCATGTTGGAGCTCCAAGATAGGACTAGGAAGATTGACAAGCACTTCACTTACTCACATGGACCTACACAACCAAACAACAAGTTGGTTAATGCGTAATTGTAGCACTTAGTGCACGAACAAGCCACGAGCAAACACAAATTTACAAGACTCATTATGGCCCGGACTTGGGGGAAGCCACCATCTTCCCCCTTATAATATACTTTATGCCTAGCCACGGGACCAACACCCAATTGTCATTTTGTCCTAGGATTCCTAAGTGGGAGTCCTGAAATTCCCATAGTTGGGATTCCTATGACTTTTGGGGCCCATAACTTTGTGTGTAGACCTTCGATTGACATGAAGTTTGAAGCATGCCCATAACTGAGAACAAAACTGCCACCTACACTTGCAAAAAGTGCCATTGAATTGGTAGCTTAGTAAGAATAATAATTTGACATTGTGACTGTTGACATTTCCATCACCTTAAACATTGGTTACAACTAGGAATAAATATATGTTTGAAATAATAGGATTTTTTACTAGCTCTCATGAACTGTGTGGCTTATCATATATTGTTGGGCAAGAGTTGAATGGGAACAGGCCACTAGACAACTTGAAATTATTATCATACATGCCGAGTCCAAACTTTTAGTCAAACAATCTAAATGTTTGGTATTAGACAGTTCATTGCTCGATTACTAGCAGTGAAAACTTCTATCTTCAGGTGTACCTCGTTTGGCTACCATCTTTGTTTAGCTATCGCCATGCTTATTCTAGTAGGAGATTCCCTGCGGGAAAACACATATTTTACTTATTGACTGTGATTATGGAGAGACTACTCTTGTACCCTGCTTTGCTTGCTTTCTTTACATGGGCAGCTACTAATTTAGATTGACACCCAAGAGATATGAAGTTTGGATCAGTGTTGGGTTATTATCAGAATGAATCAGGGGTTTTAAGGCAGTTTTCACATGCAGTTTTCTGGATAGGATTTTAAGATAATGTTGTCAATCAAATCAAAATCTGCAAACTACAAAAAGGGAGAAATGCTGATCCAATTGGTAAGAACTGTCAATGAAAACCAATGATCATCACCTTTGTGAGAACAACCAATATAAGGAAGAGCTTTAAAATTTTATTAACCCTTGGCTGGTTCTCTTAAGTCGTTTTTTAAAAAAATAAAAAGAACCAATGTGATTCTCTAAAGTTTTGAGGAGAACTGAAGTTGATGGTTCTCCACCAAAAGAGAGAGAGAGAGAGAGAGAGAGAACCGCCCAAGACTAGTCTGGACCATTTTTTCATTGCGTGCTTGTAACCAGTGATTTGAAGAGTTCCTCCTTATGATTTCTAGGCTTCCCAGGGATTCTTTAAAGTTCTGAAAAGAACCAAAACCAACGGTTGTTAAAAACTGAGAGAACCACCCAAATCTAGTGTGGACCATTTCCAATAGCATGATTGTAACCAGAGGTTTGAAAAGTACCTCCTTTTGGTTTCTAGGCTTCCAAGGGATTTGTTTAGCTTTTATTGCAATTGTTACCTCACTGCCATTATCTAGTTGCTCCAATGTAAGCGTATGCCCTTCTACCCTCCTCCCCTGGCTCCCCTCAAACATAAAGAACTGGTAAAATATTTTTAGGGGGTTTGCCTTACCATTGTTCGAATTTCTACCCCCCACACAAGGAGACACCACAAGCTTAAATCGCCAAATACTACATCAAGTTCCAAGTCCTAACAGGTAGCCAAAAATATGAAAGGATGCTTAAATGTTTTTGCTTTCATTTTTTTTTAAAGCCACATTTGGCTAAGTTGTCTTATGGATGATCAGAAACATTACTAAATTGAAGAAAAAAGAACAACAACAACAGGTGTCTAGACTCTCTAGGTCCCAGGTGGTGATTTTGGCAAATCCTATGCTTAAAAAGAGCATGGCGAATTTTGTAATAAATTTAGTGATAAAATAGATCCTCCTGGCCAACAGAAAGGGTTAACTTATTTATGGTTTAAGATTATTTTTATGATTGTGGATGAGACTATGTCACTTGTTTGCAGGCTAGTTGCTCCAGAAGTTCACTCCCAAATCCTGAACTGGCACAAATGTAGTCAGTCACCCATCCATCTATATGCTGTAAGTGTGGGATCAATGTCTTTGGACAAGCTGTAGCACACATGGCTCAAATACAGTAGTCTCCCGCTTAAGTACGCACCCATTTAAGTACGCATTTTTTGGCAAAAATTTTAGAGTTCAAGATTAAGTATGTATATGATTTCTAGAGCTTGACGGAGTGCTCCCATAACATTTTAAATACAGTAGTCTCCCGCTTAAGTACGCACCCATTTAAGTACGCATCCCAGTTAAGTACGCATTTTTTGGCAAAAATTTTAGAGTTCAAGATTAAGTATGTATATGATTTCTAGAGCTTGACGGAGTGCTCCCATAACATTTTAAATCACTCAAAATGAAGCACAGATAGACAAAGATCCAAAGGAGTTTTCGGTGATCAGCAATTCTACCCTATATAAT
>Ga0209208_10001055_pt1 | contig 38279 bp, 40 predicted proteins | sample S1TSphfallax_3_FD_187694 | JGI IMG/M metagenome (GOLD analysis project Ga0209208, IMG submission 187694) | Host-associated microbial communities from peat moss isolated from Minnesota, USA - S1T2_Fd - Sphagnum fallax MG (SPAdes) (version 2) | ecosystem: Host-associated > Plants > Peat moss >... | reverse complement strand
CTCAATAATTATGAGCACCTTATAACAATGTCTTGCACCCTTAAAGCAAATGCCTCACACCCCTAAGACATATATCTTGCACCCCTAGGGCAAATGTCTTGCACCCTTAAGACAAATGTCTCACACCCCTACCCCTAAGACAAATGGCTTGCTCCCTTAAGCCAAATGTCCCACACCCTTAAGGCAAATGTCTTACACCCTTTAAGAAAATTACTTCAGGTCAAATCGTAATAGCCCCAAGCCATTGAACCAAGAATTTTTGTGTATTTGATGCAAATACACATCTATATCTATAATATTTTGGGTGTTTATTTGTCTGGTTGTCCTCTTTGGGGGTAAGGGGGTTAAGGTTAGCACGCCCTTCATAAACGCGTTTCCCTTGTTACCTTTCTCACAAAACAGACCTTTTCACCTATCTCCCTCCCTTCAACACAACAACCCTCATTAAACCAATGAACAAAGAGGAAGAGGAGGCCCCTTTGGAGGATCCGCACGTCCACTGGAACTATCTTGCTTGGGAGAGGCATGTTGTTCGATCTGAGGAGCAACGTGTGGCGGATGCCAGTCGGTGGGCAATTCAAAAAGGTGTGTGCAGTGATGTGTAGATTGCAATGGATGCCAGCCGGTGGGCAACTCAAAGAGCTATGTGCAGCGATGCGTAAATTGCTTTGAAAAATGCTACACATGCTAATGCTCGGACGCTTTTGCATCCCGATAGGCAACAAAAAATGCATAACACAAATCGTTAGGCTCACCAGGGCTAGCGAGAGCAACTGCTGGAAGAATATTGCTAATAAATTCAAAACGTTGACCGTCAAGCACACAATGCCCAACGTGAACTAGATCACGTAAACCGAGGTGGGAACCAAGTGATCCTTTTGGCGTGTCGTGAATATGACGGCATCCATCATGGTCTTTACCACATTTAAGGTGAAATGACCATCATGTGTGGCAAGTGCGGTGCCCTACACTTTTTGGAGGAGCCTGCCACATCAAGTTCGCATGCCAATCCACAGTTTAAAATTGTGCTGCGCGTAAGGTAAAGTGACGTTGCCCCCGTTGGCACCCCCACCAGAGCCGTTCAAGTGGCTCCTTACAAGTAACGAAGTGGATGCGAAAGACTTTCGTGAGCTCATCCGCTCTTACAACAGTGCGTTAGCCTTCATGTCTGTGGGGGCCAACTTGGATACTAGTGTTGCCCAACTTGGCAATTATATCTACCGTTTTCGCTATGAGCTTTACCATAGGATGAGGAGTCTACTTCCTCAACCTAGCAAGGTGCCAAAATTTGCCCAATTGTACATTAGCGATTCGCATGTTGAGCTTGATGGCCGAATGGGCAATTTTGGTGGCCTGAATAGGGACACCATGCAGTTGTTGCAAACGATACTACATGCATGCAACCTTTATGTCAGCATCTACTAAACAGCTGTGGAACGGCTCCAAGGCGGGGCTGTTGAGCTAAGTCTTCGTTTGGTGAATGACCGGTGCACTAATTTGTGACGTTACAATGCACCAATTGTTGACGAAGTTGGTGCATTGATGGTTGGGGGCGATGTGGATGAAACAAATGCACGCGACATTGTTGTGCATTTGACTAATGGCTATTTTCAGCGCGTCTCTCCCCTACATAGTGCATATGTGCCATTGCACTACGTGCTTCTTTTCCTAGATGGACGCAACGGAAGACATGATGGCATCCCATTGAATGGATTTCAATGGGATGACTCTAGGTTCATCCAGGATGATGAGAATGCAGTAGGTGGTAAACGTGGTTCCGCGTGCGTCACCATGCTTCAGTTTTACGCGTACATGCTGCAGCATCGCATCAATGAGGAATGGATTTTGCAAACCAGAAGGCTTTTGTAGCAATTCATTATTGACGCGTATCCATGTACTGAACATAATCGCTTGAAGTTTATTTGCGAAAACCAGCGATAGCTGCATTGCGACCTATACAATGGTCTTCAAGATGCACTGAATGTTGGTGACATTTTCAGGAACGACGTCAGGCAAAAGATGATTTTCCCGTCGTCGTTCTAGGGCGATGAGCGCGCCATGGCCAACTGTACCAGGATGCCATGGCCAGGGTCCACAAATTTGGTCAACCAGACTTTTTTGTCACGTTTATTTATAATCTTAAATGGAAAGAGATTACAGATGCGCTTCTCTTGGGGCAAACTACCAAGGATCGCCTTGAATTAGTAACTTGTGTTTTTAATTTGAAACTTGATGCCTTTTTGAAGGACATTAAAGACGGTGTTTTTGGCAATGTGATTGCTAGAATTTGAGTCATCAAGTTTCAAAAGAGAGGCTTGCCCCACCCACACATTTTGCTCATTTTAGATGAAGCGTTGAAATTGCGCATCGCTGAGGACTATAATTCGATGGTATCGGCCGAGATTCTGGACCCGATACACCATCTTGAGGCGTATGAGATGGTCATTTTGTGCATGGTGCATGGGCCATGTGGTCCAGATTTTTTCAACACACAATGCATGGAGTAAGGAAAGTGTAAGAAAAGGTATTTGTGTTCCTTTAACGAAAAAACATGTTGTCATGTTGACAGGTGCCTTGAACACTAGTGCCATCAAACCCACATTTTTGTAGATCTAAAGACGTAGTGCGTGGTGGATAACTGGTGGATTGTCCCATACAATCTTTAGTTGGCGACCAAATACCACGTGCACATCAACGTGGGACCTAACTGTGCTATTGCCGTTGTCGAAAGGCAGGTGGATATGCTTGGCCAGGAGAATAATGCGCAAGCGGTCGTTGCTAATGGTGAGTGGCAAAATCGCAATGAAATTAAAGCATACTTTGAAGGACGCTATCTCTGCTTCCGAAGCATCATGGCATCTTTTCTTCTTTAGAATGCATGACGGGACATCGTCTATCATATGTTTTACTGTGCACGAGCTTGGAATGCATACGGTCGTGTACAATGATAATGCCAGTATTTTTGAAACTTTAATAGTGAGTAAAACCAGAAAACAATGCTCATCGAATACTTCCAAACCAATATTGATTACCCTTTGGCCAGAGAAGTAAACCAATGGGACAAAAAAATGGACCATCCAATAGAGAAGGTGTTATGTCAAGTGCCTTTATTTCGTCAGTCCTTTTGTTGGGGAATGCTATTTCTTGTGTACATTATTAACGAAGGTCAAAGGTGTTATTTCTTTTGAAGCTTTTCGTACAGTTAATGGTGTTGTCCATGACACATTCAAATTAATGTGCATTGCACTTGGTTTGTATGACTCAGATGACGAGTGGAATGCCTACTTAGAAGAAGTAGTTGGCATGTAAACAAGTGCGTAGTTGTGGTTTCTGTTTGTGACCATTTTGGCCTTTGGCGTTCTAGGTGAGCCTTGCATGTTTTGGGACAAGTACAAGGAGCACATTTGCGATGACTGCAAGGCAACATTGTAACGTCGCAGTATAGTGGAACCGTCCATTGAGCAAATTGAGAGTTGGGCACTACATTCCTTACAGGACGCACTTGCCAAATTTAACAAAATTCTCAAGGATTTTGGCATTCTTGCCCCCTCTATTGCCTTTGATCTGTTTGAGACCAATCGCCTGCTTGAGTTGGAGCACGACTACAATGTCGAGGTCTTGTAAGCTGAGGTGGCTATGGCCATTGAGAGCTTCAATGATGGGCAGCGTGCAGCCTACAATAGCGTAATCAATGCATATGCACGCTAAAGTCATTTTTATTGATGGCCCTGGTGGAACGGGTAAAAACTACACTGAAAATTTGATTTTGAACGTTGTGCATTTGCATGGTGATATTGCACTTATTGTCGCCTCTTCAGGCATTGCCGTGCTTGTGCTTTTAGGAGGGTGAACGACCCATTCGTACCTAAAGTTCTTGATCGTGTTTGACCATATGTCCTTCTGTTGTATCTGTAAGTAGGATGATTTAGTGACGTTAATCCATCAAACAAAGCTCATCCTTTAGGATGAAACTCCTATGACTAATAAGCTCGCTTTTGAAGCGGTGGATCGAACTCTGTGTGACCTTATAGATATGAACAAGCCCTTTGGCAGCATTGTTTTCATCATGTCAGGGGACTTTTGCCAAGTCCTTTTGATCATCCCCCGAGGATCCCATGTAGACATTGTCTTTGCATCAATCAAAAAGTCCTACCTATGGGAATCTGTTAAGGTATTCTGTCTTTCAGAAAATATGCAGGCTGGTGATGCCATTGCTATTCACCCCGATCTTGGGAATTGCACTTTTGCAGATTAGCTTTTTTGTTTTAGCAATAACGAATTGGAAACCATCAATGAGGACTACATTAAGTGTCCAGACATGATGGTATTCCTTCCTGCGGACACACGAGCCATGGCTGTGGCCATCTACCCTCAACTACACGAGGGCCAGGCCACGAACGAGTATTTGCGTGAGCACACAATTTTGGTTCTTCGCAACAAGGAGGTTTCGTTAATAAACATGATGGTTTTAAGCTACCTTCTAGGTGCGTAGGTCGACTTCTTCGGTGTGGATTCCGCAGAGGACACGAAAATGGCAAACACATACCCTTCTGAGTTCCTCAACACTTTGGAAGACAATGGCATGCCTTCACACAAGCTACTGTTCAAGATTGGTGCACTAATGATGCTACTACACAATTTTGACCCATCGGTTGGGCTGTGCAATGGGACGTGTCTAATTATTCAACAGTTCATGATGCGAGTCGTTGAGGCTAAGATCATCATAGGCAAAGGGGTCAGTAATGTGGCCTTTATCCCGCGCATTAAGTTCATTTTCGATAACAACGTTTTGCCATTTACATTTGCAAGGAAGCAATTTCCTTTACGGCTGGCTTATGTCATGACTATTAACAAGTCTCAAGGGCAGACCCTTTCTCATGTTGGCCTTCATTTCGTAAATGACGTTTTTTTGCATGGCCAACTTTATGTTGCCTTTTCACACGCCAAGGCACCAGCAAACGTTAAAGTTTAACTGCTAGACATTGTGCATGGCCGGATTGGCCTTATGTGTAATGTTGTGTACGAAGAAGTGTTCCTTTAAGGCTGCATGCATCCTAAATGGCTTCGCAAGAAGCTACATTCATGAAGTGTAGCTATTTAAAATAGAATGCTTCTTCGAAATAAATATTGTTTAAAGAAACCGGGGGACTTCATAGTGTCCGAAGGTCACGGGTACCCACTAGTTCAAAATAATAATAATACACATATATTGGCTTAATGCTAGACCTCATGCCAAGAAACTTTACCCCAAGACAAAACTAATTTTGCATATGCATATTGGCTTAGGGTTGAAAGTTTTTTTGGGCATATTGGCTTAATGTTGGAATATATTTGAAGAATATGGCCTAAGGTTTAAATCTTTTTTGACACTTTGGACTAAAATTAGAGCCTTTTTTAACACTTTGGCCTATGGTTGAAACATTTTTTAACAATTTGGCTTCCCGTTGGAGTCATTTTTGATATTTAGTACCCATTCATTCGCAAGAGGCTAAATATCCCCCCGTTGAGCATGGTCAGGCGCCTATTTTAGACAGTGCAGCCCTGCGCAGTACATTAGAGCAATACTCGAAAAAAAATGGAAAAAAAGTTGGAAGTCGCTTCTCTTATGCCTTGGATGGTGTTGCTTAGCACAGCAATCAATGGTTACAGTTGGAGCCAGGTTTCATTTAAGGATTTTGTGATGTAGTAGCCAAAGTGGCAAGCATTCACAAAATAATTTAGCCACATTTGGCTACATATTAGATATGAAATTAGAAAAAAAAAAAAAAAAAAAAAAAAAACAGAATCCTTCTACATTCTTGGCTATTCTACTGGAACTTATCTTAAAAATCTGGTGACTTGAAAAAGAAATTCTTCAAAATTTGGCAAATTTGGTTTATTTGAGAGCATCTCCAACCAAGGCAGCAAAATGGCGTGTTCACTATATTTTGGATGAACTATATAGCAAATAAATAATGTGAAAAATAAGATGGGAGAAAAATAACACCATATTGGATGGTGTAAACAATTATAGAGGCAGAAATAGGGGGTGTAGGTGCAACCTCTAAAGCTATACATCAGACTGAGATCAGCCACCAAGCCCCACGCCTCTCACACCCAATGAACTGAATCTTGATAGCACCCATGGATATACCTCTCAGACTTTTAAGGTCACAGATCTTTGAAAAACTTCTTGGTGAAGGAGGAGTGATGTGTGACCATGTCTTTTCATACACTCTACCACATCTGATCAAAACACTGTTATCAAATCAAGTCCACAAGGTACTTGAAGATGCTTGAATGAAGAACCCGAAAAGGGAACACATCACTACATTAGTCCACAAACAATTAGTTCCTACTCATGGAGAAAGCTCATAGTGAAATAGACAACATCACAAGGCAAGTGATCTTTGAAACAACGAAAGTGGACATTCTGCAGCCAAGACCTGGAGCATCACCATAAACTTTATCACCTGCATAAGGCTCAAGCATTGAATGGCAGCTTTAAAGGTGGTCCGACAGCAACCATGAAACTCTCACCAGATGATAATCCATCAATCAATCAACAGACATCTCATTGTGTAACCCAGGTTGACCCTTAGCTTGCAGACACTATGTCTTATGCACTGCCGGAGTTTAATATCTAAACAGATATTATACTCATGTATAATGTTGCCAAGAATAACTAGTACACAATTCCTGAAATATGAACAGGACTCAAAATTGCCAAACAGGTTATTGAATAGCACCTATGTGCATGGGTTTATTTTGATGCAAGAAACCTTGTGGTGTGTAAGCTGCCTTGTTGTTGCAGGACCCAAGGTAAGCTAATGAGACCCTTTAGCACCAACCTACACATTTGGTTGGAGCCCTGCAGAAGCTTATCATTTTCTTTAGCACTATTAGCAAAACCCCTGTACCCCGTATCTTCACCAATTTCATCATCAATTTTCTCCATATCCAACAACATCTGAAACCTTTGTTGAGCTTTTTGTCAGACTCTTGCAAGAGTTGATACTATCTTTGTTTCCATCAATAATCAGTGTAACCTGGTTTTCTCCCAATTTCAAAATTGTTTTTCTCCATATTCCATGAACACTACAAAGACATCATCCTTCACAGGGCATGTGTCACATTCTATCCTCTAGCATCTACAAGCAAGCCTTGCTTTGTTCTCTAAACTACAAATCTATGCTTTCGCCTCTGATCTTCCCGTCATCAAGCTGTTGAAATTGTAGAATCTATACTGACTTATACAGAGCTAATTCTTTTACCAAGAACAATCAAGGATCACAATGCAAATTCTAACATGAGAGAACACATAATATGCCTCAACTCCCTACAAATGTCAAGGAATGAAGGTCATTCAGTAGGATTACGATGGTAACAGCTTTGAATCAAGGCGAACAATTGCTCAGGACATCAAACAGGTAGAATTGGCTGTAAACCACCCTTTATCATCTTTCAAAGATCCCTCATTGATTCAATCTCATGGAAATGGACACGTCCAACCAGAATTTCATAGCACACCATCCCGAAGCTTTAAACATCAACTTTGAAGTGATACTGCAAGGATTTGTCAAACTCCCCATGATATTGATCTTCTGCATCACCAAACAGTTCTGGTGCCATCCATCGAGTAGTACCTTGATCATAGGTCTGGTCAGAGTATGTGCAACTTAATTTTTTAAATTTGGAGAGCCCAAAGGCAGCCACTTTTGCATACACATGCCCCTCACAATTGACAAGAATGTTCATCGATTTCAAATCTCTATGAATCACCGTGTTGTGATGCAAGTAATGCATACCTTCCGCTGTTTGCAGCATGATATCAACTGCTTCCAGAAGCTCAAATGGGGCATCCAAGGGTTTTCTCTGCATCAAACAGAAAAGATCCTGATCCATCAATCCCATAATAATGGAACAACTCCGACCATCAATAGCCAAAGAAAATGAGGGCAGAATATTTGGGTGAGCCAGTCCTGCAAGGATCATTGCTTCTGTTTTGAAACTCCCATTCTTAGGTACATGGAAACACTTTTCTGCAAAATGTTTTCCATGCCAGTCAATTTTGTACAAGGTAGTGGAATTCTGGGTTGCTAAAATCTGCAATCTCTGAAGATTTTTCAGTTCCTCTTTCCACATGTCCTTGACAAATGTTACACTCTGCATACACGGAAAATGATGAGTTCTGGTCTCCAATTTTTGGATCAAATTTCTCATTTGATTGCTTGACTCAACTGGAGCTCTCAATTTTGACAATAAACTCATTTGATCCCTATTTGCCTTCTCATCAACAATCTGCAGTTCTTGATGCTAACTTCATTGCTCCAATCTTGGAAGTTACTCAAGAACATTCTCTTTATCTGTTCATTCAAATTGTTTTGTAAAAGTGCCATGTACAATTCCACTTTCAAGACCAATGATGCAAAATGCTCTTTTGCATCTGCGAAGATGATAGCAGTTTGGATCCACTGGTTACTGCGACAACCTTGAACGAGTATTTCACCATCCTTAGCAACTTGCCATAACTTCTTCAAAATGTTTTGGGTACTTCGAATGCCATCTTGACGCATCAGATCCTGGATGTAAATATACACATCATTCATAGACTTACAGAGCTTGACACATAAATATTCACATTGGAGTTTGTTTATTTGGAAGGCATTGGAAGTCTCCAATGAAGTCAAGTTTTGGACTACCAGCAGAACACGTGTGAAGTACATAGATTGAAAGTCTTGTAAGACAAGCTGCTTATTGGATGAGCTTGCAGTATTGGACACCTCCTCAGAAACTTTAGATGTGACCTTGTTAAAATCCATGAAGGAATCCTGTCAAAAATAATTTCCCATTTAGCATGAGTAATATGGTCTACCTACACTCACCATCATGATGCTGGCTAGCTTAATAAAACCTCAAGAACCCAAGAAGAAAGTAGAAAAGAAAAAGAAAAAAAAGAGTAGCAAACAAAAAGAAAGAAAGAAAAGAGGAATGAAAGAGAGAGAAACAAGAAAAAGAAGTTTAAGACCATGATCTTTGGAGGATTTAACAATTTAACATCATTTAAGTTTGAAGGTTGATCCTTAAGACTTTGGAATCTAGGATAATTGTTAAATATCCAAAGACTAAGCAGGGACTACATGTGGACGTAAGGAATGTAAAAGGGATAACATGAAACAAATTTCAAAGTTTATGGACTATAATCCATACAACATGGAATTTGAAAACTCCACGGTCATTGTTTTCATTTACAACATTGTAGTTTGTCTATAATCTAGTGACTTTAGTCAACCTTTTAGGACAATAAAGCTAACTATACATGGATTGAAAGAAATTAAAAAAGGATCATTGTGACCTCAAGTGGAGTACATGGTAAACAAATTGCAAGATTTTTTTGACACAATTCTACATTCACATTCAACATTCATAAGCAATAGACTAGTCATTGAAGACCACATGGATTACAAAATCACAAAAGCTATCACAAGGGGTGTTACAAAATTATGGGCTATGACATTGAGAATCTTAAAACAGTTTGGGACTAATATGAAGTTTAAACAAAACATTGAATTTTTTTTTTAAGACTTTGCACATGAAGATTTAAAAAATCTTACTTCCTTGAAAGGGTGTTTGGAGATCTTCTATTGCACCTCCATGTTCACCTTCAAGAACTAGCTTGATTTTTGAAAGACTTCACTAATCTTCATGAAGTATTTTGTCACAGCCTTTTTGCAAACATTTAAAAAATGTTTTAAAATGAATGGATGCACACCATGAATGCCCAAATGCCATGACTTTGTAATCCCAAGTTGGTTCAAAGCTTTGCATACAAAAGGAACAAACAAAAATCATGAAACTCTTGAAGCAGGAACCCAAATTAACATCAGCTTGAAAATCTACTTAAGGAAAGGTTTGAAGCTTTGTTCCTTTGTATTGTTCTACAACCTTAAATGTTATTGATTCATAATTCCTTTGTGACAAATGCAAGCATCTTGCATGTCATTAGCGTGCGATCATAATCAAACGAGCCAACAATGATGAAGGACTCAAGGATTGTGATCATTTTGTCTTTTTCGTAGAAAGGACTTTTGGGATGACATCTTTTGTCATATGTTATTAAAAATGCATATAATTTTTTCAATACATCACATTTTTTGTATTAACTTTTCATGAATAACTAAGAATATTTTTAAAAGTGTACAAGTTCTCTCAAATTTTGTGTTTTTTTTTGAAAAATTATCTTAATTTCAAATTGTATGAAAATATGTTAATTATTTAATTATTTATTTTATTGTTTCATAAAATACAACTTTTTTTTAGATGTCATGTACATTACACCCCATTTACATGAGGTAAAGGACTTTTGAAATTTTGAAATTTTGTTCAATAGATTCTTAATTTTTAAAAAATTTAAAATTTCATAATTTTCAAATTGTGAATTTTTTTAAAATGTGGATAATCAATTAAAATCATCTCAATTTTTTTCTCATCAAAATTCCTTTATAAAAAGAGTCTTTAATTTAGTAATTTGCAAAATTGACTGCTTTTGATGCAACTATTGTTCAAGTTCAAAGGTCTTTTATTAAAACCAAAACTCGAAATAATTTTTTTTGAATTCTCCAACATTCATAATTAGTCATTTAACACAACATTCCACAATTAACATGGCATTAAAATGGCACCTCAAAAATATATCTAATAAAAATACAATTTTTATAAAATTTTGGTTGTTGTTTGATGTGTTTTCTGGCTCATTTGATTGTGATTGCACCCACTAGCCTTGAGCCAAACATCATTTGCAACAAAAGATTCATTTTGCCCACCCTCCCTTAAATCCTTGAATGCTTCCACCACACTTGCCTACAAATCCCATTTAGTCACGATGCTTGTAATGCCATGGGAACAACACTAATTTTTTCAAATTTGTCAAATTTAAATCGTTTTTTCAACTCTTTCAAGATTGCGATCCAACTATTGGCAACTAATGAACAATAATTCAGTTTACAATCATCTTTGGTTTTCAACAAATAAAACATATGAATGTTAAACCAAATGCACTACGAGCCCAAGAGTGCATTTTGCCACGTGCACAAAACCTCCAAATCACATTATATGAATTTCATGAATAGGGGGATGTTAAGATTTTATATTCAATAATTTATACATTGATCCAGAACGTTGTGACGCTTTTCCCTTTTCATATCTCTCAGCTCCTTTTAACATTTTTGTACTCAAATTATTACAGATTCAGCAATGTAAGAGTTTGGTTCTTCTCTCTAACTCAAAGTTATTTTCTCAATCTTGTCTTGGCTTTACTCCATACTAAAAATATTCTTGACACTGCAATGAATTTACTCGGTGTTGTCCAGCTAGAGACATTCCAGTTGAGCGCAAAACTTGCTATATCAAAACTTAACTCATATACTGCACAAATCGCCCAAAAAGATGTACCTTCAGAATTTTATCAAGCTGGACCCAAGGACTTCAGCTAAATATAATCGAAGTCTTTCAGTACATATGTCTATCGAATTGTACTAGATGTCATGGATTCATCATTCAGCATGTAGCATCCAGGAATTCTTGTAATTGATAAATCCATACACGTCTGAACTCGGCACTCACGCCACAACACCGGAGCTAGACTTTAGCAAGTATAATTCTGTGGATCTTTATCAGAACCAAACATAAGCATGAGCAAGCAGATTTAATGGAGCAATCAGACTTTGGAGGCTCGACTTTGGAGATTCGAAGCAGTCACACATTTTGTTTGGGTGAAATTATATCGCAACTATTAGATAGTGATCGAATGATCAAATTTACAAAAGGAAGCTTTTCAGCTTGACCATCCTGGCCATCTCGTCATGTCATATCGTAGAGTACTAGGGCCAACCGACAGTTTCTTAGTGACCAAAATCAGGATGAATTAAACTAGAATTTTCTTTGATACTAGCTAAACTAAGCTGGGTGCTCTAAAATCAGAAATAAACCATGCACACGCACACAGCTAAAAGCCAAGACAGCAAGCAGACAACGTGCTGTTCTAGTACTGTAAAATTCCATATGCACAAATAATCAAATAAATAAATAATGTTCTGAACGAAATCATATGGCGGTTTATATACAGTGTGTCCACTTATCTCTGCAATCTGAAGTCTGAAGTCGCGACAACGAAAGTTGTTCGCAGATGATTTCTTCTTCCCGAATCCCGGAATTCGAACCCTCTGAGGACTACCGCTGCCGATCTTGCCTGCATCGATCAAGCTTATCGTCCCGGGTGGCAGACGGGGCAGGGAAATGTTTTGCAAGCATGTTTCCACGTGGGTGAGGGATCTGTGAAATCGATCACGGGGAGGATCCCAGACGGATAGCCATCTGCGAATCCCAAGGACCGGTCACCTTTGACGTAGCGGCTGTCCTCTTGTAGGCTGCGACACTCTTCAGGCATACGAAGAGCAGGGGCAAATGAGGATGAAGAGGCGTTGGATTGCGCCCCATGAACGACACGATAACTCGGTCGTCCTGCTTCCGATCCGCAATATTTGCATGGAGAATAAGGAGTTCCTTGGCAGTTGTGGGGCTTTTCTGGATAAGTGATCATCATCTTCCTCGAATCGCTCAGGATCGCCATTGTTATCTGAAGATTCCCCTGTGAGACAGAGACCTTTCACAAGAAAATGAAAATAACTGGAAACTTATGGGGATGGTTAAGGAAGTTTTTCCAGCTATTTGTGATAAAACAGTGAGTTCAACAGACAGGCCTTCTAGACTTTACTGGTAGGACAAGGGATCCGTATGTGAAACTCTTCAACCAGTTAGCTACAGGTAGACCTCTCGGCTCTTCCGGGACTTAGAACAAGACAGAAAAGCTTGGAATTTCAGACCAGCTGTATGAATTGACGTTCGGACTCTATCCCTTGCCCTGTGAACTAAGGATCTAACAAACTTTCGGCAATGAGAGAGCGCAGGCTGCATGTACAAAAGAGGCTAGCGATGTGGACTGTGAAGCGTACGAGTCGATTAAAGCTGTCGAGTAACTTGTGAAGAGACTGGTCTCCAGAACGACTTATAAAGATTTAAGTAGGAGGCGAGAGCAGCATCCCTGCAACCACGATAATTTACTTTTGCACCAATATTGAAATTGCTAGTTAGCAGCTGTTGTCGACAAGAAGCAATTTCTTCACTCACGCAGTCGTGCCACCAGATAGCAGCACGCGATATTACTCAACCAAGAAACTACAAAGGTGCAGCAATCTCGGGTCGCGTCTAGTTCGTCGAAGTACTTGGAGGAGGAGCTGTTGTGGACCAAAAGTAACTTCCTCACTCATACATTCGTACCACCAGAGAGCAGCTCGAGATCTAATTCAACCAAGAAACTGCAATTTAGGTGCAGCAATCTCCGGCCGAGTCCAGTTCGTCTTGATAATTTCTCTACCAGTAATTACGCCTATGTTTTTGTCTGCTTTCATCTTAAGCTAATGAGTTCAAACCTCTTAATTTCAAACCTTCTGATGAATAAGCCAAGCAGCTGGTTCTCGTAATAAGCAATTGAATGCTCACAATCGAAACAGAAGAGTCCTGATTAGACTGGTAATTAGGCATAAATTATTATTATCCAACCAGTCGGTCTAAATGCCTAAGAATTTTTGCCTGGGAAACACTGAAGAGAGAACGCTCTCCGATTGCTTAAATTCCGATTGCATATAATTTTAGCGTATTTAGGGGCATTTTTTCTTTTTTTTCAATTAAGTGATGTTGCTCAAGATCATCCATAACAATATTCAGCCAAATTTGGATATATTCAAAATATGAAAGTACAAAAAAAATCTTAAGCACACTTTCATGTTGTAAAAACAGTTGTGGCGATTTTTGGTGGATTTTCTAAGAATTTTTTTTCGTTTATTTTTGACTGAATGCTTTTTTTTATTTTTTTAAGGGAATTTGACAGAATATTCTTTTTTTTTTCAAATACTTTTCGCCAAATGGAGAAAATTAACCCAAGAAAATAAAATCACTGAATGAGGGAGAGCCTCGTTCAGTCAAGAAGAAATTTACGGTCACGAAATACTCTCGATCCCGAAACAGCGAAGAATTAACGCCGTTAGGTGAACTGTAAGAAATTGAGCCGCAAAATTAAGGAGCTAGGTCGATGGCTGGCGGCAATTACACTACATATCGTGTAACTACCTCTAAACTTTAGGCGGTTTTGTCCGTGTACAGACTACCGACTAGCCGCCATGGTGTACAGACTATCGACTACCCACGGTGTACTAGGGATCGATTTTCAGCCCGCTAAGAAAGTGGCACGTTCGCGCCAACCAGGCAAGTAAGAGGGGATAACCAGTTTCTGCAACATCTCACTAACATCCATGAATGACACTCCCCATTTCCACCTTTGTTTCCATCTTCATATAATAATACATATTTGGTGCTTAGAGGTACTAATCCTTTTGTCAACTATTTTCCTAGATGAGAGGAATGACTAAGGTATTTCATTCGTTGGTACAACGCTCCCATAGTTCTGATTTCATACTCCCCGACCATCTCATTGTGTTGGCTTTTCTATGACCATTTGCTGAAAAGGGTTTTTCCTAAACCCTAAACCCTAAACCCTAAACTTATTAAGTGCACATTCGACATGATTTGGCTCCCAATCTCCAATGGGAGCAGATATATTTGGAAACTATCTGCCGAATTGTTACTCTGCTTTTGTTTTGAGTGTGCTCCTTTCGACTATTGATAGCAAGTCATTAAAGCACTTGGAGAAAACATTTAGTGTATGTGGAGGGCACCTCATACCCATCAATTTCTCTCCTAGAAATTGGGAGGGAAAATTATGCCTACCCCTCAAGGCTGGGAGGGAAAGTATGCCTACCGAGGCAAACCATAAACCCTAAACCCTGAAAAGTACTCTAAACCAAGAGTTTAAGAAAACTTCGGTTCAGTCCCAAGTGGAACCTGAACTGAAACCATGACTGGTCCAGTTCCAACTTTCCATTGATGTGAAATTGGAACCAAGATTAGGTTCCATTCCCTGTCATACCTAGAGGTGGCCTTGTGGACTCTTTATGGACTGCCTAGTGGTTTCAAGTCAAGTTTCAAGACTAGTTTGTTTCCCCTTCCATAAAATAGCTGTGCACATGGTTTTGAAAAATCAAATAATGACAATAAAAATGAAATAACAAAATCTCAATCCATAAATAGCTATTGCACATTGAACTCTTAATTCACTCATGATAAGTTTTTTAAAAAAATTTAACTATCAAATCCAACAATCCCATTGACCTAAAAATATATATCTTCTGGCCTACACACAACTCTTATTCTATTGAACATTGAATAGTGATCCCTTTCTATTATTTCCATTGGTCCTCTAATATTCTTTCAACCTACCAAACTTATTACACATTTTAACTGGTAATTCACTCAAGACACCTAAGAAAAAATTAAGACCCACCAAATCCAGCAATTTCATTGGCCTTAACATTTTTTCTGTGCACCTACACATAAACCTATCCAACACCCTGTGTATATTAGTGTGTAGAGAGGGTTAAAAGGTATTACATTTAGTTAGGGGGAGGATATACATAATTTCCCCAGTCTAGACCAGTGCTTTTATTTTTGACAAACCTTGGCTACCCACACCTTTAAATAAGTAGGTAGCTAATGTTAGGTAGGTAGGTAACCTAGGCTAAATAGGTTGGTAGGCTAGGCTAAATAAATAAAAAAGCATATATAAGTAAGTATGTAGTTAATTTGTCTAAATATAAACTAAATACAACTTTATAAATACACCATGGAAACATAACCCCATTATATCTCTAATGGAACTTAACAAAAATATACCACTAAGCGTTATCTTGATACCCTAGTGGTGCAACTAAGTTTGGTTCCACTTGTAACTAATGGGACATATGGACATGACCATGGATAAAAACAATTCTAAAGTGTAGGATGAAGAAGCCATTAGTTGCAAATGTAGTTGTAGCATAGTTGCAAAAATGATCAAGAATGTAAACAGTTGCAAAAACAATTAAAACTAGTTAGAAATGATAATTAGTTGCATGTAGTTACAAATGCATTGGTTGCATTTTTAAAGATTTCTTGTTGTGTGAAATGTCATGAATTGATCACTATGACCTATCACATAGATGCCTACAAATTTCTAGGTCCATTTTGCAAATGATCACATTCGATTAACAGTTAGATATAGTTAATTTTGTTATTCATGTTGGTGTCATATGTTTCTTGTACTTATTGAGTCATTTTTATAAAAAAAATAATTCTAGTAATTACAAATCCCAATAGCTTCATAAACAATCTTATCTATCTTCATTTTGTTTCATGTCCTAAAATAAAAAGTTCAAAACACATGCAAGTTGAGCTCACCCATTCTCAAATTGTCATTAAACTGCAAAAAATCCCACCATTTTTTACATGTTATGTCATGTCTTGAAAAGTTATTCAAAAATACACCTTTAGTATTGATGAAAATTTATGAATAGTCCTTCGTTGCTTTCTTGTTGTCAGTTTTCCTTAGGACATACAAATGTCCTTTGCATAGAAAAATGCCTTCAGTGTGAGCACTCCTTACCCTTGATTGGCTATCTTAACATTTTCATGACTTTTTGCAAACTCAATATGGTTTCAATTTGCAAAATGTTTTGCAAGTGCTTATATGGAATTGAATTGCAAGGTGGAAACAGTAAAAGGGAAGAAAGGTACCTTTGAATTCCCTTTGTCACCATCTAAATGGTTGAACCAGATCCAAAAAAATGGGACGACAAAGAATGTGAATGAAAGAAAAGGATTCAAATGTCATTGCTTGGACATTAGTTATCCAAGAATGTGGCTTGTCCATATTGTTGCACCTGGTAAAATGAAAGTTGTCAAATTGACATAAAGAAAGGTGGAAGCACACTAAAGTGTAACACTTTTAGGCACATGTGGAAGTCCATAATTGCACAAAGATTGAAGACAAACAAGTCAATGTGGTCTCAACCTCTTTTGAATTATCACTTAATATTTCTCAAATTTTGAATCAATGTATTTAATGTGAAGACAAAGATTTAGGAAAAACCAACATCAACTTCTTTTGAACAATAATTATTACTTATTTATTAGTTGAAAAAACTTGATACAATGAATATTAAATTATGTGAAGACAAAAACTCAAGACAAAAATTATGGCGTAAGTTTAAGTTAATGTTAAGTTTTGAATTATTATTACTTAATAAATAAATTTATTAGTTTAGAAAATTGATATGTCAATTCATAATATGTTGATATGGACAATGTGAAGACAAAGATTTAGGACAAAGTGGCCTTCAAATCTTTTCAATAGATACAAGTTATTTATTATTATAAGAAGTTTTTTGGATCAATGGATAAAATTGGGAAGACAATTTAGATTCAAAACAAAGTGGCTTCAATAAGATCTTTTGAATAATTACTTAATATTATATGAATTTAATATTTTAAAACATTTGATGTATAATTGATAGATAATGTGAAGACAAAGATCTAGGACAACTTGTGGCCTCAACATCTTTTCAATAAATACAAGTTAATATTTGAATCAATGGATAAATTTGCCAAGGCAAAGATTCAAGACAAAAACTTACTAACTTATTTCAAGGTTATTAAAGGACCTTTACAGTATATTTTATGGTCCATGTGTAGAGTATTAACACATATTTAATTAATTCTAGACTTTGAAAAAGTTTGAAATAAAAACATTGAATTTTGAGAGTTTAAAAATAAATAGAATAACATCTTCAACCTGGTGGGCACCAAACAAAGTGTTGAAATGATAAATTTGCATAAGAAATGTTTTTCACCATGAGAATAATTAACAGTCATGATAATAGATAAACCTAGTGGCCACCAAAATTTAAAAACTAAAAGACCATAAAAAGAGGGGTGCAAAACTAAAACATTGCATAACATCATCAAGTAAACAATTTAGTGGCAAAATAAATAAAAGACAATTTGAAATATCTATTGAATTTTATGTCATTGAATTTTGTAGAGTAATAACAAAAGAATTTACAATACCTAAAGTTATTGTAGTTCATAAACTGTTGATGGACCATTGAATAGAAAAGCTTATAGGGCACTAAACAAATATTTATTAGAAAATAAAATCATTTGGTGGCCACCAATGGGTATAATAGTCCTAACTAGAAATGTACTAAGACATATACATTCAACATGTAACTTTGAGTAGGAAGAATTTGATTATTATGAAAAATGAAATATGAATTTCACCCATTAGAACCAACAACCAAAGTAAACCTCAAAAGTGCATTAAAAAAAAGAATATTAATTTTTTGATTTCATACAAATACATTGAGTATCAAAAATTGTCTCACCATCCATATAGGAATTTAGAATACGAGTTATTGAAATTGAAATTCCACTCTACAAGCAACCAAAAATTGAAGAATCATCTAACCTTTTAGACCAAAAGTCAAATATGCAATTGCATCCTTCACCTCTTTAAAAAGAAAACCTGATGAATAACATGATTTTCTACCAATTAGAATTGCAAATGCTTTTTTGTGGTCTACAAATAAAGACCAAAATCAATTACAAATAAAAATGAATAAACAAATAACTAAACTAATGTGAAATGAAAGATATGGAAAACATAATTGAAACAAGGATTGGTTTAGGGTTTACTTAGGATGTCACCTAAAGGAAGTTGCAAATCATCAGATCCCCATTCAAACTTCTTTCAAATTACTTGAACCAAGAATAAAACATTGAGAACTAAACGATGACCTCAAAAATTGCATAATGATTACGAAATGGGCATAAATTGTTTTTGCAAAGGGTAAACCCTTCAACGCTGACCATGGCCAAGATGAAAGGTCTAACCATTGCACCTTGTTTTTAGATAATTCACATCCTTTAAATGACTCAAGGAAAAGTCCGTTCCATTTTGGATTTTGAAGGGTCTTTGCTAGGTTTATCATCAATGAACAATGTTTAATTTTTGTCTCCATAAGGCAGACCTCTACAAACAAGGTGAATTCAATCCAAGTCTTTCAAATAGTAATAAATTGAACGTGTGAGCTGACCTATTGTTGTAGTGCATTGCTCACATCCCTAAACAAACACAAATTGATCAATGAGAGTTTTGGGCATCAACAAAGATAGAATTTCAAGGACATCTTTTAACAACATACATAACCAAATAGCAATGTAAAAATGTTCAAATGTTCGAGAAACGAAATCTTGTACTCCAACACGAATTTCCAACTTACATCTAAGTTTTTCAACCCAAGGCCCATTAGGCCAAAACCAAATGCCTTAAAGACAAAGAGTACAAACAACATTCAAGCAATCGAATTAAATGTTTTTTGAGATATTCAAACAAGCAAAATTTGAAGATGAACAATTAATAAGGTATTTTTAATTTCAATTTCAATTTCATATTGTTATAAAAAGTGGGTTGGCAAGTACGATTGGATTTCACAAATAACATTTTAAAAAGTCTTAGATTATCTCAATCAATACATCTAATCCTACCAAAAGGATTGTGTTCAACAAAGGTGGGAACACCGTATCCAAATGAATGAAGATTTTCCAAGGGAGACAAACCCTTACAAATATTGATCATCCCCATGATGGTTGTCAAACAACTCCAAAAAAATAGCACTATATGGGCCATTAAACATGTTTTTGTATGGCATATCGTGTACGAGCAACATGTTGCTAGTGTGAGTGTAAGGATAAGTAAAAAAAAATGTCAAGGTTCTTGTGGAAAATTGGCTTATCATGTTTATCCAACAAGAAATGTGGATTTCACATGCAAAACTCCTAATCAAGCACTTTGGAAACATGTGTAGAGATTTTTGTTTTGTGCTAAATTTGATCCAAATGATTATAAATATTGTGACCATTGTAGACCAAATATAAACTTGGAATTGCACAAGACATTTCTCCAAGAATTCCTTCAATTCAAGGTGGAGAATGACGATGCGAGAACATTTATTGAAACATTTCGTAATCAAAACTTTGTTCAAATAAAAAAATCACATGAAATGGATTCACTTTTGCTGCAGGTGAATGAAACACTGCAAAGTCAACGCCTAAAGTCAATGGAATCTCATCCAAGTCGATTTCAACAACCATGTGTGAATTTGGCAACTCCACAACTTCCACTTGAGGCATTTGGGGCAAAAGCACACTAGGGTGTCACACTTTTAGTGGATTAAAGTCCTTTTCTAGTGTAGTTAAAAACTAACTTGAAATATGAATATTTAGATGATATTGAAAGTAACAATTTTTTTCCATTTCCAATTTGAAACCATGATGCTATAAGACATATTTAAAATGTCACAATTTTTTTTTAAATGATTGTTTTTAAATGCTTAAAAGGGCTATTAAAATAATTATAGTTTTTGGGATTTTAAAAAGTCCATAACATAATAAATTAAAATCACATTCCATTAATGGATCTTTAATTTCTTAAACATGATTCATCCAATATCCCAAAGTTTCAAACACATAAGACTAACACATTGCAAGATAAAAATCCATATCTTGCATGTGTGACAAAAAGTGTGGGCAAAAATTTAAAGTCCATTACTTATCACCTATCCATGATTTTGATTTGATTTTTTCATTCTTGGAATATTGATTATGATAGCTTTAGATAAGTGAATCCCTTTTTCTATTATTTCAATGAATTTAATAATATTATTATTTATATCTAAGGAATATAGGAAAAACTAGCATTGTGACGTCCATATAAGTTCACTGTAGTGTGCAAACATCTTTTGGGAATCAAAACCCAAAGTTAGTGGAATCTCATCCAAGTTGGTTTCAACAATTGTGCGTGAATTTGGCGACTCCCTATCTTTCGCCTCTTCAGGAAATGGCACACTAATAATCTAAAAAAAACAAACAAATAGTAGTTGTGAAAGTCTGGAAATAAATTGACCATATAAATCAATGAGATTGGAAAATCCAAAAAACATTGGAAGGAAGGAGCAAAAGAGAATGTTTGGATTACTTACTAAGAATGTTGAACAAGTTTTACAAAAACTGGCGGAATAGGTTGTGGTGCATTTTTTGAACAACGTTCGAAATTTGACATTATTTTTGTTAATCCTTCTAATGGCACCAAAAGGATAGAACTCCACAAAGGTGGGAACATTAAGCCTAAAGTAATGAAGGAATTATAAGTATGAGAGAAGACTCTTCATTAGATAATTATCATCTTTTGGTGCATATTCATAGGACTCAATAAAAATGGCATTAAAGGACAAATTCAGGTAGGTTTTGTGAGGCATATTGTTTACCAACAATGTATTCCCAAGGTGAATATTAGGATACCTAAAGAAGAAATCAGAAAACAATGTATTCCAAGGTGAATATTAGGATACCTAAAGAAGAAATCAGAAAGGTTCTTATGATAAATTATTTTATCATGAGTGAAATAATTGACACAATTAAGGTTTATTTTGTAGGGAAATTGCAAAAAAATGCTTATTAATCTTACATAGATTTCAACCCATAATCTTTTATAAGTCAATTTCAATACATGTCCCTTTTGCTATTTTTCTAAAATAGGCATTCATCTTGGTAAGAGGAATAAACGTCCATATGTAGACAATAAACTATTCTAAACACCTAAGGAGGAATTCCATTAGAGCTCACCTTGGTATAACATTCTTGCCTTATAAAGTGCAACCTCGAGCTAAGTTAAATGGCAGAAATAAGAGGTGATTAATTTTGAAATACTCCTTCCCAACAAAAACCCCTTTCAAATTGAAAATCATGTGCAAAGAACTAACCTCCGCATCCTTTGCATCTACAGGATGAGGAGATCTAAAATCTCTGAGAGTGAACTTTTTCCCCTTATCTTCCTTGGCAAATTCATGGAGAACTCCAAGAAATGTATCATCTCTAACCCCATTGAATCCCACAAGGGTCAAATGCAGTTGCGTTGGGACCAATGGCTTGAAGGATGGGAGAGACACAAGTGAAGAATGAGGTGGGGATGCAAAACCTCAACAAGGTGAAGGCTATATACTAAAGAAGACATCAATCTCCTTTGTCTTTCCTACCTTTTTGCATGCCTTCTCCAATGTAATTAATTTAATCCCATTTAGTTGTCCAAGTAATTGGATAGTCATCCATTGAATTCCATTAAGACCAAAAAATGACCCAAGTTTGTCCCAATTATTTAAGTACTCAAATCTGTACTCATTAAAATCATCAAACACAAATGCACTTTCACTTACAAATAGAAAGTAAAAAAGGGTGAAAATGTAACCAAACAAGAAAAATTCCAAATGAACCAAGTGAAAAGTTAAAAGAACTTTAGAAAAAAAAACATTGAAGAAGGAATTATCAGACAATTAATTGAAGGTAGAAAGTTTTTAAATAAATATCGATTTTTGTATCCTCTGCGACTGTATTTTTTGAATTCTTCAACCACATGTTAATTTAATGGGCACCAGATACAACAATTTGGTGGCCACCATATCATTGTATTTCATGGGCACCGGATTGTTGCATATGGTGGCCACTAGATCATTGTATCAAGTGGCCACTAGATTGACCTATTTAGTGGCCACCAAATTATTGTATATGGAGGCCTACATATGGCTGTATCTGGTGGCCACCACATACGCCTATCAAGTGGCCTTTATGTAAACATATATGTTGGCCACCAGATGCAATCTATGTTTTAGAATAAAATTGAACAAAAAATATCCTCTGTAAATGCCTTCATAATTTTAAAAATTTATATAATGTTTAATGAGGAAAAGGAAAACCATTAGTTGTAATTTAATCTAACTTTAGTTGGGATCAGTCCGAGATCAGCTAGCAAGCCCCACGCCTCTCACTCCCATTGAACTGACATGTCCAGTCAGAATTTCCTAGCACACCATCCCAAAGCTGTAAATGTCAACTTTAAAGTGATACTGCGAGGGTTTGCCAGACTCCCCATGATGTTGATCTTTCACATCACCAAATAGTTCTGGTCCCATCAATCGAGTAGTACCTCGATCATAGGTCTGGCTGGAGTATCTGCAACTTGATTTTTTAAATTTGGAGAGCCCAAAGTCAGCCACTTTTGCATACATATGCCCATCACAATGGACAAGAATGTTCATCAATTTCAAATCTCTATGAATCACCCTGTTGTGATGCAGGTAACACGTACCTTCTGCTATTTGCAGCATGATATCAACTGCTTCCAGAAGCTCAAATGGGGCATCCAGAGGTTTTTTCTGCAGCAAACGAAAATGATCCTCATCCATCAATTCCATAACAATGGAACAACTCCGACTGTCAGTAGCAGAACAAAATGAGGGCACAATATTTGGGTGAGCCAGTCCTGCAAGGATCGATGCTTCTGTTTTGAAACTACCATTCTCAGGTACATGGAAACACTTTTCTGCAAAATGTTTTCCATGCCACATGATTTTGTACACAGTGGTTCAACCTTGGTGTGCTAATGGCTCCAATCTCTGAAGATTTTTCTGTTCCTCTCTCCACATGTCCTTGACATGTGCTGTATTCTCCACAGCAAGAAAATCATGACTCATGGTCTCCAATCTTCGGATCAAATTTCCTATTTGATTGCTTGACCCAACTTGAGCTCTCAGTGTTGACAATATATGCAGTCAATCCATATTTGCCACCTCGTCAACGATCTGCAATTCTTTGATGCTAACTTCATTGCTCCAATCTTGGAAGTTACTCAAGAGCATCCTCTTTGTCTCCTCATTCAAACTATTTTGTAGAAGTGCCATGTACAATTCAACTTTGAAAGCCAATGCAAAATGCTCTTTTGCATCTGCCAAGATGATAACTTGGATCAACTTGCAATAAGTTCTCGAAAATGTTTTGGGTAGTTTGATTGCCATCTTGACAGATCAGATCCTGGATGTAAACATGTGCATCCTTCACAGACTTACACAGCTTGCCACACAAGTATTGACATTGGAGCTGGTTGATTTGAAAAGCATTGAAAAGTCTCCAATGAAGTCAAGTTTTGGACCACCATCATAGCACGCTCCAAGTACCTAGATGGAACCTCTTGTAAGACAAAGCTCATTGGATGAGCTTCATGTATTGGGCACCTCCTCAGAAACTTTAGATGGGACCTTGTCAAAATCCATGAAGGGATCCTGCCAAAAACAATTTCTGATTTTGCTGGTCCACCTACACTCACCATCATGATGCTGGCTAGCTCAATAAAACCTCAAGAACCCAAGAAGAAAGCAGAAAACAAAAAGAAAGAAAGAAAACAGGAATGAAAGAGAGAAACAAGAAAGAGAAGTTTAACACCATGATCTTTGGAAGGATTTAACAATTTAACTTCATTTATGTTGTTTGAAGGTTGATCCTTGAGACTTTGGAATCTAGGATAAATGCTAAATCCAACAAATAGCACAAGAAGCCATTAGAAGTTCAATTAAGCTGGCTAACTGAATTAAGGTATGTGCCACCACCGACAAACCCATGAAGAAAACACAAAGGGCAGATAGACCCCAAAGGTAGTAATCAATCAACCAATGCAAGCACTTCTCACAATGGAGCAAATAACACACACCATCCACATTTGTTGCTGTGGCTGCAATTGTGGCGAACTTTTTTGGCAGGCTGATTGCATCCAACTGCTGACCAGGTGTTGGTTGGGACTGCCCTGAGTTTGAAGGTGCTGTTTGGGACTGAGCTGACCCTGCAGGCCCACCTGAAAATGATGCCCATCTTTGCTTGAAAGTTTGCATTATATTCAAAATCTGTTTCTCAAAGGCTTCCACTTTGTCTAGATTGAATGCTTTGGGCAGTTTCTCCTTTTCAGGAAATCATGCGATGCAGACCATCCTTGTAGTGTTTCAGCTTTTGCAGCTGCTCAGGAGGCATTGGCTGTGAGAGTAAAATAGACATTTGAAGCTTCAGCATTCGATCACAGCAGACCAGAGGACTAGGATGCGGATATCAAAACAATTACAGGCACAATACAAGCTACTACACAGTGGGCAACAGACTGCACATTGCACAGTAGAATACAAACAGCAAAGACCTTGTCTAAATGGTATGTGCAAACCTGCTTGCAGCTGGTACAAAGCATGCCATAGAGTTCATTCATGTCTATGAGGTATTGCTCCTTCAAGAGTTGCAGCTGTTCAAACAAAGCAGACACATAAATCATTAGTCTGTAATGAACCTCCCTTGTGACAATCATGTAATACTCTTGTTCTCCATGGCACACCTGGCACCCTTGCTAGAGCTTCATAATAGCAGCCAAAATGCCAATCCAATTGCTATTAAAACACATTCATCACTCTCTGTACCAACCCACCTTAGTTGACACAACATCACTCTCATTCCGATTCCTGAATGTTGCAGAATGTGCCAGAGAATCATCAGATGCTGCCATTTGCAGCAACAGTTATAGTCAGTGCCCAAGAGACCAGTGAGATTGTGCAACATGCCAATGGATACCAAAATGACAGAAAAGTGGAGAATACTTGCAGACACATCCACATGGATCTCTCTTGAGTTGGCTGGGGCTCTGCTGCTGTTCACAGATGGACACATGGACACTACAAGTGGTATAACCAGCAACTTTGTTGGCCCCATCTTCCCACTTTTCACTAAGCCACTGAAGAGGTGTTTGTGCATTCCTATCCTGTTACATGACTATGACACCTTGGCAACTGCCACATGTTCACAGATTCCTATCCTTCTTAAAAATGGTCCAGGTCAGGAAGAAAAGATTGTAGCCTTGATAGCCCTGAATCATCCTTATTGGCACAGTCTAATTTGCAGCTCAGACTGAAACACTGGATTCTTTGTCCAAATTTCATGTAATGAGGTGATTTCCTCCCATGCATACAACCTGGGATACATTCAAGCTGCCCTTAACAACCTTTGCCCAACACAATCATATACTGATCATTATTGGGGATTGAGAAGCAAAGAAAGCTTGGGGGCAATCTATTTCAACCGGGATAAAAGTCTCTCAAAGACTGACTGGAGATAAATGCACGCCTGTAAGGAGCATTCCATGCTCCATCTAGATATCATGCCTATGATGACATCACTTCAAACCAACCTATAAGTGCGATTGTTGTGTGTACTTCGTGGGAAACCAAGATTGTGAACACAAGATTTTTGTATTCAATAGCACATGAACTTAACCCAAACATCTCTTGAAAAATTCAAAACAATCCTTCACCATTACAAAAATTACCTATCAATACAATTTCTGAATTTTTTTGCATGTATGTCTTAGGTTGTTCACGTAAAACCACGTCTTGCTCAGTTTGTTAAGGTACCACAGAAATAGAACCTACAAAACCCATTCAGTTCAATTATTTAGGAGAGTTCATGAGACTCACATTCATTCAACACTTTGCCTTCTGATACCGTCTGTCAAAAATGTCCGCCACGAAGTGTCCATGATTGCTGGAACCCAATACGAGGAAGATTATCCAAGCGCCTTTCTGCAGAGATTCCTTCAACTCAACAGCCAATCTATTCTGTGATGCATGTTCTGTTTACAGAAGCTCGAGAAGAGCAAGAGCAAAAGACCTACCCCAAAAAATAAAATAAAAATTGGACTCACAGTTCTCTGCAACTGATCCACGCCAGAGATCTCCAAGTCTACATACACACTACCCAGGGCTAACTCCACAACTCTGATTCTGCTGGAGTGATCAAACCCAAGTAGACGACAAACGAGACCCTCACTTTCGTTCCTCCCAATAATCTCCGAAACCAGAATGATTCAAAGACATTCACAGTCACAAACTTTATTTCCGACCCACAATTCGAAACACCGAAAACCGGAAGAATATCAATCTTAACCCAATCTTCTTCGCCCCCACAAACGAAGTCGTCATTCACACAACAGAGGAAACCTCTTGCAATAACAAATCCGTTTCAAAATCGAACTCGAGGACGTCGAAATTCAGCGGGTGAAAAGCAGCGTTTCTTTTCGTCAAATTTCTACCTGAAAAATATGATTTCGACCTATACTAAGGATTTTTTGTGGGGAAAAAAAAGGCCCAAAACCCCACCTTTCAACGAAAAGAAATTCCAAATCGCCATATTTTTATAATAAGTTCCAGTAGGTAGCCAAGAATATGAAAGGAATTTTATTTTTCTTTCTACTTTCATTTCTAGCATGTAACCAAATTTGGCTAAATTATTTTTCTAAACGATCGCCACTTTGACTACTAATCATAAAATCCGTAAAAAAGAAACCCTGAGTAAGACCCTTCGTTTTGGGGGCGCTTCGTGGTTTGCCTCATTACACTAAGGCCCGCTTTACACTAGGAGTCAGGGCCCAAAAAAACTTTGCGCCAACTTTGAGCATTTTTGGGTTGTAAATTGGCCCCAAGGGTTTCAAATTGGCCTCTTAAATTTGATGGTATCCTTTTTTCAGCCTTGGGGCCAATACAAGGCCATAAAGTTGAGCATTTAGTAGTACTTGGGGCAGATTGAAAAGTTTTTTTCTATTTCAGCCTTGACTCCTGGTGTAAAGCCCTCGGGGCTAATTTCAACTTTTGCACCAATAGGAATGCTGGATTTGGGTTGAACATTGGCCCTGACTCCTAGTGTAAAGCGGGCCAAATTCCCAACGTATTTTCCAAACCCTAATTAGGGTTCGTCGTCGTCGTCGTCATCTTGACTCACGTAAAGCGTCGTTGATGGCGATTTGCGTTTGAAGAGTTGATGGCGCACGCGATGCATCCTTGACGAGAGTTTGAGACAGGATTCAGCAGCCAAAAAATTGGGGAAGATGGACTGTGAAGAAGGTGCGGGAGAGCTCTTCAAAGGCCTCTTCGGTGGATATTCCGGAAGTCTCTCTCTCTTCACAAACAACCCTTACCAGCGGAAGAAGAATGGAGGCGATGATACCCTTGTGAAACCAGCTTTGAAGAATGATGATCGGTCTGAGTGGAAGTCCAAGAAGACACCCCTTAAGAAGGATGTAGACGTAGCAGCAGAACGACTGGAGAACGGATCCATCGCACATCGCAAGAAGGAGAAGAAGAAAGAGGAGGAGGAGAAGAAGGGCGAAAAGAAGAAGAGCAGTCGAGGTGAGTTGGAGGGAGGATTTGTTCCTGCTTCAAAAAAGGAGTCGAATGGTAATGAGGAGGTTGCCATGCAAGAGAGTGTCGAGAAGAAGGGTGAGAAAAGACGCAAGAAGGAAACTGGTGGAGCTCAAAATGCTGCAGTTGAGACCAGAAATGTTGAAAATGGTAGTTCCACCGAGGGAAAGGAAAATCACGTGGCAGGGGAAGCGAAGGAGAGATCAAATCACAGAGAGAAAGTGATCCAGAGGGATGTTGGTAAAGAGACACACGCACAGGACCCGGGAAAGGAGGAGGAGGTGGTGGAGGAAGGGACCAGGAAACACAATCCGAGTGGTAGAGAGAAAGAGAAAAGGCTACTGGGCGAGAAGAGGAAACTTGCCCTATCCGAAAATGATCTTGAGGAGAAGTTTGAGAAAAGATTGAGAGCATTGGATGCAACGGTGAAAGAGAGTAGCAAATCCGCGAAAGGGAGAGAAGTACAAAACACAATGCAGACCCGTGAGCTCTTACAGGATCACACGAAGGTACGCACCATCTTGCACTTTCTTTCTTGAGCTTGATTTCACTCTAAATGTTCAAACTGCCAGTGAAACTCTGAGAAGGAGCAAAGTGATAAACTGATGTCTGAACTGATGTCCTGAGGTTTCTGGGTTTCCCTGATCTGTCTGAATTTTCATTATAACATTTGTAGCAGAAGGATAGGAGGAAATTTATGGAGGATGACAAAGAAGGGGATGGGCCGATGAAGAAGAAGAGGAAAACAAGGGAAGAACGTGCAGAATGTGAGAGAAAGCTTCTTCGCACAATTTTTGTAGGCAACTTGCCCATCACTGTGAAGCCAAAACACTTGGTTCGGGAATTCTCAAAGTACGGCAGTGTGGAAAATGCACGCCTTCGCTCAGTTCCTCTTGTTGATGTATGTATTCCTCTTTCTACTTGTGTTCCTTTTACATCCAATCACTGCCATGCCACTTAGCTCCTTTTCCCTCTGGCAGCCATGTGCATATTTTACAGTGACCTGATCGTATGCCAGAAAATGCACAATCGATTTCTTGTGTCAAGTGACATCTGCATGTCACCAGTAGAAACAATCATGTCCTTATAACCAATGAGCACAAATTTATGCCAAGTGTGGATCTGTTTTTCTCTGCAGACAAAACTTCCTCGAAAGGCTGCAGTTATTACCAAGCAATTGAGCACTTCTCACACAAGGTTATTATCTGTGCCTCCCTACACACTGTCGCCTTGTTGTTGTCAAATCTGAAAGCATACAGGCTATTACCGTGCTTGAGATCCAGCTGTAGACAGCAGTGCTTCCTGAAGATCAGATACAACTCTTGTGTGCTTGTAGCACATGGGTGAGTTTGAATACCAGTAGTGAATCAGTGGTCTACTGTCTGTCTTCATGTTTGATTGTTGAAAGCCCCATATCTGGACCTGTTATCAGACAACCTTGTCATTCGAATTAGCCTGTGGTCACCAGAGTAGTCACCAGCAAGCCAGGGAGATGACTGAAAACTACTTGAGACTTCAACCCTACACATTACCCAATGTATCAACTATTGGTTTAGGGTTTGTTTGGATCTCTCCATGTTCTAGCTGGTGGGTAAAAGTTTGTAAAAGGAACATGCTTTGCAGGAAAGTTTGGATGTGTGATTCTATTTGGTTTGTGTGGCCTGATTTCTGTATGATATAATGTTTGATGGCAGCTTGAATGCATACATTGTATTTGAGGATGCATCTTCAGCAAAGGCTGCACTGACACACAACATGTCAGAGGTTCGTTCATCATGCTGCAACCAACAAATCCTATGCAAGTCATAGAGTAGCATCCAAGGACTTAAAGCTTCAACCATCACATCTTGCATACTGACATGAACTGAATGATAAATTGCAACCAAAATGAATGTGCAGCTAAGATCCTGCAAGTGTTATCTTCCTGCATATTAAACCATTTCCACACTTCAAGAAGAATGTCACTCACACATGACTTGGTGTTTGATTCCTTTTCTTCATCAGTAGGCAGTTTGGAAGTGCCATGACTATGGCAACATGGTTTCCAGTTTTTTCTCTAAGGAAAAGCCTAGAGTTCCAACAGCTTGGTCAAACTCTATCCCCTAATTGCCACCATCATAATTGGGTTGGCTATCATGGATAGCATTTAGCATGAAACAGCGGTGATTTGAAGCAACGGTCACTTGTGAGGTGGCCATGAGTCCTTTCTGCTATTCCAATGACTGGATGGTTGTTCCACATTTTGTTGTTTTGTAGGATACCAAGTTATACTACTTTGTGTTGCTATTTGTTGTCTGTTCAAGACATTAAAAACTGCTGAAAATCATATTCCAGAGGTTACAATGAGTATCATGATTTTTGTATTATTCTGCAGTTTCAAGGGAGGCATCTCCGAGTGGACATGGCCACTGCTCCTCGCAAGGATGGTAACTTGGCAAGCAATAATCCTGCTGAATACGACTGCTCTCGTTCAATCTTTGTTGGAAACATTCCATTTGATGTTGAGGTATGCTTTTGCTCAATGCTATCTGTCAATTTCTTTGCATCTGGTAGGTATATCTAGGCAACAGTGGTGGGTTGGCTACATATCCTGAATCCTCTTTTCCTGTCACTCTTGATTTTACTATAAGTTTAGTATCTGTTTTGTGTGCTGTGTGGTAGAACATGCTTCTAGTGACTAGTCATAAGATATTAAAATAGTCAAGGAGTTCTGTTGTTTGCTGCAGAGGCTCCACTGACTACCTATAAACTCTTGCTGTCACTGGTGTTCAAATTTCTGTTTAATACTTGTCTCATTAAGACTTTTGGTTTCCAATCCAGTTGCTTTTGGTACATGTTAAATGTAAACTATGGGGTCTGTTTACAACTGCAGGATGAAGATCTGTATGCAGTATTTGGTACAAATTTGGATCCTGAGATGGGTGTTGAGGCCATTCGTGTCCCAAGAGATCCTCAGACGAGCATTGGAAAAGGCTTTGGATTTGTTCTCTTCAAGTCAAAGGTTAGCTACATATTGTATGGCCCTTGGATGCTGTTCAAGAGCATGAGAACATGTGCTTCTCAAGACCCTAAACTTTATTGGACCTTAATCCCTAAAAGCAGGACCCTGAGATTTAAGTCCTGTTTGAATGTGTCCGCATTTTTCAATCTTTTCTTTGCATGTGGATCATGGCTGGACATAACTTTGAATTATTGCACCTCTACCCTTGGATATGCAGGCAGGCGCAAGTGCAGCTCTTGCCAAGAAAGGGTGGAATCTGAAAGAAAGGAAGCTAAGAGTTGTCCGCATGGGCACTCAGCAACGTCGGCGACAACAAAGTCAAGCTGTCACTTTGAATGCTCGAGACCCTGTTGACAATAAAACTGCAAGCAGGTTTCGAATAGGTCAGAAGGGTTCTTCACCCCATGCCAGGGGTCCACTTCCTTGGGAGGGTGCAAGGTCAAGCAAATCTGATGGTAAACCAGGGAAAAGGACTGTGACCAGGCCAGAAGCAAGAAGGTCTGGACCAGGAGGGGGTCCAAGAGCCTCAAACACTTCTAGTTCCACTCCTGCTCCAAGAACACGGTTAACAAAGAGGCCTGCAGTGTTAGCAAGGAAGCAAGCCGCTTTGCTTGTTAAGTCTGGGGGTCTTCCCACCTCTAAACAAAAAAATCCTAACAATGCAAGGGCTAAGGGTAAGAAGAAACATGACATGGCAAGGAATCGGGGACCACCTAAGGAGAAGAAAGGGAAGAAACTGAAGTAAATTTTGCAGACACACTGATTGAGTGTCAATGTTCATTGTGCCTGTATTCTTGGTACATGTGTATTGCAACAAACTTCCTTGTGTAGCTTGTGTAGCAAGTCTCTGCACAACTGCATCAGTTTGATAATCACTGGGAAAGAGAGTTGCAAGCACAAATTTTTTCTCTAATGCAACTTTGTGTGCTTCAAAGAAGCCATAAGAGTTCTCGGACTTTTGAAGATGGGAAGAGAAAACTGTACTGTCAAACCTCCAACTTCCAATTGTGAAGAGTCCTTTACACACAGTAGCCAGTACTACCTTCATTGTCTATGCTTGTAGTTCTACACTTGGCTGGATACATCTGGTTTTTTTCTATGGACTTTTCCAGGTTTTTGGTTGTTGAAAGAAAATTCCTTGTGCATGCAAAACATATGTTACTGTGTATCAGTTGCAAAGGTTAGTGCAAATTGCAGGTTCAGTGTTTGAGTCTTGTGAATGTTGGCATATAAAACTGCATCTATTCTTAGCCTGGTATGGCGACAGTCCTATCCTTCAGTCATAAGGAATTATGTAACACTGAATGTGAGTCACAGGTCGCAGTATACGCCACCAGGCAGAATGGTAGATTTTCTCCAGCTTGTGTGCTGGTAGGCAGACTGGTAGATTATCATTGGAGATGCTGGCGACCAATGGATGTTTTCCAAGTTTGAAGTATCTGAAAACCAAAGTCGGATAGTAGCCAACCAAGATATTATGCTATGATAGCTAGCCAAAGCAGATTTCAGAAAAAGGATAATTCCACCACACTTGGAATCCAAACATCACTCATAGGTGCAATATATCCCAGCATTTGGATGAGTAGATTTTCCCTGGGTTGTGTATGGACTACGTAACTATTGAGAGCTGCCATGTTACTGAATGTAATTGAGCCACAGATGCAGTTAGACTAAGGTCGGTCACCCGGCAGCTCGAGTCGGCTACCAGACATAACCAGTTGTGGAGGGGTGCCAAGCATGTGGTTGCTTGCCCCTTCACTGGACATGGCTTATGACACTCTCCCAGTCACATATGCTCCGACCAATGTAGACATGAGGTTATCACCTCACCCCATGTCTCGTCACCAATAGGAGTGCAAGGCACCGCTCAATGACCAGTTATTGGATACGGAATATACAGTAATTGTGCTCCTTGAAATGCCATAATAGCTAGCTGAAACAGATTTCAATAAAAGAAAGAAGATTCCACCCGCTTGGAATGCACCTTAGCAAATCACAGAAAAATTCCACCGCCTGGAATGCACCTGAGCAAATTAAAGAGAAATTCCATCGCTTGGAATCAACTTGAGCAAATTGAAAGAAATTTCCGTCGCTTGGAATGCACCTGAGTAGGCTCAGATATTGGTGTTCCTGGTTGCAGTCTGGTGCTGGAATGATTGTTGTTGTTGTTGTTTTTGGCTAGTGGTGGCGATGGCGCTCCCTTGTTGCATCAAATCTGCAGCTTCGCCCTTGTTGCAGTGCAAGAACGATGGCATCGTCAACAATGGATTTGCGCTCCGCCACTCCTCCTCCTCCTCCTCCTCCTACTTCTCGTCTTCTTCTTCTTCTTCTTTTACTTCTTTTACTTCTTCTTCCTTCTTCACCAGTTATTGCGGACTTTGTAAGCTCGCAGTTAGTCTTGACGCATCATCCGCTGGACAACGGAAGGCGTGTTCAGTGAAATCGGACAGTGGCTGGAAACCGCCTTCGACCGTCGTTCAAGCTGTTGTGAAGCGGAGCCCTAAGCGGTTGAAATACGCTGGTGCCGGGTCTCGCAAGGCAAGTCGATTTTTGCATTTAGTTCTCTTCTTTTTGTGCTTGTATTTTTAAGTTCATTTCATAGCAGAAGAAAGGAAGTTAAGGTAATGAAAATCTTGTTCCATCATCATGCAACAGAAATCTCTTTGTGCTGTTCGGATAGCGTGTGCAAATCAGACAATGAGGAGAGCAATTCTCTACATTCATAACCACAGATGGTCGTAAGCTTGGGAAATTCGGAAGCCACAGCCCCGAGAAATTTGGGGCAGAGTAGTCGTACCTGAGATCAGACTTTGTTACCATTTGTCATAAACTTGTTGATGGACATGTCTGTGGTAGATGTGTGCAATTCAGATGTGTCCTGAGAATGGACTTGATTCCCCCCTTTTTTGTTTTATTGATGATGAGTTTGGAGTAGTCTTAAAGCTTTACTCCTTTTCAGGTTGGAATTGCATGGATCAATGTCCCAACCAATGTTAGAATGACAAGATACTGTAAGCTTGTTGCAAGTACAAAACAGCAGGTGATATTCATGCACTTGATCATGTCCTAACCAAATGCTCGCTTGACAGGATGTGGAGGTGATTACAGTGCAAGTTGATCCATTTGGCTCGGATACTTGGAGATTGGACCAGATTGTGGACTTGATCAAGAATGGAGGAGTTGGAGTCATTCCTACTGATACTGTGTATGTGATTGCAATTCCCTTCCTGTGCCTGTGTTCTATTTCTTTCCCAACAGTTGACATGGTTTGACATGGAAAGTGAGATGGCTTAGATGTTAGATCTCCCATCAACCATATCAACCTTGTCCACCTTTGTGTCTCCCAATGGTTGACATGTCTTGGTCTTTACTACAATGGAGGTAGTGCTCATTAAAAAATTAATGATGGGCATGCACATTTAGTGGATGGAATTATCAAGGCTTAGGCTGTCCCTCTTTAAAACAATTGAGCACATGGTAGTCAGAGTGCATATTATCACATGCCTCCTTTTTGCCACAGATATGCTATTGTTTGTGATCTGAAGCATCGTGAGGCCATCGACCGTTTATACAGGTGTGCGCTGACCTTAAGACACTCCCTCCAATTGGAACTAGCTTCAGATACTTCATCATTAATGTGATGTGTAATCCAATATCTTTACAAAATTGTCTCTGGTTGCAGATGGTTACATCACATCAAACTTGATACAAACCTCTATTTTATCTGACAAGTGATGTTTCTTTGCAGGATAAAGAATATGGATCCAAAGAAGGTGAGTTTTGTATACAATTATGATCCTACTGCTGTAATGGGAGTACTTGGACACTGAAATTTAGAACTGAAAAGGATTGAACTTAGAGTGCATTTTGCTAATTTGCTTAGTTGTTATGCAAGATTTTAACATGTAGACATCTGTGTTTGTGGAAATTTTTCCACAAAGGTTCAAAATAGGAAAGGATTATTCCATTTCCTGTGATTCTGTGTCTCTCTGTCCAGGGTGTCTGCCTGATAGCAGCCATTGGCAGGAAACTGTCTAGTGTGCTTGAGTGTGAAACAGAATGCTAAACGTACCTTCAGATTCTTTTGTTGGAAAATTCTGTGATGACAGAATGGATATGAGTATATCTTGTTTTTAGCGTCATTTAATGGGGGAACTGACCTCTCTGCAGTCCTCTGAGGGCTGTCTCTCAGTCCTAAGCTCATGTGCCATGCAAATTCTTTTGCCCTATTACAGCCATTGAGTATCTTATGCCGGTCATTCCAAGACATTGATACATACACAATGGGATTTCCACGTGGAAACAGTCAAGGCCAGACCAACATTTTCCGTGCTGCTCGTCAGTGCCTTCCTGGACCAGTACGTTATGTGCTCACTCACATTACATCTGTCTTTTATGATGCCTCTTTTCTAGCAAGAGTGGGTACAGTGCTCAAGTAAGCTGTTCGATCTGGAAGGATGCTACAATCTCCATGTTTTTTCTTGAGCCGATGTGAAAATGTAGTTAATTCTTCCCTTCTGATGTATGAATAGAGTCATAACCTATGCAGTCACAGAGCAATATGGTTGTTTCTATCAGTGGGATTCAGTTGGAGATAAATTTTACACTGTTGTTCTCCAAATCAAGAAGGCATTTGCCATAGGTGGTGGAGAATGTTATTTTGGAGTCTTCACTGTGGTACTAAGATTCCTAGTCAATGGCCTGGAATTTTTGCAAAGACTGAATCACACATAGGTGCTGGTACACTGCAGTATACGTTTATCCTACAAGCAAGCAAGAACATGCCAAAGCAATGCACCACATTTGGTGGAAGTGCAGCCATGAGCTGTGCTCCTCGCAAGAGTGTTGGTGTTCGGATGCCAGATGATGTTATCTGTAAAGCAATTTTGGAAAAACTTGATGAGCCTTTGCTATGTACCAGGTAAGTAAAGTGCATAATTTATCTGCACAGGGAGGAAGGGTTGAGAAAGAGGAGACAAGGAGACAGACTTCTTGTTTTTTTTGCTGATCTAGTTTCATGGTGTTTTAGATGTGCTGAAGAGTTACTGGGTGAAGGCTAGGCCTCTAGATGTATAGTGCTTCAGTGGTGGGTTTTTTCACAAGTTAGGAAGGTTCAATCACATAAGAAGCTATAGTTGGTTGTGATTGCAGTGTCAAGCAAAGGGCTGAGGATGAGTGGATGCTGGATCCAGTCACCATTGCTGATACATATGGTGCTTCTGATGGAAGAGAGGTATGTGCAAAAAGGGCAAATAAATGGGCACACATGGCATGCAGGATTCAAATATAAGGACGTAGATGTAAAGAAAAAATGTGCGTCACTTGGATAGCTATTTCATTGATAATTACTGGGTTGTGAATGTTTAGAAGTGTAATATTCCAGGGAGAGCATGTATCCTTGCAACCATGGTACCATAAGCCACATATCTTGGTCAACATACATCCAGACACAGGGATGCTATACTTGTCAAACAGATTCAGAGCTGATTCTTTGCTCTTCACTTTCTTCCAGGGAGTTGACTTTGTGGTCGATGGAGGGGAGCGGCTAGCTTATCCCTCAACTGTAGTGGATATGACTGGCCAAAAGCCAACTCTGTTGAGGCGTGGAAAGGTCCAGTGGCTCAATTCATGGAACCTGTTAGACTGACTAGTTAACAAAATGCTAGGCAGTCTAGGAGCATCAGTGACTTGGATATTGCAAAGCTTATTTTGTGACCTGAACTGTCTTAAGGGACATTGGCTCTCACTGTAATGCTCATAAGCAAGATGCTGTATGCTGTTTGATGCATGTGATATGTATCTATGTGGTGGCTCCATGGTTATACAACTCTTTTAACATTTCTTAAATTTGCAACTTTTGCCCAATGATGTGCAGGGTCTTGTGGAGGATTGGATGTTGATGGAGGTGCATGACTCAACAGAAGCTACAGGAGTTGATGGATTGGCAAATCCTTATGCCTATACCGCTCCAGCACCATTCTAGTCTATTGTCTCCCGTATCTGAGTGTAAGATTGTGAAGATGTTTGATAGTGTAAATCAACTGTAAACTATACTCACACAGCATGGACAAAGAGTGCATGCTCATGTATGATAACCATGTGAATCCTCATTCCAGCCCTGATTGTCAATCTCTCCTCGGATCCCATCTGTACTTCCACTATGTGTATCTGTGGCTGTCTATCTTTGATGTCCCAGTGGCCTACTTTTATGTGCAGTTCATTTACAAAGTTCACAGACAGAAGATTTGGGCAAAGATTGTACTGTTTAGGCACAACTGTCCGATCTGAAAAGCTGGTTAAGAAGCTACTTTGCAATGATTGCAAAAGCTTGTTTGCAAAAAATGTACCCGGGCTCATATACTTTGGGCCTTGGGGATTAGCCTTCAAAGTTTTGAAAGAGTGGAATTCTGCAAGTAGTTACATAGGTAGTTGTAAGGTGGAAGTTAAGAGGGTTTACTGGATAGGTTACCAGGGTGGAAGCATGGTAACTCAGTTGTGGATTTCATCACAACTGAGTCATAATGGTTTTCCAATGGGTGGTGCACTAGTGGGTGCTGGGTCACATAAACCCAACCGGTGGATATATGGAGTTATTATCTTATCATTAAATGGTCAACAGCCACAAGTGGCGGATGAATGCAGGACCTTGTGATGATGCTCAGATTGTCCTTCACAACTCAACAGTTGAGGATGAACCCCAACCCAGTTGACATGAGGTTTCACCTTGGAAACCTATTCTGTAAAAGATAGGGTTTAGGTTACTTACATAATCTAAACCCTCTCAAAAACCTCAACTAAACATTGTAGACATAATAAGTAGGTAAGATGATAGTTGAATAGCAATGAATTTTTTTCATAATTTATAATTTTTTGATGTGGTGACATTTGCTAGCATCCCAAGAAGGATTTAGCATTAAATGGCAACATGATAAGTAAGAAAGTAAAAGAATAAATTGTAATCTGTTGAAATCCACAATTATATACTAAAACTGGTTATTTGATATTTCATGTTTACTAGTGTAGCTTGTGTCTGTTGGCTCAAGTGTGAACACATTGAGGGCTCCAACCGATTTATCCTTCCACACCCAATTTTTGCAATTTGTTTGAATTTCTAGCTTTAAAATCCACTCGAAAATCAATATCTTCTGCACCTTAGCTCTGAAAATTTGTGAAATAAACGTTATTAAATCTGACTCGCCAAGGGC
>Ga0209208_10001053_pt1 | contig 38314 bp, 21 predicted proteins | sample S1TSphfallax_3_FD_187694 | JGI IMG/M metagenome (GOLD analysis project Ga0209208, IMG submission 187694) | Host-associated microbial communities from peat moss isolated from Minnesota, USA - S1T2_Fd - Sphagnum fallax MG (SPAdes) (version 2) | ecosystem: Host-associated > Plants > Peat moss >... | reverse complement strand
CTCTCCATTCGGAGGTCGGGAAGAGGTCGATTCCCGACTTTTAGTGGTCGGGAGTCAAACTGCCAGTTTGACTCCCGGCCCTTCTTTTGCCCATAACTTGGGCGACAGATGTCCAAATGGCCAATGCAAGGCCATTTTCGATATCTACGCTTCAAGACCTTTCCAACGAAATCAAGAATGCTTCAATGCAAGGTGTTTTGGGCCTTGCTGTCGAACCCTAAACATTCGGGAGTCCCGAAGGACTCCAAATCCTCACTTTTTTCCAAGTGTTGGGTTTCACCCCCACACTTGGCCAAAGTAGGGTTGCGACACTAAGCATGTGGCTTTCGATGACCTACAAGACTTCAGCTTGTGCATATGAATTTGTTAGATATAAAAATTAGAGTTAGATGCATAGAGTCTTTACGCATTGGGTAACAATCCACCTATGAATTCATAACATAAATCTACCACCCTACTTGTCAATAGCCATCACTTTGTATTTCACTTTGTTGTCACAATGATGTTTAGGGAAACAAACATTTGGGAAAAACTCTAGCATGTTGGTACAATCTTGAACTATGGTAATCATATTCAATTATCTATGGATGCAAACTATTTAAGCTTCAAAACATATTGTAGTTGTACAAAAGCCTAAAGACCAAGGTTGGTTCTTGTTTTGCATTACCAAGGGGGATCCTCTTTTTCCTGGCACTTGGTAATGCATTACTTGAGCTTTGACATCTTATCAATATGTGACATTGTCAACCTTGTTCCGTGAAGAATCTATTGTTGTTATAATTTGTGTTCTTAAATGGACCTTAATCTAGATGGCCTTCATCTTCGAAAAAAATCATGTTTAGTTTGGTTAATTGGAACCAACATAATGGTTAACTTCATATTTTATTGCGAAGTTTTTTTTGCATTTAAGGTGGATCAATAAATGTTCTATCAATATTGCTTTCTTTAGCTTTTCTATATTCCACTTTCTAATGAGTTACTCTGGGATTTATTATTGAAGGGGAAGTGAACTTGTGTTCATAGAGTGGATTGTATTTGATTGTTTGGAGTTTGTATAGTTATCAAAATATGAGGTAACTATATTTCAAAAAATATATCTTGGTGTTTTGGCAAAAGTGAAACCCTAAGGATATAAGTTTGTGTTTTTTGATTGGGAAAGCCAAACTTAACACATAGCTAAGATATTTTATTTATTTATTCTTAGGATATTAATGTCAAAAGTGATTATCATGCCCTTTAAGTGATTCTTGACCAAATTGACAAACACAAGCTAAGTCAATTATAAAGGACTTCGACTTTAATTTAGATGTTGCATTCCTGGCCTCAACATCAAATGATAGTGGATGTCAAATTTGGAACCTTGCAAAAGCAACCTATGTCACCTCTCTTCCATCAATGAAAGGTGAAAGTTATGGGTTTACCACATTTTCAAGAGATGGCACCAATCCTCTACTTCATAATGACAACTAGGAAAGGAAGTAAAAGCTTTGTGTCAACATTTGATACTTCAACATGGTGGTGCAAGTAAAATGTAAGAAGTTGCAAGAAATGCCCATCTCTACCTTTGCTACTTCTAGAAATGGAAAGTAAGTACATTTCTCAAGCCCAATTCATTAGTTCACAACACCTTTTTGTAGTCAAACTACTTAGAATATTGTTTCACTATGTGTTTCCTTGAAAAAGTCACCATTCCATGAATTATTTTTTTCAAAGAAAATTAAAATGCATATTAATTCCACAACAGAAGGCACCTAATTTGTCTGGATTGTGTTCATAAACCATGAGACAAGAGCTTTTTGCTAACCTAGCCCTATAGAAAACAATACATGATTGGGACTTTGTTGTCACATATTATGGTTGTGGCAAGCAGGTGGTGTAGTGTTCTTGGTAGTTACCAATTTTTTCTTTTAGTTTGCAACGTTATTTGGTTGTACTTTTGACACAACTATGTTTAGACGTGTTTGTTTCTTTTTTTCCTAGCAATATCAAACTTTGATGCCCCTTCACTCAACTGCCACGTAATGTTTCATACATGTTTGAATATCTACAAATGGTTTGTTATTGGAAGTTGTGAAGGTGACATTGTTATAGTTGATGTTATAATGTTTTACAAAGAAACATTTTTTACACACCCTCAAACTCTTCGTAAGACTCAAATGCAAGTCTGATGGTGAAAACAATAGAAAAAGGAGTGCAGATACGTTCCCTAGCTCACAACATTTTGAAAGGCAAAAGGGCATGCTGGAACTATGGGATGGGGACAAGGAGAAGTGATAAGTGGGTCAATTATTCACACAAACCTACACAAACCAAACAACAAGTTGGTTAATGCATAGTTGGAACATTTTTGGTGCATGGACGAACCATCAGCACACATGGATTCATAAGACTCACCACGGCCCAAACTTGAAAAAAACCACCACCTTCCCCCTTATAGTATTATTTGTGATTAGCCACATGGGTTACATCCAAATGTCATTTCGTCATGGGACTCCCAAATTGGAAGTCCCAAAATTCTCGAAATTAGGACTTCCAAAACTTTGGAGGGCCATAGCTTCTTATGCAGACCTCCAATTAAAGTGAGATCTGAAGCAAAGTTGCAACCCTTGTCAATAGTCCTCCCACGATATGTAGCACGCCACCTACACACAAGTAAATCAAGGTGATTCGTGATTTTTAATGGTTGGGAATCAAATTGACAGTTTGACTCCCAGCCCTTCTTTTGGCCAAAACTTGTGTTTTAAGTATTCAAATGGGTCATGCAAGTGCATTTTAGACATTTATGTTTTAAGATATTTTCAATAGAATAAAGAACATTTCAATCCAATAGTTTTGACCCGTGAAATCACTCTTTGAAAATTTGGAAATCCATCGCGATTCCAACTTCCAAAGTGGGAGCCCACTTGGGAGTGTGTGGGCTCATTCCCTTACACTTTCCTACATTCTCATGAGCATGAAATGTGACTTCCAGGCTTCACTCTCAGTCCGCACCTTTGTAAGCCCTTGCCTTGGTTACGACCCCAAAGTTAGGGTCATGATAATTTTACTTCATGGGGTTTTTTGGGATCTGGGATTATATGCCCACAAATGGTTTTTACAACTTTAACATGAATGTGGTCGTAGATGGAAATACAATCAACCTTGGGCTACAAGGCACAATAAATAGGAATTAAGAACTAAATCCACTTCCATGTGATCAAAACCTTTTCTTTATTACAATAGTTATTATTTCAAGTTTGCAAAGGATTAATGTTGTATTAATCTTGGACGTACCCTAGTATAACAAAAAATAGGCTTAGTGTAGCATATCCTTTAATGTGAGTTGATTGTTGTTGACTATAGAAACTTAAGGAATACAAGTCTATTTGGAAATTTAATACATGATTTTTACATCCTACTATGTACCAAAATAATGTACATTATGCAAAAACCCTACAAGTGTGCATGGGGGCAACAATTTAATGCAGGTGACATAATAGTTGCTAATAGGTATTATCAAAAGTGGGGACAATCAAAGCACTATTATGTGTTTTTGAAAAAATCCCAAGTTGTTTTGGACATTTGTACTCTTAAAACCATTAAGTTCCCAATGGTGCCTACAAGCCATAGGGTTAGGGTAATGACCTTATGTATAAGCTTTTTCAACATGCAAAAGATGGAATTAGAGAGGTCATAACTACCTTGGACTGATTTGATTTGATAAATGATGTTGAACCCTTTGAACCTACTACTTTGCAATTAGTAGAATTGATTTTAAAAATATTGATGTTGTAATTTGACAATTTGTTTTACATTGTTCAAATGTTTACTAACTTCCACCAGATCATGTCAGTTTGTTCAGCTTGCACCCCCTTCAGTAAGTGTTTTTATTTTTCTTGGATCCCATCAATATTCAATGTGTGGTGGGTGATCAATTGAGGATAAGTGACAAATTAAGGAATCAAGATTTTTTTTTAAAAGTAAATAACTTTTTCTTTTAGGGAGGTTCAAATTATGTGAATATTTTGTGATTGGTCTTTAAATGGGATCATTCCATCAATTGACTATGCCTATGATTGTTTTATAGAGTCACATGAACAACCTTGATTACAATCCCCATTGATTTATAGAATATAAAGCATGCCATTGAACTAAATTATGTATTTGATTAACTACTTTTTGTTTATTTAGTTTTTCATTGTTTTAATTTCCTCATGGTTTTGAACACCATACTTGATTTTGTTGACCTCCAATTATAGTGCTTGTATGAGTGTAAATAATGAACATGTGATGTTGCCTATTTGTTGGCATGTGAAGCAAAAACCTATTTGGAGGGGCATATAGACTCATGCAGACTTTAACCAAGTTCCACTACCCTTCTTTTTGTACACACTATAGTCTGAACCTTTATCTCCCAAATGTGCATGCCCTTTTCCTAGGTAAGTGTGTTTTCCCATGTTTTTAATGAATAAGCTTGATGTTATGAACAATGTTTAAGATGGCAGTGGCTTTGATGTTTAAGATGAGCAATGGCTCTAATGTTTTCAGTTAAGAAAGTTGATAATATTGAACTTTCTTCTTCATCTTGAACTTCTGCATCCAAGTTCTTGCATTTCTTTACTAAAATCCAATATCTTGGATTTAATTAGATAATTCATTTATATCTACATTTAGTGCATGTCTTTTTTTGTTGGAAATCAAGGAATGCATATTATTGTAAATTTTTTTTTCTAGCATTCAAATGACATATAGATGTTTCTAATGAAAGGGAAGGGGAGATAGGCAAAAAATCTTGTATAGGTATTGTATGAATTAATGTTAAAATATTCTTTGTTAAGCTTATGAACTAGATTCAGCATACACCAGAGTGTTTATGATGTAGTCATGGAACTAGTGTTGGACCTTTTCCAATTGGGAAAGTTGTGAACTTGGTTGTGCCACTCATGCTATTGATTAACATTGCAACAATGTATCAAGTGTTATCTATCGCCCATATTCTTTATGTTCCTTAAAAGATCATCATTGTGCAATTCATCTACATGGTTCAAGGATTTCCTTTTGCATCAACTTGTAGATATATTACATGCGGGCACAAAGATGTCTACACTTTTTGCAAATCTATTTTTTTTAAATTGTTGATTGGTGGTTGGATAGGGAATATTGGTATTCATGAGCTTTGGAAAATTGTGAATTACAAAATTACATAAAGATGCTACCTAATACAAGGTAAGTTTGTCTCATATGACAACATGGTATTGATGGCAATTTCTAGAGTCTTTGGTGAAATTGGTGAATTCACTACATACCATGCACAATTTATAATGCAAATGGTGAAGGACAAGAAAAGTCACACATGTGACTCATTTGAAGTAATATGTTTGGATGCAAATTTGAATTGTTCTCACTATTGAGCTTGGTTGTTGTGATAGAATGGTATTCATGGTTAGTCCAATATGTCCAATATGTCCATTATGGTCCATCATAGTCTAAGATATTATAATATGTCCAATATGTCAAATATAGTTTAATATAGTCCAATATAGTCCAACATGTCTAATATAGCTCTTGAAATTAATGTTACATGCATGACTCATGGTTAGCTAACCCTATTCACGAGTTTTATATTTGTGCTTCTAAATAGTCACTTGTGCAATATCATGTGTAAATTTGTTAAGTTCACATGAAAACACATCTTCCAAGCGATCCTATGTAGAATACATATTTCATTGATTATGTTGCTCTCCATGGTCTTTTAGTGCTTCATTGTGGGGAAGGTAGCAATCATGGTCCCAAGGATAATATTTTATTCACCATATGTTTGCACAATTGTTATTTATACTTGTAAAAGTTCTTTGGATTATTACAAACTAAAAATGGCTTTGGTTGAGGGTGTAGATTACTAAGCCAAGCTAATTATAATCAAATTAGATGCAGAAAGTCAAGATGCATGTGTTTGTATAATTGTTTGTTTTAAATCTTCTAGATCTAAAGAATTGAGAATGAAAAAAAACTTGCTACACATAAAGATTTGTCTTTTTCACATAGTAAAAAATAGTATTTTCTCTACTTCATCACTCTAGGTTGTTCTTCAAACTTGTAATGCCCATGGTTTTCCTCTTCCATTATCTTTTGCAACAAATATAATCTTAAGTTTTCATGAACTATTACCATGGCAATTGGGTAGGTTCATGGTAATTAAATACATAGATAATTGGTTACTAAATGACTTCCAAAGGAAGCACATGCGTATTCATATGCAGTATATGTCTTCAAAAACTTTGTTTCTATTTGACATTTTCTATGATTCTATAATCATAGAATTTTCTTACACAACTTGAATGATAGTGCAATGGTACATATTACAACCAATATCTTATAATCTCATACTTGGTCTCTAAATGCAAGATGTAGCCCCGAATTAACTTGGTTTTAAAGCCTTATGCTTTAAAAAATTACAAAATTACAAAACAATTGCATAATTGTCATTATAAAATTGTGTGATTTTGCAAAACAATTTTGTTCAAAATTGTAGAAATAACATATTTATTTCTAATTGTTCACCTTTTTGATTATCATCCACCAGTTTGTGAAGCTTAAAGTTAACACTAATTTATATTAGGCCACCCAAAAGAAAAAAACTTGTGTCTACAAGAAAAGACTTGCTTGACCACATAACTAAAAGAGCCTAAGCAATAGTTTGCAACAAGGGACAAAATTGATTAAAAAAATTGAACAAAACAATTGTTGATCAATGAATTGAATCCAATGTAGATAATCACCATAAATCCTTATCACATGTGCACAAATGTGTGATAAAGACTAGGTGAATGAATCCCAGCAAATAATACATTAATTGGGTAATGATGTCAAACACTTCAATATGAAATCCAAAAAGCTAAGGAATGTGGATTTGAATAAAAACACACAAAACCAATTCCTCCCAAAGCTTATCTATGTATTTTTTATTAATACGCAATGTTGCAATTCACAAGGTTCTTTGGAATACACATTCCAATGGAGCTCTCGTTCTCTTGAGTTGTAGATATGTTTTTTGGGTCGAAAGACTTCCAGGTATTGAGAAAATAAAATTTGGCCATAGCAACTTGCTAAACTCCAACATTACATGATGGGTTCATCCAATGAAATCCTAAGAGTTGTTGCCATTCTCTTATTAATTAGTCTTGCTAGTAGAAAAAGACAATAACAAACACTTTTTTGACTCAATATGGATAGGGGAACTTGAGGAAAAACATTCATGCATTGAAATTTTATGGGCAGACAAGTGTGTATTTTCAATTATCAATTTATATAGTAAAAAATATTTTGTTCATAATGCTTGAAGATTAAACATCTTCCTACTAGTATATTAAACCTATTAGAAGGTATATAAAAGCTAAAACAAAAAGACCATGCATTATGGTTGGGGCAGGGTAGATATTCAATGAAAAGCCCCTCTAACGACTAGGCAAAAAATCCATAGCCTCCTTGCTAAATAAAAAACCTCCAAAATAATGAAATTTTCACCTGCATAATGATAACCCATAAAATCACATTTGTAAGTACCACATTAGATTCTTTTGGGAAGAAGAAATGAACTTGATAAATCCAGAATGTGCAGGATGGTAATTAAGTATGTTATAGATCCTACCAATTAAAAATCTATTTATGTACCTCATTTAAATCACTTCAATTTGCCTTGTGTTGTTTGCTTACAAGCTTGATTTCTTGCATTCACAACTTGAATCGTGGTACCTACAAACACTCGTGGAACTACAATTTTGGTGGAGGGTTTCTCCTTCTTCTTTAATGGGTTCTCCACTATTTGATCATTAACATGCAATTGACCTCCCTCCACTAGATGTACTTATACATTCCTTCTCCTCCTCCTTTGACTCCCCTTCATCAATCTAGTCTTCTTGGGTTTCATGATCCAAGGTGAGGGCCTTCTTCACATTATTTTTATGTTTGTGGTCTTAGCAGATAGGTTTTGGCAGTTGTGTAAGGTCCTGGTCATCCACCTTGTCATTTTAATTTGTTTCTTTTTGGAGGCAAAAGTTATGGCTTTGCACTCTATTGGTCCAAGCTTTGTTACAAGAAGTTAATGCTTCCAATAGATGGGATAATAGTATTAGACCTTGTAGGTTATGGGTGCCATTGCTCATGTTGGGCTAAAAAGGAGATGGATGTTCGAACCAAATCTACCATGGAAAATGAACAAAACATAAGGATACCTATGGTGAATGAAGGAAATTACACACATTTAACCTAAACTTTAATTTAAAGTTATGCTAAAATTTCATTAGTTATAAAAGGTTGAAGGCTATTTTTAAAAGTCTAATCATGGATTGGGCCATCTGACATCCTGTAACATGCTCTAAAATAGAAGGGAAGTTCAATAGAAATAAATAGGACTAGTATGGGCAATATATTCAACAAATATCAAATCCAAATTTGGTAATCACATTCTAAACCAAGATGCAACAATTGCATTGATCCAACACATGTACAACAACAACCCTAAACAAAAATGGACAACATAGATCTAGCAATTCAATATTGATCCAATACCCTGTGTATCAATAGAAATCACAAAAACATCATCTTTATTCACATCATTCTTGGAATCACAAATGTTTCCCATTTGTGATGCCATTTGAAATGCATGATGTGATGACACCTTTATTCTTGGAACATATTGACTATAGAAAAACCTAAATTTGAATATATCACAAAAGCATTATCTCTAAGCAATCCACATGCTATATACCAAATATGTAATCTTGAAACATATTTGAAATTTTAAAAAATTAAAGTGGGAAAAGGAAATATAATATTCACCACATATTTAGTTACAACTTTAAAATAAGTTTTAGATTATCAAATGCCATCTATGTCAAACTAGTGTCCACTGGGAAAATGAATTCTCATTTTCCAAACTTGTAAGACAACTGGACATGTCCATTTATCTACAACTAAATTGACTTAATTAGTTCACATCTTCTTTAACAATGACCTTGGCGGGATGGAATTAACACTATACTATGAATCCATGGACTACATGTTGGATAGTAAGCAACAATGGATGGACTATGCATAGATTCGGCATGATTGCACAATAATTTGGAATGGACTCTATACAAATTCTACAAAGTTGCACAATAATCTTGAATGGATTATTCTACATAGAAAGCAAAAAATAATTGACTTTATACATATTCTACAAGGTTGCACAATATTTTTGAATGGACTATTCTGCATAGTAAGCAACAAATAATGGACTTTATACATATTCTACAAGGTTGCACAATATTTTTGAATGGACTATTCTGCATAGTAAGCAACAAATAATGGACTTTATACATATTCTACAAGGTTGCACAATATTTTTAAATGAACTATTTTAGATAATAAGTAACAAAAAATGGACTCAATAAAAACTTTGCAAGGTTCTAGTAATTTGAATGGACTATGTTGGACAATAAGCAACAAAAAATGGACTTATACTAGACTTTATAAGGTTCAGGTAATTTTGAAGTGACTATGTTGGACAATAAGCAATAACAAATGGACTTTACATGGACTTTGCAAGGTTCAAGTATTTCTCAAGGGTCTATGTTGGATAGTAAGGAATAATGAATAGACTTTACAAGATTATAGCTATTTTGAAGGGATTGTGTTTGATAATTAGGAATAATGAATAGACTTTACAAGGTTGTAGTAATAATGAAGCGACTATGTTGGACAATAAGGAATAGAACAAACTTTGCAAGGTTGCAATAACCTATATGAACTTGGCTTACCTAACATGAATTCCAAGGAACTTGCAAGGAACGCTTAACATACATTATAGAGGTCTAAACACCAATGGATGGACTTTGTTTAGGTAAAAAGAATTATGAATGGACTCAACTTTTTGACTTTGCAAAAGTCCAAAGGTTTTCTGTTGCAACCCTACTTTGGCCAAGTGTGGGGGTGAAGCCCAACACTTGGAAAAAAGTGAGGATTTGGAGTCCTCCGGGACTCCCGAATATTCAGAGCTCAACAGCAAGGCCCAAAACACCTTGCATTGGGTTGTTCTTGGTGTCATTGGAAAGGTCTTGAAGCGTAGATATCGGAAATGGCCTTGCATTGGCCATTTGGACATCTGTCGCCCAAGTTATGGGCAAAAGAAGGGTCGGGAGTCAAACTGGCAGTTTGACTCCCGACCACTAAAAGTCGGGAATCGACCTCTTCCCGACCTTCGAATTGAGAGTGCGATATGTCGAATTGAGAGTGCGATACGTCGTTGGAAAGATGACGACGAGGGCTACAAGTTTGGTTCAGACCTCGTCGCGATCAGACTTCACAGTTGGGAGTTATGAACTCCCAAAGTCCCGGGACTCCACCCGGGACAGTTTCGGGACAATTTCGGGACTCCAACTTGGGAGTCTCGGGAAAAAGAGCCATTTGGATGTAGTCCCCGAAACGTGGCGCATAGAATACTATATGGGGGAAGGTGGTGGCTTCCCCCGAGTCCGGGCCGTGGTGTGTCTTGTGGTCCAAAGTGCCCGTGGCTTGTCCCAACACCAAGGGTGTCCCGGAATGTGAACTAACCACGTGGGTGGTTTGTTTTGATGCAGACCAAGCTTGATCTACTAAACCTTCTTCCTAGTTTAATCCCTGGGCTCCCAACTCGACCCTCTACCCCTTTCTAGAGTTGGAAGCCTGGAGCGCTTTCCGAATCCCTCTTTCTGCAACTACACTTTGGTGAACCCTCAAGTGGGTTCACCCCGGGACTTGGGAGTGCGTCATTTTCTACCATAACTTCAATTGAAGTCTAGAAGTTCTACTACTAGCAACTAGATTTGATTATCTGATTATAAGTATGTATATATGGACTCTTATGATTTCATTATAACATGTGGTTCTCCTTCAAAGGATGGAAGGGAAACATGGACTTCAAAAATGCAAATAAATTTATAAATAAACTAAGGAGATTGTTAAGACTTATAGAATGAAGTTTAAATGCATCCAACATTGAGCTTCAAACATTACAATATCTGCTACTATGGAAATTATACATTTGTGTAATGTCAAAACTTAACCCTAAACAAAGTTACTTTACATTGACACATTATGAGTTCAATGAAATCCAAGCTAAAATGCACTACTACAAACTTCAATTTAATTGATTGTTATGATTATACATGAATGATAAGTCCACATTTGAAAAAAATAAAAGACATCAAAACCCTAATCTATCAACACGTTTAAAGGATTTAAATTAATTAGGTACCTTCCAAGGTTATACCTAGAAGTCTTGAATTTGCTTCCTTTGCTTTCTCCTCTTTAGAACTAGGCTTTTTGATTCCAAATAGTGTCCACCAATTTGCATGCATTTCCTTTTCACAATGCAAACACTTTGAAGAAGTTGAGAAATGACTGAATGCACACCAAGAGTGGTAAGGATGTTTGTATAAAGAAAATTTTCAATCCCATGAAGGAGCAAAACCTCCAAGGAAAAATGAACATGGTAATATTAACACAATAGAAGTCAAAATTAATGAAACATCATTCTCCATAAAAAAAATTGGCAAAAGGCAATGGATTAGACCTTAGATGTTGTCTACCACTTTTCATGCACTAAATTTGGGTGCAAAGTGTAAACTTATGTTGCTTCCACACATCCATCTTGCCAATAACCCTCTTTCGTGCCTCATGTGCCTTTGAGTTCTTTTCCAAAAATGTGGCATGATCAATTTTTACCATTGCCAATAAGTTTTTGAAAGTATCAGCCATTAAAGCATGGGAATCCAATTTGCATTACAAAGTGTCTTGTTCAAGCTCTAGTGTTACATTACATTACATTGTGATAATATGTTACATTACCTTCTATTTATCAAATACTTCATTTTAAACATTACAAAAACATAAGCTTTGAAAATTCATATTTTATTGAAATTCTGTTCAAATGAAATGATTCGAGTTTACTTTTTTTTTTAATTCAATAATGTACATAATTACATTTATTTCCTTTTGAAAGTTTAAAATCATTTGAACAAAAAAAGAGTTGAATATCATTATTCAATAACATTTCAATGACCATTCTTTTGAAAAAAAGAAATTTTTAATAAATGAATTTTTTTTTGCTAATATAATAATATTACCTATGCTAAGTTACTCTCAATTATTATATGGATATTTTTCATTAATTTAAATTATTTCACCCTACATTATTTACGGCTATTTATGGGTATTTTCAATTTTTTTTGTTATTTTTTACTATTTCACCTTAGACTACTTTTGGTTATTTTATATTATTTTTGGTTATTTTAGCTTATTTCACTTTAGGTTATTTTCAGCTATTGTAAGTTTTTTTGGCTATTATATGTTAGTAAACCATATTTTAAATTATTTCAGTTTAGACTACTTGCAACTATTATAAGTTACTTTTGGTTATTAAAGGTTATTTCACCTTATGTTATTATTGGCAATTCTAGGTTATTATAGATTATTCCACGTTAAATTATTTTTGTCTATTATAAATTATTTCACCCTAGATTATTTTTGGCAATCTTAAGCAATTTTAATATATGGCTATTGGTTGTTTTTTATTAAGGCTATTAATGGTTATTAATGGCTATTGGTGGGTACTCTATTAATGGCTATTGGTTGTTATTTTATAAATGATTATTAGTGGTTATTTTATTAATGATTAGTAGTGGTTATTTTATTAATGGTTATTGATGGATATTTTATTAGTGGTTATTGGTGCTTATTAATGGCTATTGATTAATATTGTAATGTGGATATTGGTTGTTAATAATGACTATTATATTAATGGCTATTGGTGAATATTCTATTAGTAGATATTGGTGGTTATTGGTGGTTATTTTATTGATGGTTATTAATGGTTATTGTATTATAAGTTATTGTTGGTTATTATATGTTATATTACAACTATTGGTGATTATTGTATTATAAATTATTGTTGAATATTTTATGTTATAATATCATAAGCTATTGGTAGTTATTATATTGTAAAGTATTTAAAATTATTTTTCATAGGTTATTATTTTCTATTCTAAGTTATTTTTACCTTAGGTCATTATATTTTATTTTATATCATTTTAAGTTATTATACTTAAGATAAAATATTTTAGAATAACATAAAGTAGAATGACCTTGAATAACTTAAAATATAACTTGAAATAACGTATATTAATTTAAAATAAAATAACATATAATAATTTAGGGTACAATAATTTATAATAGCCTATAATAACATAAAATATAAGTTAAAATAACTAAAGTAACTTAAAATAATATAAGATATATTATAAAGTAACATAAATAAAATATTTTTTAAAACACAAAAATCAACCTATTTACTATAGTAAATTATTATAATGAATTATGTTAACTAGTATTGAAACATGATGTCTACATAGTGATATTATAGTAAAATAACTTTCATTAGGGTGAAATCAGTAAAATGCAATGAAGTTATTTCACTTTTAAAATCTCATAGTGATTTAGGCTAGTAAATTGCACCCCACTTCTGTAGTAGTGCCTTTACTATAAAGGCCATATGTTTCAACCAATTACTTCCAAAAGATTAAATTTTTTTTGTTAAAATTGATGTTTGGTTGTACCCCATACAAAGGGTCAACCCACAATGACCCTGCCCTCTTAGTTTTGACTTTCTCCTTATGATCGCTTGTTCCCAAACTATCGCCCAAACTCTCATTTGTTCTAAGAGAAATGTCATTTCCATTATGTGACATAGTAAATTAATAAAAATGTAAAAACAAAAACCTCAATATTCAAGTTCCAAATGTATTATGTGCATTCTAGATTATTCAATAGATGTCGAAAAACCTCCCATGTGTACAAGCTCAATGCAATGATTGAAATGCATGAGAGATGACAATCATTGAAACTATTCACACCTTCTTTGAGTCTTATGTTGATCAACAACTAAGATTAATGAAAGACCAAGGAAGTACAACAAGATTTCAAAAATGAAGCAGTAAAAAATTGACCAATGAAGATACATGCTTATACATCATTTTACATCATATTGTCCCAAATTTGACCCCTTGAAACATTATTCTGTTTTTTCTTGAATTGTTAGGGATACTTGTAAAACTAACTTTGAGCCACTCATTTTTGCACCTACCATGGGTTCAAATCTCATGACTGTCACATTCTAATACAAAAAGTATTCCCATTAACATTACGTGGACTCATGGCGTTAGGCCCAAGAATGGCCATCATGCACATTTGTAAGGTATATAAACACATTTGTAGCAAAGTGTGGAACCCCACTCACATTGATTCTCTTCATTTAAATGTTGCCATATCGTTGAATTTGCTGGAGATGGAGTTCCCACCATCTTTTTTCGATATCATGACACATTTAGTTCTTCATCTTGTTGAGGAATTAAACTTTTGTGGACCGATGGCCACAAGGTGGATGTACCCTATAGAACGGTACATGAAAACCCTAAAGAAGTACATTCACAATTTGGCATGACCTGAAGGATCAATGGCAAAAGGTTATGATCGTGATGAGTGCCTTGGCTTTGTTATTTAATATTTACAAAGGTTTCAGGCTATAAGAAGTAGAATATGCGATGAGGAGGAAGAGGGATTCTGGAGTGGTTACTAAAAGGGGAGGCTTGAAATTTACCTTGATTCTAGCCCTTCATGACATGGCCCATCAATATGTCTTGATGAACACTACAATCACGGTCATGTTGCTAAGGTTAAACTATAAACATTTGTAATTAGTCTTTTCTTCTAAATTTTGAAATTTCTAATTGATTTGATATCTTTTCATCACACTATGGCTAATTCAAATGATTGGTTTTGTTACTATTTGTAGGAAATGGGAAGAGCAATAGGCCATTTAGGGGCCCACATTCCCATCACTCTTAGATTAGATTTTTGGTGTTGTGTGAGTAGACCACATAGATCCAAATAACCCTAATGACCATGATTTGATGTTGTTGTGCATTAAACCTAGGCTTTCAGCCATAAAATATGCCAAAGCAAAAGCATATGGTAATCATTTTTGTATCTTGGATCATAGGACATGTTTGTTATAGACATTTGACAGTGGTGTCGCTTTTTTGTTTTAGCAACCTGATGTTGATGTAAGAGCCAATTCAAATGAACTATGTTGGAGTGCTCAAAGACATAATGTAGTTGGATTATGGGCCTGTCCATGCCCCTGTCATATTATTTAAGTGCAAGTGGATCAAGTTTAAGGATAATTAAAGCAATTATACATACATTAGAGATGATGTGTGGTTGTTAATTTCAAGTACAAGTTGCTAGTGTTGCAAGAACCATTCATATTTCCTTCCCAAACTACACACGTTTTCTTTTTAAATGATAAGTAATGATCGGTTTGGAAAGCATTGTTATCCAAGGAAGCTCGACTGCATTGATCTATTATAGATCCAAATAATGGTGTGTTTGTTACATCAACCATTGAAGTTGAAGGATTGTATGCCCCATTGAAGTTGCTTATACCACCATCTATAGTATTTTTAATGGAGGCAATTGACTTGTCAGATGCTAAGAATCTTTTAACATCTTCAAGGGTTTGACCAAGTTGGTTTTTGCTAGAATGAATTAGAATAGATTTGGAATTCAGATGTGGGTGAACAAACTTCTTAAAGTTCCACATTGATCTGGTGACTTGCATTCCACTATCAAAATTCTTACCTCTAGTTATAGAATACTGGAATACATATTGCTAATGCGTGACAATTTTGATGACAATTTTGTGCAAAGTATTGGGAATGAACACAAAGAGTTGGAACATTTCCACATTTGGATTGTTGTTTTACTTGGAAATTCATGGGAATCATAGATGACCTCCATGGCCTTTGAATCATAATATTAATTTTCTATTAGCTTATTCTATTAGCTACTACTTATTTTAGGCCTTTCTTTTCTTTCATGGAATATGTGTAGGTGGCAAATTCCAAGCATATTTTGCAAAATAATTAAAAAACCTTCCCTTGATTTAAAAAGCCAACCCTTGCCCAAGGAAAATCATGAGTCTTATTTTACTTGAACAATATGGATAACTACAAAATGACTCCTTTTATGTTTTCTTTCCACATGGCTGTTATCTACATATGTGGAAAGAAAACAACAACAAAATGATTGAGTTGTTTTTTTAGTCCATGTGGACATAAATTACAAGTTGTTGGAGTGCCATGTCATATTCACCAATAAATCCACATCACATGCATATGACTTATATGTGATTACAAAATGACACAATCAAATTATAGTATATATAATGGACATTTCAATTTTGCCACATCACCACAAGTTGTTTATTATGTGCGTAATGTCATGTCATGTCATAGTTGTTGTTTAGTTGTTCTACCAACTTTACTAGACATAAAAAAACGAACACATGCCCATAACAAGGTAAACAACCATTTCAAAAACATAATATATTCTTGGATGAGTAAAATTCATTAAATGTTATGTTAGATGTTTAAAAAATATGAAATTTCATTCATTAGTTATAAGATTGACTGGATTACAACTACAAATATTGCCATGTAAAGTGAATAGTTGTAAATCTAGTTTATAGTTTTTTTTTGAGTTGTTTAAGACCACTAGTTATTTATGTTATGGTTGTGTACGACAACAATTCTTCTACTGATTTTGCAACACACTTCAAATCTATTGTTGTATAGTTCAAGTTCATCCTAATAGTAAGAGTCAAAACATATTTTAATTTGTTTTTGCACAACCTATCTAGTTCAAAAAATTCATGCTTTATTACAATGTTTGAATATTTACAAAATTCTATTGAACTAAATTTTAGTACTAGTGACATTAACTATGTTTGTGGTTTGTTTGTGGAGCTTGAAGTGCCAAAATCAAATGCACTTGAAAAACAAATTAATGATGTAATATGGCAGACCTTGAATGTGTCAAAACGCAAATGAGCAATTGGCTTGGGGAGGTGACAATATAGAAGCAAAACATTGAAATATTTTTCATTTCCCTATAAAGTCTTGATAGAGGTGAAGCTGGTAAAGAAGACAACAATTCAAAATTGTGTGCATGTAGAAGTTGCAAGATGTTTTCATGCTATTGTTGTCAAGCAATTACAAAGACTGTCAAAATTAGGTTCATTTCCAACACCATCCAAATATGGAAGTGAAGGAAGTCATAGACTATTGAATGATAAGAAGAAAGAAAAAGACCTTGGTTTTAAGAGTGTAAAAGAAGTCAAGGTAAGAAGAACCAATAGGAAGGCAAATGCTGACAATCCATTCTTATTATTGGATACAAATCTATCCTTGAATTCATAACAAGAAAGAAGATGTATTGATGCCTATTATCTACATGTGGAAGTGGCAAATGTAATTGATCTCTATAAATAATACTAATTATTTTATGTTTTAAAAGAGTCCAAAGTTTGAACCAAACATCTAGAGGAAGAGCCAAAAGATCAACATCATTAATATTACATAGTTGAGGCAAGTTCCTTCCTTGACTTAAATATTTTTTCAAATTTATTTTTTGTTGGACTTTGTTATATAGGTTTCATTTTGAAAATACTTGGTGTTCCTAAATAACACACATTGTTGGACCACAAGTGTGTTGAAACACTTGTTCTACTAGAGCAATAAATATTCTTGGTGGAGGTTGTTTAACATGAAATTTCATGAAGAATTTCTTAGAATTTGAAACACCCAAGTGGTTGATCCAAAACCAACTAATTGACCTAATCTAACTAGGTATGTGGCTTTCAAACTAAAATAATATGTCCTTAATAAGTTTTTGAATGGTAACTCTAGTGTAGATTTTTGTGCAAGTTACAAAGGGGTTTCAAGAGCCTAGCACTTTAAGAGAGCGTTGGTGCTTTCAAGATCGACAACAAGCTTAAGTGGTACTCCAAGTACTTTTGCAAACTCTTATACTCATTTGAACTCCAAGTAAGTGCACAACTTGTTCATGACTTAACTTGAAGTTTCTTTTAAGTTTATTGTCTTTATATAGATGGCATCAATATTAATTAAGTAAAAGGGTACTTCGTGAAAACAAATGTGTTTGCTTGGTACAATAGACCCCTATTTGATAAGCATATGTTAAGCAATCTAGTTACTTATTTGCTTATATTAAACAACAATAATGCTTACGTCAATCATTGTAATGGCCCATGTGCTTCCCAAAAGGAATTTTCACTTTTTCCAAGGTCATAAGTTTTTGACCATTTTGTGAAAGCAATTGTATGTGCTTGATGAGGGCTCCATGTGCTTGATAAGGAAGGCCTCATTTGCTAAATAGTCCATTAAGCAACTTGGCTACTTAACTTTTTAATTAAACAACCTTATTGCTTACATACTTGATTACGGCTGGATCCACGTGTTTCTTTGAAGGACTACTCATTTTTAAGCACGATAAGTAGAACTTATTAATGATTCAAATCCCTTCTTTAAATTGTTTTTTCCCTTAAACATGGTGTTGGAAATACAATTCACTATTGACACAATGTTTGAATACAAGTTGTTTAAAATCCTCAAGACCAATTTATGGCAAGACTAGGGTACATGTCCTTATTTGCTTACCTATGTTAGTGGGTTTTTATGTGTTGCTTATCACAAGTCTAAAGTTCTATCGTGAGCTATTTAAATCAATGATCTAATAGTAGTGTTGCAATTCAAGCTACGGGTCATGGGGAAGGAAGGTATTGAAAAAAAGCCAACTCAAAAGAGGGATATTAACAATGAGTATCCCAAATGGCCATGGGTGGATTACAAGTTCCAAGATGTCAATTTTTTTTTAGATGTCAGGAAATTATTAGCTGAAAGGGATCAATCTTAAAGGGGAGATCACTAATGTGCATGTAATAATTGTTGACATTACTCACATATTTAGCAATGTGAATAAGTTTAAAACCACAAACCCATTTTTATCTAGCATAGAAAGTAGTGAGAAAAATTCTATTGGAATATACATGGCATTAACCATATCACAAACAATGAATTGTATCCTTGGTTAGTTAAGGGTTGGATTGCAAAACATAATGGGCATAAAGTAAACTGGGCAACAACAACAACAACTCCTGCTCAAGAAAAAAATAGATGGCAAAACTCAAGTTCATTACCAAAAGCCCATATAGCAGGAAAATTGGAATGTTGTTATGGATCTCAGAGGCTAAGAAGATATGACCTTCCCAATGCTTAGGATCTACTTTTGGAATTAGATCCTGGAATGTCAAGATCTGGGGGTGAAGGGGATCTTCCCACAAGGCCTACATCAAAAGATGAGATCATGGCTATGGAGAAGTTACTAGAATTCAAGCATGATATGAAAAAGATTGATAAGGCACAACTGAAAATTTTGGAAAAGAAGAAACAAGAGCTTAAGGAACGATTAGTAGGTTTGTGTTATAGTATGGAAGATTGGAAAGTATAATATGTCAAAGTTCAAAATAACATGCATGAAGTTCATGCGTCAATTTTCAAGGTCAAAGGATAACAAAACGAACTACAAAACAAGGTGATACTTTTTAATCCAATTTTTAGGTTTAAATATTTCATTGACTATCCTTTTCTTTCAATGTTGTTTCCACCATCATGCTTCAAGTCATCAAATACGCTTATATAACAACTATTTCAAATAACTATTGATGCAATTACTATTTGGTTTTTTTTTTTGGCAATATGTACATCTGTCATTTCATTTCATGCTTTTGTTTATTAGGTGTAGGATGTTATAGCCAACTTGGATCTGCCTCAACCAAGCAACAAATTAGTAGACTCCAAAGAAAAAACAAAGGCATGTCAAGAAGGGGAGTTGGATCTTTTGAAATTGGAAAGGCAGTTAGACAAATTGAAGACTTTGGTGGAAGATAAACAACAAATGGCTATTCAAGGACAAGCATTGTTCAATGAAGCAAATAATGATTGTCGAATTCTAGAACAGGAATTAGACAAATGTCTACTACAATTGCTTCAATCACAAAAAGAGTTGGAAAATATTCAAATCTAATGAAATGAAATGAAAGGAGGCATTGGGATGATGTTTAGGCTTAAGCCCATTATGCTCTTCGACAACCCTTGTGAGGAATGAAGGACTTTCATCATTTTCAAACCATGCGATTATTGCAATGAAGGGTTTCATTGCATAGATGTTGTTGTCACATCTTGTAAACACACATTCTATCCTTTTTGCCTTGGTGCAATGTTGAAGCAATCTAACAAATGTTGCATCTGCAATGTGAAGTTTCATCCCAACTAGTGGACAAGTTGGGGATTTTGAAAACTTGATGAGGACTTAGTTGAATTTGCAAAACAAATGAAACTTGCCAAAGTTCAGCATGACAAAATGCTAAAAGTTAAAGAAACAATAACAATTAAATAATATTTGAGTCCAACAAGTGCATGCCATTCACCTTGGTTGGTCTTACCAAGCAAGGGTGGTTGTGTGTTTTTAGATTTCCATGCTATAGATTTTTGCTTATGTTCTCTACTACAAAAAATTTGTCCATGTGATTTTTGTTGCAGAAACATTAGAAAAGAAACAAATAAAGTTTGGTGACACAAGTTCCATGGGGGTGTTCTTTTACAAGGCACAAAGTGACAACACCCATGCATCAAATTTTGTGTTGTTTCACCCACTAAATCCACAACAAATGTAATGCCACCCCTTGGTATGCTAGGTGCGATTAATGCTAATGATGACAAAACAACAATAGTAAATAATCCAAACTTTCCTATTCCTTTGAAGTGGAAAGGGATGTTACTAGGACCTTCAATGAAGAGGAGTATGTTTCTGGACTCATGTGAAAGCCATGAATCAACATGTGGGATGAAAGGACTAGCCACAAACCTTACAAAAAATGTTGAATCAAGTATATTCCCTTATTTCGGTCCATATTGGAACATTTGTGGTTGTTCTTTGATTCCAACATTTTTTTTATTATTTGTGAACTGATGTAACTAATGTTTGCATTGCATTTTGCAAGTAATGCTAACATGGCTAATGTTGGGAAGAAAAAAAATGGGAATGTTATTCTTAACTCTTTAAGAACTTGTGAAGAAGACCCTCCAGAGCAACACAACCCAACTATCAAGCAAGATGCCACAACAATTGTAATTAGCAGCTTACCCATGGAATTGCTAATTAGTTCATAAGAAAAGACGATTGCCATTTCTAAATAGTTATTAAATCAGTTGCTTCATGGACAAAAGTTCATCTAATATGCATGCCCAAATAAGAATCGAACTACTTATTATCATAATTAGCGACACTTAACCCTTTTAACAAAATGCCATTATGATGGTTATTTACCCTTTGAAAAAGATATTTTGCATGACCACTACCATAGTACCTCGGCCATTTCAACACATGTCCATCAAATAATTAATTAATTTTGAAACTTCATTTCAACAAATGAAATGTTCCTAAAATGGGTACATTCACAGTATAATGTGCCAAGGATTGTGTTGATTGTCTTTAATTTCTACATTTTTCAACTTTGAAAAATTGTTATAAAAGTTTGAAAAATCAATTTTTAATTAGGTTTATTGCACCATGTTTTATTATTAATGAAATTTCATCCCAAAGAATTTTGTGCGATTCCCAATTGTTTTAATGGTCATAAAATAGTGGAAAGTCTATAGTTGAATATTACTTTTCATTTTGCTCATCCTTAATCCTATGCTAAATTTAACCATTCATGCTCCAAATGATTTTAACTTTTGCAAATTTCTTATTTTGGGCCATTTTAAAAATTAATGTGAAAAGGTTGAAATTAAATACATACTTTTGAAAATAATTGTGGAAACAAGGAATTAGATTTAGACTGAGCAAGGAAATAAATGTGCTACACCCTTCTAGGCTTTTCATGTTGTAGTAATGTAATCCTGTAATTTTGTAATAATGTTTTCAAAACTTAAAATACAATGGACTTTACTCTTCATGATTAAAATTAGGGGACAAGATATTCAAAATAACCAAAACAATGTGACATACTTCATGAATATCTTTATCCCTTCAACTATAAAAAGGAAGATGACTAATATAATTTTGAGTCAGAATTTGGTTCAAGATCCATCACAATTTACATAGTATACACCAAAACTTACATTTTTATAAAATTGATCACTTTCATTATATTATAAAGTCCATTGATCCTAAAAGGAGCCAACAACATAGGCTCCTTGGTGAACATATGACATTGCTCAAACACAATGTTTAGGAAAAAAATTAATTTAATTTAATTATGTTTTTAAAGTTCAATAAATATTCATTTAAGGTTTTTAGACATGTCCACATTTATTAAATTATTTTCAAATTTATCCATATGCTAATTCAATATATGAAAAAAATCCCCATACAAATACAACACACAATTTCAACATTATTTTAATTTATGAGTCTTGCAAACATGTAAAAGAAGGATTTATTATGCATGAAGTGGTTCCTTAAAGAGAGAACACATGTCCGTCCAATCTAGAACTACATTAAACTTTCCAAATTGCCAAGACCTCCAATGTCCATCTCCTAAATCAAGACATTTTTGTGTACCATGATTATGGGTGTTCATAATTCCCTAAAACCTTAACCTATAATTGGGAAATCCAAAATCATGTTTTTATAACTTTTATCAAGGCATTTCCAAGGTCATATCAAGTTAATCTTTGGATCAAGGTTTGAATGACAAATCTTATTCAAATTGTGAATATTCTTCATTTTTAGAAAGGATTTGAAAAATATCATATTAAGTTTTAGGTTTCCATTTTCAAAACAAAATTTACATACTTGGTGTTATTATGATTGGAGAGCCCATTCTAGTTCAATTCGTGGAGTTAGAAGCCTTTGGCCATTTGAAAGGTTGAAAACCAAATTGTCAAAATGATTTGTGACCACTTAATCATCTAACAAAAGGGCCAAATCAACTTTAATTGATATTTGTTTAGAAATTTATGTCCAAGAGGTAGAGGTTTGCCTTTCAAATCTTTTTATTTGGAAGTGAAATGAACAACCATAATATATTTTTTCCTTTATTGATTTTGTAAAAAAAAAGCTCTAGCTAAACAAATCACAAAAAAAAAATGACGGGTGCAATCATACTAACATGTACCATTGGCAATTGTAACCACTATTTAACTTTTTGAATTTTGAATTGTAAAAAAAATAAAAATTATAGATACAATAAATTTTTTACAAAATTTTATTTTGAATACATTATGTACACATCATAAAAATTTGAAATCAATCTAATGAGTGAAAAATACGTATTTACACTTTTAAGGACTTACATAACCATCATTTAAAAACAATTTTGACACTAAAAGCACAATTTGAAAAAAAAATTCTAACATATTTTTGGATATTTTTAATATACACCTTAACATAATTGTATCAAGAAAACTTATAAGGTTTTTAATTTTTGTTGAAAGAAATATAAAAAAGATTTAAAAGAATATTTTTCAAAAAAACAATGAAAAAACAATGGTCTAAGGGAGCACATGTGGCTCCTTATAACATGGTTAGACCTTGACTTCTCGTCTAAACTTACATTCCTCAAGCAAAAAACGTATCTAAACCTAAAAAAACACCCACACACACATTTAATTCAATCTTATGTGACATTGATCTATTTATTATATAAATTTTTAAAAATCAATTACAAAAACATCTTGAGGTGCATAATTGATGAGTTTGTTTAGTGCATTTTGGGAATTATGTCCAAAATTGTGTAGTACATAATGTCCTTGTAAATTGGATTTCAAATATTTTTCCATGAAAATTTTTCATTTTTTTTATATATTTAAAGTCATTGGTGAATGTAGGTGTCCCATTTCATCATTTTCAGACATAAATTGAAGTGCACTATAATTAAAATTTTGAAAAATGTTGCTAAAATGTACTTTGTGACATTTTTGTGTGTTCCACCTTAGTTTGTAATGCAATTTTGTGTGTTCCAAGTGTGATTTTGGAGTTAAGGGTTACACCTTTTACTGCATAATTGCTCCCATGGAGGAGTTTGTTGGGTTGTTGACCTACTTGGTAGTTCCTAAAATTATTAAACACCATCAAGTGTGTGGGAAGTTCTACTTACATTAAACCAGTGTTGTTGCTCCACACACAAATGACTTTTAATTTTCTTGTTACACTTCTTGGGTTGTTGTTACTAGTAATAGCAAAAATGTGTGTCAAAATCAATTTCAAGGCTTGGCAAGTCGCCATTCAAGCTCTTATACCATGTCAATGTTTATTAGGCCTTTTTTTCTTTAGGGAAAAGGTGTAGGAGGACCATTTGTGGCTTCTCTATAGGAAAGATTGGGTGGGCCCATGTTGGGCTTGGCAAGTGTCTTGCTAATGAAACAACAATCCATTGTGTTAGATCATGTGAACCTAATTTGGGTGAACAACCAACTTTTAAAATGAGCAACAAGATGGAATGTTCAACTAAATGTAGCTTCCAAATGGAAGTAGGTTCAAAACTTGGAGTGAGTTCAAAAGAATGAAATCATACTCCTACATGAAGTGGAAGCGTGTGGGAATCACAAGGAAATACTCCCAAAGCTCCCAAGTTCTACTCCCATTTTAAAAGATGGGACTCACAAGGTGTTTTGAATCTTGGGATCAAGTTTTGAAAATCAAATCTTGTAAAAAATGAAACCTTTTTAAACCAATGAAGAGTTCTTAAAAATTATTACAATATAATCATGTTATATTTTCAACACAAAGGTCGTGAATGCAAGTCATATGGCCAATAGAAAGGTCAAGGGTGAAATTGACCAATTATTTGTCATTTTAAAAAATCAATTCATGTAAGAGAATTTTCTATGATGTTAGAAAGATATTTTTGAGGGCTACAACTTTTCTATTTCCTTATTGTTGTATTTAAACTATAAGGAAATATAAACTGACGTGTTTTTTAAGGATAAAATTTTAGCATGTTTGAAAAGTGACTTCCATGTTTGGGTTAGGGTTCATAGGAGGATGATAATGCCAACTTTAAAAGTTTAATCCACATGTGTTTCCATGATTTTAAGAAAAATGCAATTAAATGTATTTATAGAACGATTATTTTTGAACAAAAGTAAACATTTCAAGTTTTTTTTCAAAAAAATTGAATTGTTTGAAACCCTCAATGATATTTTATACATAAAATTTATCAAACATAATTTCTTCAACATCGTTCTAAATACAATAATTTAAATCCACAATGTATACAAGTAATCCCAGACAATGCATGTCCAATCTTCATGAAAATGTGACCTTGTTTTCTCATGCACAACCAAAAAATATTTTTCTTTGAAAAATTTCTTCAAATTATGTAATTTTAGTGATAAAAAACATATTCAAATATTTTAAAAATATTATAATTTGGATAACCAAATTAAAAGATAGATTCAATTTTTTGTCAATACCAAGCCATCATAATCATTTATAAATGGCCATAAAAAAATTCAGTATTAATGGTTTAGTTTATGCAAAACAAAGATCCAACAAGCTATAAACTTATATATCAAAAGAATTGTAAGTAAATACACTTGCAAACATGTACAAATAGAGTCTACTTTTATCAAAACACCACATCTCTTTGTATTCCAAAACTTTTCCCAAATACTTTTTCTTCTAACCTTTGCCAAAATTAATGTAGAAAGAATATGGAATGAAAAAGGTTCCCCACCACCCATAAACACATGGGTTTCCTCATCCTCTCCTAGATTTTCTCACCATATTTTTCCAAAGTCCATTTACTAACTAGCTTTCTAAAAAACAATCTTCTCCTAAATCAATGGAAATAATTTCCACCTATTCACCTTTTGGACGTTCAATCATTACAATTTTTTTTTAAATAATGAAAATGATCAATTATCCTACTAAAATAATGAAGGTAATTTTCAAGCACTCGTACCTATTTCTAATAAATTGGAATTACTAGATTATCACAATGATATTTTCCATGATAATTATATTCTCAAATTAAAATTTGATTATATGTCTACCCTATAGGTAATTTATACACAATAAATAAAATTTAAACAATTATTTAATACTCTAAAGTATCTCCTTTAAATAATTATAGCTAATTTAACACATCCTATGAAATGTGGCTACTTCCCAAACTATTGTTTCTTGCCCTTGAAGTTGTTGACTACATTTTTGGTTACCACATTGCATTCGAAAAAAAAAAGGAGACTTAACATACTTATTATCTAAGGACAACATTTGGATATATTCATATTCATGCTATTGAAAGCTCTTCATTTTTTCAAAAAAAAATTATTTCAACAATATTTAATGCTAATTATCAATCAAAGGTGCAATAGTTCTCATTGAAATGTTTTTGACAATAAAATCATAACAAAGTAAACTTCATAGAGAATGAAGGAGGTTTGCAAAAGGAAACATATACACATGCTAGATTCACATAGACAAAAAAATACATATGGATCAAGGTCATTTTTATCAATGAATGTTATACCATCCATGTTGTGAAATTTTGTCCATGTCATTGAATTTATTCCATGTGATGCATTTCATATCCATGTTGTCAATGCCATTGAGATTGTGATTTTCAATTAGGAAATTCATTGTCATCCATGTCGTAGATATTAAATTTCATGAAACATAAGTTCATTTGTTAAAGATGGTTTATCCCATCAATCCATTAAAAAAAAGAATTTTGTGGTCAATTCCATTTATGACTAATGTTTCATGTATTTGCCATATTGTTGATGTTTATTTGAACTCCTTTTGTTTCATTTGGATGTTGTCAAAGTTCATTTTTTGGCAACTTTTCTTTCTTCTTTTGTCCCAAATTTTCTCTTCTTCATTCTATCACTCCACCTATTTTTTCCTTTTTCCATCCCAAAGTACTTCTCTTTAAAAATAGATTACATGGATGCAAAAAATACATCCTTATTACATGTGCCAAGAAAGCCAATGATGAAAAATGTGAATTTTGATTCATCGTAAATGATTCTATTTTATGTTTTGTGTGTGTTTTTAGGGATCCCCCCCAAAAAGAACCCTAGGCTAAGGAGGAAATCCTCCTATTTATATGTTCTTGGGTTCCCACAAAATTTCATTTATGTACATGAAGGTTCCCATATTTGTGGGTTCTAATGAGGTTCAAAAATACCCTTTAGCTTTTGGCCTCAAATGGCCCTCTTTCAAGAAAACACACAAAATGCAAAAACCTTGCTTACAACATAAAGTAAGGGTCACATAATAGGTAGGGCATTTGGAACTAGAATTTTTTTAAAGATGGATGCTTTCAATCGACTAGAGGGTACCAACTAGTGGTGTGCGTAAGTGTGAGTAATCATATATACACTATGAGAAAAAAAGGCGTTTTGCAACTAGCTTGCAATTAAAATTTAAAATTGTGATGACCATTTGCAACTCATTACATTTTTACACCTATGAGTGTTTTTAGACAAGTTGCATTAGTTGAAAAGGAGTTGTTGCAATTAAATTGTATATACAATCACACTCTAGTGCAATTCATTGCAATTTAGTTGCAACAACTCCTTTTCAACTAATGCAACTCTTCTATGACTACAACCATAACATTGTGCATTAATGTCACTTTTCATCCATTCATCAAAATTTAACGTGTGGCATTATGATGATATTTTGGTGATTTTTTTGAAATATTGATATCCATCGTCCATTATGATTATTCATTTTAGATGGTCTTAAATTATGACATGTGGCACAATCAAAAGTTCCCATGTCGCATATTAATTGAATTTTGAAAACATATATATGTATACAAATACCTAAGTAGGTCAATACATATCCATAGGTAGGTAAGTTGGTAGCTCCTATATACCAACCTATGTACTTACCTACTTACTTAGGTAGGCATGTAGGTAGGAAAGTAAAAGGGTAGGTGAACTAAAAAGTAGCCACATAATTTTTAAAATTTTGTTTTGTGTTTTGCTTTTAGGGTTAAGCTTTATGAACTCATCCCAACATGGCACATGTATTTTAATGTGAGAATACAAGAAAAGACAACTCCTTTATATAGTTTGTGAGATGAGATGGTGAAAACAAAGCATATAGGTTGAATATTTTAATTGCACCCTAGTTGCAATTGAGTTGCAACTACAAAAAACATGTTTAATTTTAATTTTGTAATTAATCTGAATTTTATAATGAATTATCTGACATAATTATTTGAATTATTTGATATAATTCAGATAATTAGTTAGTTAAATAATTCAGATAACTAATTATCAAAATAAATGTCAGATAATTAATTATCAAAGTAAATATCAGATAATTAATTATTGAAATAACTATCAGATAATTAATTACCAAAATAACTATGAGATAATTAATGATCTAAATTCAAATAAAACTCAGTAATTACTCACCTAAACAAAAAAAAATTAATATGCAAACTATTTGAATTAACTAATCAAATTTAAATAATTAGTTGGTTAGTAAAATTTGATAATCATTTGTTAGATAATTAATTATCTGAGTTTTGATATGTATTTATCTATTATCTAAATTAACTAATAAAGTACTATTTAAATTAGATTACTAAAATTCATATGAATAGTTTAATATTAAATTTAACTAATTGGTTCATAGCAATTAATTATATTACATATTAATTACTAATTAATAAATAATTTACAATAATTTATTATGAAATAATAAATAATAAACATGAATTTTAGTAGAAGACATTGAAGTATATAAAGACATATCCATATGTCCACCCTTATTGAATGTTTAATAGAATATACACATTTCCTTTAATTTCAAAAATTGTTTGAATTAGATTGATTAATTTAGATTAATGGCTAATTATTTAATTTAGCTTTTAGTTCATAGTAATTTTAAATGAATATTTGATAAATTATTTTTTAATATTAAATATTAAACATGCAACAAGATGCAACCCTTGTGTTGCCAAGGAGCTATCCACAATTAAACAAATCGACTATTATCAACTTCGCACTTGCTCATGTAACCTAGAAAAGTTTTAGGTGTGTAACCTTGAACACCTTGATGTACCTTGGATATAAATATTTTAAATATAATTTATGTAACAGTGGGATCCAATTTGAGGTTTACAAATTCACACTTTATATGGATAATGAATTGATAATATTTTATTAGTGGCCAAGTAATGACACCATAATGGTCATCCAATTGTAAAAAAATGCTAATATTGTGGCCATGTAGTGGCATAGTTGTGACATAATAGTGGGCAATTAGTAATACAATAATGGTAACTTAGTAGCAACATAATGGCCAACCAACTACATGAATAGATTTCATAGTTGAAAACCGATTACAAAGTTTATACTTCATGGATGGTGGGAATGTAGACATATGATGTTATTGCACACATGAAAGTTATAGGCTAATTGTAGAAAAGTTGTTCAATGTGTAGCTCATTTTTAAAAGTCCTAACTTAGTTGCATGTTACAACTACAATGCAATTCCTCAAAAAATTTAACATAATTGATTACATGCAAAAATATGATGTGTATAAATTATCATATATGAAACACATTTAAAATTACAATGTAACTATCGAAAAATTAACATATTTTTTAAAATGATTTTTTAATTATTAAATCATTATATAAAATGTAGTTGCATAGGAATTGCATTATGGAGGATGTAGTTGCAACACATTGTACTTGAATGAGTTTTGAACTTTAGTTGCCAAACATTGTGATATTCATAGACACAATTTCTCATAATGATACGACATGTAAATGTTGTGTAAATGTAAATCATTTACACTGACAAGTCAGATTTCTTTACACTTATATTATTGCCATGTTAAAAAAATAATTACACACACACAAGGCCAATGTAAATATTTGTCAAATGCATTTACATAGCTTCATGTAAATGTTTTGGGGTGTGTAAGTGTATATATTATATACCTTTAATGACCATATCTTCTTGCAAATCCATATTAATTAATTATGGGTGCATCCCAAAGTTTTATTTTATTTTATTTTGCAATTCACCACTTTGATTGGTCCTTCATAAAAAATCATGGTACTTTTGTATTCCCCAAACATTAGCATTTTCTACCAATATGGGATTATGGTGGTGTTTTTCCAAGAAATATCTTGAATGCACATTTTGACACACCTCATTGCTCAAATACAATTTGTATTACTAATATTATTTTTATGAGTAGTATTCAATAATAACTTTTATTATTAAGTATTACTTATTGTAAGCTTTATAGAAGTTCAAGTGTTTATTTTCTTATAATTGTCATTCATATTAATTAGTTTAGTTAATTGTGGTGCATCCCAAAGCACAATTTTTTTATGGTTTTTCTTTTGCAATGGGCCATTTGCTCAACCTTTCACCAAAAACATTGTGAAATCTCCCCCTCCCCAAATAAAAATTATATTTTTTATATTGTTTTACATTTACGCTATTTTACACAACCTTGTAAAATCATATAAATGTATTTTTTTACACTTACACATTTTACATGGCCACATAAAACCATATAAATGTTTAATTTACAGTTACATTATTTTACATGGACACATAAAATCATAGAAGTGTATTTATTTTTACATTTACATTGATTTACATGGCATAAAATAAATTTACATGACATGTTTCGTGTTGTACATTTGCACTTACACTTGCATGAATGTAGATGAATTTTAGACACTTGAACAAAATCTAAGTCTTAAACCATCACTCTTTGGTGAAATTATACCAAACCCCTTCTAGGTTTCAACGTGGTTTTTAGGGTTGATGATTGTGATTTTCAAAAAATCAAACACACAATTTTGATATATAATTATGGTTAAAAAAAAAAACCCCTATTTTGATATATAACCATAGTCGTTTTTTTGTTTTTGAGGAAGTCAAATAATCACTCAAAAATCCACTAGTCATTTCATAAACCTAACAATTCTTTGAAGTTTTTGAAATAATTGGGATTGATTTTGATTTTTCAAATATTTGGAACCAAAAGTTCTTCAATTCTAAATGTATTCAAATACCTCAAACCAATTGTTTCTTTGATTCTGATTTTTAAAATATGTAGAATCAACAATTATTTTTAAAGATCAAATACCCACCCAAAACTAGTACCAACTACCGACAACAATGGTTCAAGGATTGAAAAATAAGCCCCTCTTGTATGTATATCCATTTTTAATCTCTTCTATTTATCTATTAAGCAAGGTTGTTTGTGTCACATTCAAATCTCCCAAACTATGGTGCCCTTTGTCATGCTCTTGGTACCATTGGAAAGCCCTTCATGAGTAAGGGTGCACTAACATTAATTGTTATTGTTTAAACCCGTGGTGCAAGTGTTATTGAATATTAAACAAATTTTGTCAAAAAATTCAACAAAATCAAAAATAAATATTAAAAAAAAATTGGAAGAAGCTCTTGGGTATTGTTGGAAAGGCCTTGACAACTGGATTTCATGGAGGTGATTTTGTAGGTTTTTAGACCTAAGGTGGTGGCGATAGTGAATTTTGAATCATTTTTTTATTGGAAATTAATTTAATATTTAAATATTTTTCTCACAATTGAGTTCTATTGTCAAGGGTCGTAATCACACTTGGACCAACTGCACAAGCCACACTAGTTTATATTATAGGGTTTAGGGTTAGGGTTTAGCTTTTATTAAATAGTGTAGTTTGGAAGGTACTCTATTTTCTCAGTATGGAATCTTCTAAATAAAATAATTATTCCACAACTCAATGGTAGTACAAATTTAAAAAAAAAAATATTTTAATTTTTTTTAAAACAATTTAATTTTAAATTTTTTTATAAATTTTTTTTAAAAAATTAAAATTTTAAAAATGTTGAAATAGTAAGTACAAAAAGATGAGTTCAGGCTATAAATATTTCAAAAAATGAAAATCACTAGTCATTTACAGGTAGCCGTTAGCAGTTCTGACGGCTGCAGCACAGCACCGTTAACCGGCTGACCATTTATATACCCTCCAAACTTAGCGCCGTTTTTGCAGTGCGTAGACTGTGGTGGACTCCAGACAACCCTCCTCCCGCGCAGTCTTGGGCGGTTATTAGTAACAGGAATAAATCCCCGGAGGTCGTCAGGGCGGTTCTTAGGTTTCATATCCACAGTTCAAAAAAGAAATCAAAGACCCGGATTCGGGTTACATTAGCAGCCGCACAGAGTTCTCAAAACAATTGAAAAAATCAAATAACCGATTCCAGAACCGTCAATTCCTACCCGTTCTTTCGTGAAAACCGCAGGTTGTCTGAGGGTTTGTGGAATGTCTGGGACCCAGCGATTGTTTTTGCACGGATTGTTCCAAAGATACGGAACCGACGGTTCTATTATTGATTGAGCCCCGGGGAGCAGAGCGGTTGTTTTAAAAAAAAAAAACCCAAATGACTGCACACAACGCTGATCCGGAGGTCAGACACTCCCGCTAGATTTAGTTAGTTGGTAGAATAGTTGACATTTGGCGGAAACAAGCCGAAAATATGCCCAAATTTGGCCGGAAGGAAACGCCACCACAAACCTGAAATTTTTGAATTTCTGGTTTATTCGTACGGTAGAAGCTCCGCGGTCGCGCTCGCCGTTCTCGCTTGCGACTCCATTTCCGCTTTCTCTCAATTCCCCTTCGGTTTCTCTCGCTCGCGCAATTTGCCATTCGTCTCCACTCCTCATCGTTTCAGATTCCTTTTCTAGTAAATCTTTCGTGCGTGTGCTTGGACTGTGTGTGTGTGTGGGGTGTGTACTCTGTGTCTGCAGAGTCTTTGATTGTTGTGTGGCCTGCTTTGAAGCTCTTTTCTGTTTTGGTTTTTGATTTAGTGTCTGGCTCTTTGAGGAATCGTATATGCGTCGAGGAAGACGCGGGACGGCGGATTAGTGTGGGGGGGAAAATACAGAAAGCCGGGTATGATGACGCCTAAGCAGCAGCAGCAAATTCTAGGGTTTCATACTCCGCGAGTTCGTGGAACTCCTTTGTCGTGTCAAGGAGGGATGATGGCGTCGCGAGTGCCTAAGAACGGCGACGATGCCAAGGTGCGTGTAGTGGTGCGGGTGCGGCCTTATTTGGATGTGGAGCTCCGGAGTGATGATGAGTTGGTACCGTGTGCGGAGATTCTGAAGAGCTGGGATGGGGAAGACATGCTGCGAATCTCTGATAAGAAAACCAGGTCGGCTTGTTTATCAGGCACATTTTTGCTGGTTGCAGGTTGTGTTAGTTTCTTGTTCAATTGGTTACTGGGCGTGTCTTCTTGTCTTTGTCTTTTGGTCGCAATTATGTTGATAAAAAAATGCGGCTGCCAGTTTGTGTTGATAAAATGTATAAGCAAATTTGTATGTGTCTGTACTGTGCAAGTACTGAAGTGTGAATTGCAATGAAGCCAATGTGATGTGTTTCCTGGGAGGACAGCATTTTGTTCTGGACTCTGCAGCTTTGTAGGATGGTTGCTGCAGTTTGCTGTCAGACCAGGAAAACACAACAAACATGCAATTAGGATGTAGTGCTTGTATCTGAAGGGAGTTCACATTGTTGAACTGAAACGAGGCTTTGTGGAAGATGTGCATTCACACAGAGCCATATAAACTTGATGCTTGTTATGATGAGAAGGATAGCATTGCAACAACAAACATGCAAACACAACAAACATGCATTAGGAATTAGTGCATTGATATGAAGACAGTTCACATTGTGGAACTGACATTAGGCCTTGTGGAAAGATGTGCAGTCGCACAGAGTCATACAAACTTGATGCTTGTTATGATGAGAAGGAGAGCATTGCAACCATCTTTGCAGCTGAAGTGGAACCAATTCTGCCTACAATATTTCGTGGATTCAATGCCACTATATTTGCTTATGGTGCAACTGGAAGTGGCAAAACACATACCATGGAGGTTTGCTTCTTCCCTGTAATTTTTTTTGACCTTCATTGATTTCAGACTAATTTGTTTACCAAAGGACTTAACAAAGGCTTATTTTTCTGTTCAGGGTGGTGTGAATCAGCCTGGACTTATGCCTTTGGCACTGGAGAGAATTGTGGAGATGGCTGAAGTCAGGGGGAGCAAAGTAGAAGTATCCTTCTTTGAGGTGTACATGGATCGCTGCTATGACCTTTTGGAACCCAAAGAGGCAGATATTACGGTTCTTGATGATGGACATGGACGCATTCAATTGCGTGGTTTGGCTCAGGTAATCTGTACACTCCTTATCTGTCTGTTAGCTCTTTGCTGCAATGAGTTTCATTCTGCATATGGTAACATCCATTCTATCAGACATGAAGGTCACATGGTGTCAGCTCTGGTCATGGTCCTCATTTTTGTACAAAGAAGAATGCCCAACAAAATGTATCATCAAGTGGCTTGAAGGAAAATCTTATATGGAATCTGGATTGCCTGATGTCAAACCTTTTGTCATGGATCATGCACTTCTGAGGAGTTATGCTCAAATGCAAAGTCTTGCAGAAATGCCAGTATCTGTATTATAGGAGGGTCTGATTGTGGTAACATGGCCTTAGATTTCTTGTTTGTGTTGTGAGGAAACCAGGTTTGAAGTTGACATGAAATGTGACAATTTGTTGATCAATAAAGAAAACTGAAGTCAGTAGCAGGTGGTTCCATAGCATGTGAAGCATAAGTTACTCTGGTACTCTACATGGCATATCATGTAGTTGGGAGTGCAAGAAGATTGACTGGGTGTAGCTGGTAACAGGTACAAATAGACAATATTGAAGATTTTCATGATTTATTTCAAGATGGGTGCACACGGCGCCGGAGTGGTCACACAGGCCTCAATGATGTGTCAAGCCGAAGCCATTCCATACTATCGGTGATAGTAACTAGCAATGACATGGACAACCCCAACACAGAATTCTGTGGAAAGCTAAACTTGATTGATCTTGCTGGTAACTCCAACCTGTTGATTTCTTCACCCAAGAGGCACTGATAGGACTTTTGAATTGTCTGGTGGTCCTTTGATCCTGCAAACATTGTGGAATATTGGAGAGAAGGTGTCATATCTTTGTCCTATCTTTGCAAATACTTGAAGCGACCTTTCTGGCTCATGGAAAGGTGCTGTGAGTACCTTTTTACTGGTCTAAAATCAACCCTCTAGTTGAATCAAATACTGGAAATCCAAGCTTTTGTGGTTGCCTTGCAGGAAATGAAAATAACAGGAGGAGTGGCAATGAGGGAGTTCGTCTGGCTGAAAGCACAGCCATTAATCAGTCCCTTTTTGTATTGTCCAATGTTATCAATGCTCTCAATGCAAATGAGCAATGGGTCCCCTATCGTGATTGTAAGCTCACTAGAATCCTTCAAGATTCGTTGGGGGGGACAAGCCGTGCTGTGATGGTGGCATGCTTGGTAAGCTCTCCTGTGAATTATGCTGCTCAGTTGGCTCTCATGTCAATTGTAGTGCCCTTGAAAGTGGTCAGTTTTTTCTAAATCTACCAGGAAAGGTAAAAAATTATGATTTGGTAGATTTGGCTTCTGCATTGAGATCAGATTTGGTCCTACTGTTTATTTGGCTAACCTGATATTGTGCAATGCAGAATCCAGGCAATTATCAGGAGAATTCTGCTACATTAAGCATGGCAGCAAGGTCAAGGCAGGTTGTCAATCGACTTCGCTTTGATCATGAAGAGGAAGCAAGGAAGGAGAAAATGGACATGGAGGCCAAACTGAAGGCATGGCGAGAGTCCAAGTGCAAGACTTCAGCAAAGGCTACCACAATTCGTCCTAGCCCATTGTGCCTCAAGAACCCCTTAACCCCTGCCCCTTCACGGCTTTGCTTTTTCCAATCCTCACCAGAAAGGACCATTGCAGGGAAGACTATTCCCATGTCAGGCCCTAGTTATGAAACACCACTAGCACAAATGAAAATGAATGTTGATGCCTCCTACCAAGCAAACAGGGATCCTGGTCCCAATGTCACCATTCGACAGCAATTTTCCAGCAGTATATTCTCAGGTATACAATATTCTTAGACTGTTTGTAACAAAACTTGTACCTTGCAGTCAAGTTCCGATTGTGTTGTATGATTGCTGAAAAGTGGAAGTCTGAAGAGGTATAAGATGGCTTTTGAAGCTTGTCTGGTATCATCTTGGAATAAAGATTTAGTGGCAGGGTGGATTTTAATCAGTGTAAGAACTTACAAAGGATAGTTTATAACATGATCAGTATGGAATGTCCATTTGGAGCCATGCAGACTCAGAGTAGCAACTCATTGGAAAAAACCTTGAGGTTTCTTCAAAGAGTGCTGATTCTCCATTATCTATTTGTGTTGCACCTGGTTACTTTCCATAGTGAAGTTCTAAATTATTTTTGGGGAATGGGACATGATGCAGGGGCTGATGAAGAAAAGGAGAACAATTTTGAGGCAATGTTTCCACCATTGAGCAGTGTGGTAGGGTCTCCACCATTAAGCACAAGGCTGAAGAATCTCTGTCAAAGAATGCGAGCTCTTTCACCACTCCCTTCGAATTTGAGTCGTTTGCCTGAACATGAGGAGACTGCATGCCACTCAAAATGCAAGAAACTGAGCAATTTTTCCACGCCAAATCAAGTTGCAACCTGTGAATCTTCATCACCACTGCAATTGTCTAAGGCTGTTCTCAGTGAGACCATCACACCTTCTCGTCAGAGTGTGTCTTTGCTTGATTCTGTCTGTCACACAGGAACACCATTTGAACGATTTAGCAAGGGAAACCCTACCCTTCAGGTAACCTTTTAACTCTGTATGTATCTACTTTGACAGCTAGTATGACCACAATGTTGTGTATAGGAGATGATCTGTGTACCCACTGCAAATTGAATGCTTGGCAACAAGATATATTTGATTTTCTTCATAATCTGTACTACTGTGCCAGGATTAAGTGCAGAACTTGCACACAACTGCTGGATAATTTCTGATACATTTTGAGATCATTTGTCAAGCTTTGACAACTCTAATGCACAGTGTTCTATGTGATCTTCAGAGGACACTTGTTAAGGACTACCTGGAACTTCTTAACACAGCTGACAAGTAAGATTCTGAGTTTCTTGAGTATACTGTGAGGAGCCAATATGAAGGTGATGTATTGCCATATTGTTGTCTTATGTATCAATGTAGAAGTGCAATATTTTATTGCCAAGATCTTCAGAAAGTGACTGCATTCTAACTTGTGAATTCTTGCTCTTTATGCAGAGATGAACTTCTCCAACTCAAGGTATGTAAGCCTTGTCTGATTTTGTGCATAAATTGTGTCTTCTTCAGCTGAGCTCAGTTGTATGAAGAATAGTGTGTTGGGAATGTACTTTGCAATTGCATGACAGAACAGTTAAAATTTGTCTCTTACATGATGCCAGGGGATTGGACCAAAACGGGCAGCTGAAATCATGAGGCTCCGTGAGAATTCACCTGAGCCTCTCAAACATGTATAATTCAAGTCTGACTGTGTCATGTGTTGCTTTGAAAATTCTCTTTGCCAGTCATTTGTGGCTTAGTTTCCAACTTGTGTTGTTTCATTTGTGGAAATATGGAAGAAACCAGGCGCACTTCTTTGCTTTGCCTTGTGGTTTTCCAAGCATGTAGTTTCCTCTGGTTTCGCAAATTGTGATATTTACTCTTGCTACCTGTATGCTTCTGCAGTTTGATGATTTGCAAAAGATTGGACTCAGTGAAAGACAGGCAAGCAAGCTTTCCATTTTCACATCATGTTTCTTGTAACCCAGATGAATTAATTCTGCATTAGGTAGCATCTGCTCAACAGTCACAATGAGTTCCCAAAGCAGAAGATGCATACCTAGGGTTCAGATGAATTCAAGGAGTTCTTTGTACTACAATCCTGTTTTGCAGGCCCATGCCATTTTCAACACAAATGTTGTACGACAAGTTGTATATCCACCTGCATGAAGATCCACGACCTCTTTCACTCATATGATACTTGGTATGTAGAAACAACTCCACCAGGAGGTAGACACACTGATATGTCAAAAGTTTCTTTGTAGATAAAATGTCCACACTAATGACTCATGGAAGCTTTTGGACAATCTACAACCTGTACTCAGGTTGGTCTTAGTGTAAATTACCAGACTAGGGGTTTGTACAAACTGACATGCCCTTCTTAGTGTCATTCAAGATTATGAACATTTGTTGATTACTTTTTTATTATTCTGGTGATGGTTATTTTCCAATGCCCAATTGGCATCCATCTGCTTTGAGATGGACAGGATTTACTCTCAGATGCATGCACAGGCTATGGAAATTGAAAATCTACACCATGACTTGATTTTAAAGATACGAAGGTATGAGTCACCTTAATCTTTCAGAATAGTTTGTCACCTGCTCCCCTCTCTGATGTACCAGCATGT
>Ga0209208_10001052_pt1 | contig 38324 bp, 19 predicted proteins | sample S1TSphfallax_3_FD_187694 | JGI IMG/M metagenome (GOLD analysis project Ga0209208, IMG submission 187694) | Host-associated microbial communities from peat moss isolated from Minnesota, USA - S1T2_Fd - Sphagnum fallax MG (SPAdes) (version 2) | ecosystem: Host-associated > Plants > Peat moss >... | reverse complement strand
TCATATATCGTGCAAGCCACTATTTTGTTTTGGGTATTCTTGGCATGATATACTATACTCTTTATGGAATATGAAACTACGTCGCATCACTTGCAAATGGTAGTTTTCCTTCTACCACATTTTTGTCTCCATTTTGCTGCATGGCTACCTAGTCTAATTATCTTTGTAAATTTTGGGTTATTATCCAATTTATGTTTGTTGCCATCCTACTATTCTTCCTAGGATTTTATTTTTGCCACAAATTTAAATCATTAGAACAGTTTTTTGCTCAAATTCACTTCTTCACAAATTTTCTTCACCAATTTTAAGTCTATAGTTTTAAGGAATAAACAAAATTCTTTGTAATAACTTTCTATACCTACTACCACACAATAAAACCAAAGCAATACAAACAACTTCAAAATTCTAACCCCAAATTCATTTTGGGGATGGTTGCCAAATGGTAAAATCTTAATATTCTATTATTGTTTTAATTGTAGTTTTTCTATTATTGTACATATTCAATTTCAATTATATAAAATCTCTATTAGAAATCCAAAGTAATTTTAAGATATTTTCCACAACATGTCTTCATAGCCTAAATATCCACACAATTATGAATTTATCATAATGTTGCAACAATTTATTGTTCATATTATTATGAAAAATAAAAAATAAAACATATTTTGTGAAAGATTAACTAAAAACAAAAGATCCAAGTTCATCGTTCTTCAACTATGTATATTTCCAAAAACAATTATAGTATCTCACATTTTTCCCTTAGAAAACTTTTTAGGATAGACCTCTCTGAAAAAATTATTGAAAGCTTCATTCATTTTCAACTTTCTGGCGTAAAGCACCATTTGAACTCCATTTTAGCAGTCCTATTCTCACTTACCTTGTATGTATTGAACCTGCCTTGTCCAACTTGTCTCAAAATAGACATCATAGTACCTACTCCCTTTGCTTATTTGGCTTAAATCTAAAGTACAATCTTGCCCTTAACAATAGACATCATGTTTTTACTTTTTATTTTCTTATTCCATGACCTAGATTTAAAACTAGGCTTGCTTTTGTTCATGTGGTTTGGAAGGCTTGTTGTTTACTTCTTTTCGTGCCCGTGACAATTTTAAATTATTCTACCATAAATTATTCCACTTTAAATTATTATATGCAATTTTGTATATGTCATTTTCCTTAGGTTTTTATACTATATTTCAAGTTATTTTAAGTTATTATACCTTAGAATAAAACAACTTATAATAACATAAAATAAAATGACCTTGAATAGACTAAAATAAAACTTGAAATGACATATATTAACTTAAAGTAAAAAAATCTAAAGCATAACCTAGGGTTAGTTAAATAATTTAACTTAAAATAATTTATAATATAAAGCTTATAATAAGTTAGGATACCTTTTAAAGGTAGAATAACTTATAATAATCTATAATAACTTAAGGTATAAGTTAGAATAACTAGGATAATTTAAAATAACATAAGGTATAGCCTAAAGAAACATAGGGTATTTAAAATAATAACATAAAAATCAACATATTTATCATAGTAAATTATAATAGTGAATTATGTCAACTAGTAGTGAAACATGATGTTTACATATAATGATCTTATAATGAAATATTAGCTTTAACCAAGGTGAAATCATTAAGGTGCATTGAATCTATTTCATTTAAAAAGTCCTATAGTGATTTAGACTAGTGAATTGCACCCCACTTTTGTACTAATGAATCTTTTTCAAGTTGTTTAGGCTTGGGTGGAAAAAGGACAAATGATTAGGTCTTAACAAATTTGTGCAAGCAACAAAATTTCTCCAAGTACTTAGGCCAAATTCCAAAGTTCAGATGCTTCAAAGGTAAATTAAAACATATGCTTTCCCTTGTATTATATTTTTGTTTGATTATAAGATCTTCAATTTCTTTAACTTGATCATCATCTTAAAATTGATAAATGTTCTCTTAAGTTGCCATGTGGTTTGTCCATTAGAATTTATATTTGGTCTTTACTATTCATTTGCTACATTTCTTATCTTTGTTGGAAACATGATGCTTATATTTGTGTACTTATTACATTGGAATAAATTGTGGCCACAAGTTATGTGGAGAAGTGGTATTTATTAATTCCATGTAGATGTATACAAGTGCGGGCATATGGAATTAAATTTGCAATGGTTCTTATTAGTGGATGGTTTTTTTACATTGAGGAGTTTGGTAACTAGAAGACAGGTTGGAAATATAATGAGAAGTTCTTCATTACATGTTGGCACAAACTTTCTGATGTCGGGGTCTAGTAGAGAAAATGATGTATAATGTGATTTGAAGTAGATTGTTCACATTCACTTTTTAAAAAAAATTCATTAATGAGAAGGTTTTGGTGGAACTTGGTGTAGATTGGCTATTTGGTGAAGTAATGGAACACTAGACAATTTCAATTGCTTTAGAGCAATATGCTTCAATTTTAAGGTGTGATCCCAATTCCCTAGGGCCTATCCCCTTATTTACTTTAAGCTTTGAAGTCCATTTTGTAAAAACCTCTTTTGTTGTGCTTTATGTAGTTCTTAAAATTTGGTGGCTATGGTTTTATCAACTTTCCCACCTGTGCATTTCATATATACAAAATTACACTTGCTCTAAATGCTTGCTCCATAAATTGAAACTCCCATAAAATCCCATAACTTATAAAGGTAAAAAGCTCAAGGCAATATTTTTTCAATTATACTTTTGTTTAGAGCACATAAAAATGGTGAATTGAACCTTTTAGAGGAGTTTTCTAGCTGACAATTATGAAACGAACATGTTTAGCAAAGTTTATTGGGCCAATGAACATAACTAGGACTTGATGAACCTCTATTTTGGGGAGTTGTAACTTGTATAACTGCTAATCTATTGCTAATCTTGAAAAGAACATGAACTATACTATCACCATTCATGCTATTGATTCTAGTACTTATCATTGTATTCTTGTCATTTAAAAATGATAAATTTTTTCATATGGGTATTTACTATTTACTATTGAGTCTTGACTTGTAAAAACACAACCCTCTTTAAGGTTCATCTTTCATTAGTTTGCTGGTTAGCTTTTCCAAAGACTTTCATGTTGCTAAACTTTGTTTGGTTTACAATGTGTAGATTCTCAAAGCTAGATGGGTTGATACTTGAAAGATGAAACTATAGGTTTGTCATGAACTGGTAAAAGGTGTTGGAACTTGGGTTTTGGGGCCTGGGTCCAGGAATGCACATTGCAATGTGCAAAGTACAAATTCCAAATAATGACTTAACAACATTTTGACTTAACATGTGACTAAAACATTCAACCTTACTTACACATTTATTTTATTTTGTAATTTTGTCTATGAAAATAATATTACATTTGAACTTCATACAAAATATTAATAGACATTAGCTTCTTGTTCTACGTAGCCAAATACAGCCCCTTGGCAACACACATGTCACCAGTGTTTTTGATCACATCTTTTCTTTTTATAGCCACTTTGTAAACATTTGAAAGAGATAACTCACCGTTGTAAGCACTCGTCAATTTAAAAAATTAGCCAACTCAACTCCACCTCTCCAAAAACAACTTAAAACGTCTTCCCATATTGCGAATTAGCAAATTATGCTAAAAAGGGTCTGGCCTGTGTAGCCAGCATAGCAACTAGGTGGTCTTGAAAAAAACTGGCTGGTGCATAGGATGCCATGGTTGAGAAAAGGCATTAAACACACTATAACACTTGATATTGATTGGTCAAATTGATTGATTGTTCTAGGTGGTTGATTGTTCATGTGATGACTGGTTTGAGTGTATGATTGGTCCAAGTGATCGTTCGTTATACAATCTCCATCTCATCTCTACCAGTGGGGCAAGGAGACAATGAGCCAACCATCTTGGATGTGAGGTTTTACTGGTGGAGGCCTCAATGTTGGGTATGGTGGAGCTGCTCTTAAGACAACATATATCATGTGGTACAGGGCTTATGTAAAGGTACACCACCTTTGATGTGACCTCTTGAACACTAAAATGTGTGGTGCAAGAGACATGATTGGTAGATTACATGTATCTCGACTACTTTATAGATAGAGAGGTTGTAAGGCCATGTGCTTATGTTTTGTAAGGCCATGGCATAACAGGGTGAATGTGCTGGGAAAATGGGGTAAAGGACTAGACATATTCATGTCGGTTACTGATTTTGAGTCATGTTAGTAGAGCTTGTTTTGTCCTGACAACTGTTTTTTGGGGGGGCCAAAGTGGTGGTATGCAACTTTGATAACATATTTTAATAGTTTTCTTGTGTTTCAAGATTCGTATGACATAACCATGCTAAGACCGAATGAGATACCAGACATCATGAGATACTAGGGGGGTGGCTCTGGTTTGTCACGTGAGTGATCCTTAGTGTGTTTGCACAGTGATAAAAGCTATCTGCACAAGTGAGAGTGATAGTGTTGCTACACTTCTTTGACATAGGCACAAATGATCACCTTGCAATCGGGCTACGACATATGTGCTATGAGTTTAGAAAATATAGGTTAATTTGGCTCCTATTTTGTGAATTTCGTATGACACACTTGAGATGGTCAGTGGCCACAAATTTCTACATCATATGAAATAAAACCTCCTTGAAAGGAAAAAGAAACCAACCAGCAGGGTAGTGTATGTATTCAGCCATGGATCTAGGCCAGATTAACTTTCTTGCTTATCCACTCCCTGTTGATGTTGGGGAAAGGGCTCTAGATACCAACACTTTTTGTTCATCCCGGCAGATAAAAAAACCTGGCAGCCAGTCTCACCACTAAACCAAAAAGTTTAAGGTTGAAAGTTTACAGTTCATAACTCAGCATTTCTCCATTCATCCCCCCTATTGGAACTCTACCAGTCTACCTATGAAGGAAGGTAGTTTGTTTTGTTTTGTTTTGTAGTTATGAGATCCACCGAACAGGGATGCTTCAGATCGTCTTCTCAGTGTCTTTGGAAAGCTCTCAATGAGGAGGGGTGATGGGCTGGGTTCCATGACGTTTGGACTTGCAGTGCAAAAGTTCTTGAATATTGAATGATTTCTTCACTGAAAATTAAATTAAATCATAGCTGAAAATGTTGGAGGAATTGGAATGTGCCTTTGGTGTTGTTGGAAAGATCTTGATGAGCAGGACTTAATGGAATTTATTTAGTAAGAATTAGATTCAGAATGTGGGAGATATTGATTTTAAAGTGATTCTGCCACTGAAAATTCAAATAAATTTCAAAAAACCAGGTTTTGGAAGGAAAAATCAGTTGAGAACGTGGTAACACTTGAAGGCTTACCATTCAATTCAAGCATGATTTCCTTTCATATTTGGCTGTTCAGAAAATCAATACTACATTGCAAAACAATGTTCACATGTTGAGTTTCCCTATTTTTGAAAATGCGTTCACACTTGAGACAACTGCACAGGCCACACTAGTGTTTACTATATCTAACTTAGAGTGTTAACTATTTCCTCATCTCCACACAAAAAGGTGAGGATAGACATATTTTACTTGTCCACGTAACCACTGAAAGACATCCATAGAGTGAGCCTCTACAACTGTCCCCAGCGGTGATCAGTAGGTGACCCTGCATATCAAGAATAGATGAAGAACAGTCAAAACATGTCTATTTGGCCTAGCGAAATGGTTTTGGCCTAGCTTTTTTGCACATTGGCTGCGGCTGGAAAATGGAACAGCAAAGCTCTACATCGACCAGATGAGAGTGTAATAAATTTGATTTGACTGTTGGTCCCTGGTTTTGAGTGGCCAATCATAATGGGTCAGGGGGTTTGCTATTAGTACAGTCTCCCACCTAGCGCTAGTCTCGGTTTTAGTTTAGTTCGATGAGTGAGGTCGCGAAAAAAGTAAATAACTAAACTCGGATGTGAGCAATATTTTGGCAGCCTGGGGCCTAGAGCATCTCCAGAGGAGTTCAGTATATGATTTTGCAAAAATATTTCTCACATCCAAGTTTAGTTATTATTGTTTCCAACTTTCTCACCCTTAATACTAAAACGTGGACTACAAATGGGTGGGATACTACTAATAGCAATCCACCTGGAGTAATCAAACTATTTAGCCAATCAACAGCAACTATTAGGCTTGACTATGCCTTTTACTATCCTCTCCATGAAATGCTAGGCCAACACCATTTTGCTGAACCAAAGGGGCTTGTTGCGACTTTTCTTGATCCAATTCTCTTATGAAGGGCCACATGCTGAGCACTTGTGAAAGTGCTCTTACACCTGCCCACTGCTCATGAATGAAGGAATGCATAATTCCAGCACTTTGCAAATAATGTCCTCCGATCTTCCTTCATCCATGGGTATGACATTTGTAGACAGGGCTTCGCACAATAAATTGTGTGGAGGATGGAGACCTCCCAGCTGGGGAGATTACTAACGGTCTCGCATCTAAGGAAATCAAACTTAGTGGTAAGGGGTTGGATTTTGGGAAGGGGGATGCAGTGTGCTCTTTATAAGTGGCTGCTGATGGTAGGGCTGGGACCAAAACAAACCCAAGCACACACACCGGCCATACGTAACTTCTTACCTCATACACTTACCACCTTTGCAACAACCAGAGATGAACTAACATAGTGAATTTTCCTAAAATGGCAGGTTCAGCAGCTGGGCCAATTTAATTTTTGCAGTTGCAAAGATTGAATCATGACAAACATGTGTGGTGGAAGAATTTGGTGAAAGAAAGAAAGAAAATCCAATCTGTTTAGTTGGTAGGGATCAGGTTCCCTTGTTCTCTTGACCAATTGAATTGAAGTTTCCTGCTCACAACTTCCCCAACACAACAATGCCCAAGGAACAGACAGACCATATCTTGGTTTAATCTACGGGCTTTCCATTTACGGGCTCAAGGACAAGCCTGGGCTTAGTTAAGGTACAGTAGAGGTTACCATTTTGGGCAGGGTGCGGCCAAAATGGGCCAAACGGAAAATGGGCAACTCTTGGCTTTTAGTCATTCGGCTGCCCTGCCCCACCATGTGCGCATCCTGCCTCGAGCGCATATATTGCCCGCTCACTTGCCTCTTCCGTGCCATCTTCTTTCCCTCTCTCTCGTGTCACTGCCCCTGAGCATTCTTCTTCACCGCTTACGGCCTCATGCTTTGCTGCCTCCAGCAACAGGCCTATCGGTCTCATGCCTTGGAGCGTGGCAACGCGTGACGACCCAAGTCGCATCAAGAGCGGCTGATTGTGTGACTCATGCATGCGCTTGTTAACAGTGATGTATAAGCTGCAGATGTTACAATATCGAAATCGCATCTATCGAGAGAGAGAAGGTTGCCTAGTCTCTGAGTGATCCGAGTGTTGAGTACTCTCGGTTGATTGCTGGTCGTGATGAGAGTCGCGACTATGTTAATGTTTGGAGTCGGAGTAGGGACAGTAGGATGGAGTTGCCGTTGAGTTGCAGGTCTGCAGAGATAGACTCTGCTACGTCGTCCAGTTGCTGTTGTGTTTTTTTTTCCAGATGTGAAATATCCAGGCTTCGATACTGTGCCCAAATTAGTGTCTGCTGTGCAATTTATTAGAAATTAGGCTCTGAAGTCATGGGGTTTGCGATCAGAAATTTCTACGTACGTTGTGCGAGTGTTTCATCATCAATGTCTTCGAGGTGGCCTCCTCTTATATGACCGATAACTTTTAAGTTTTTATTTGCAGAATTCTTCAAAAGACGACGTTCAAAACCAAGGATTGTTTTCTTTGTTTCAAGAGTTCTCATGCCTTGACCTTTTATCTAATATTGCATGGAGTCTATGTCTGGATCGTTCATCTAGATGATTCAAAACTTCACACTCCATGTGTGCATTTTTTGAACAAGTTTTGACAAAGATGAGACGATTCGGGCATAGCCTTCATGCATGCTAGATGAATGTCAAAACATGTGAACTCTTGAAACTATTCTTACTGATTATCTGTCCACTTGTCCTCCAAGAGAGATCATCTAATTGAGGTATGTGCATTCAAACTCAGTTTTCCTCTTGACTTGTTTCTGGCTGGCAATTTCCTGTATGCAGGTGTTAACCTCTCTCAAAGACTTCCAAATGACTTTGTGCGGCACTGCAACTTGTAGTACCATGTGCACATACAATTACGCTAAGAATAGTTGTGAGGAGTTTCAGTAGCCGTAGCTACAACGTCATAGTTAAATCTGGCTGGATAGATCTGTGCCTGCAGGAGCATACTATCTAGATGCAACTGCTGATTGATACTGCCGGGTGAGCCTCCAGTTGTTAGCTCTGTATTCAAACATATAAAACTGCTGCAGGACTTGTAAATCACACATATATTCTGGGGAATTTGTGAAGAAAAATATTGAAATTTTCAGAATATTCTATTTGTAAAAATGAAAATTTCAAAATTAATTAATTATTCAACAGATATGTGTCTAAGCTGCCAAGGCACATGAGTAGTCAAATTCATTATTATGAAGGAGGTGTAGATTGCACTAGGGTGGATCACCTTTTCACAGAATGTTCAGCTTCATATTGAAGTTCTGAACTTCTGGACCATTGAAATAAACTTCCCAATGAACATGTAGAAGAAGCACTGCAACAACTGTGGATTCCTCCATACTTTCAACAATAGCAGCAAAAGTATACAAACATGGTGGTGATATCTTTCCTACAGCATAAACAGCTTCCTGCTACAACTTACACTGTCAGCTTCCTTCTAGTGTGCAGCCAGCCTCCTCCTACTGGAGCTCGAACATGTTGCAGTGATTTTGAGCTTGTAAAATGATGGAATATTTCAACCCAAAACTACTAATATCCACAATGACTTTGCTAACTCACAACCGTATATTGAAATGAAAAATTCACAAATTATTTGATCAAATTATAAGCAACATCACGTGCATTTGAAACTAATCTCAGCAAAAGCTGGGTACACGGTTACAACTAGTCTTAATAGCCTTGAGGCATTGTGCAAAAAAACAAAACAGAAATCCAGACTAATGTGAAATAAATAAGTTCACAGAGGTGCAAAGTGACTGAGTTACTACCTCTGTATATGCACTCAAAAGGTGCCACTCAAATGTATGGTGCATTCATCTGAAGCCTTGGGTGAACCAGCACCCACGTTGGTACCACGGTAAAAATCCCAAAATCCTAAATGTTACATATATCCCATGCTTAGACTAAATCAGGGTCTCTGAGTTTAAATCTAACGTTTTTTTGGCATTTTTTCGGTTTATATAATATGCTCACTAAGAGGCCTTATTCAACTCAAAAAGGCTAAGCTACAAACTTGGGAGCTGGTTCTCCTTGGCCACATGGAACACCCTCCATTAGTTAAGAAGTGACGTGTTCATTTTCTCGTATCACACAAGTCACTTATCCATTAACAATTTATCTTTTTTTGGACTTCAGCTTTAAGTAAACTCTTGCAATATGAGTTGAGCATGTCTTGATACTGAAGAAGGCACTTATGACACTGTCCAGGGGAAGTTATTTGGATTATGATGTCAAAACAATACAAGGTGTAACTTATTGAATTTTTAAAAATAATTCATTTTAGTATAAACAAGTTTTTAAGAATTAAATTATGAGAATATAATTAATATATATCTTTAGTATTTTATTACATTATACTATAGGGTGAGAGCATGATTAAGTATACAATTCAATGTCTTTGATAGTTTATGTGTCAAGCTAACAAAAAATAATATAAGAAAACACAAACTATTATATGTTTAGTTTTAAAATTTTAAATGAATTTTTTTCACTATTATAAATTAATTTAAAAATTATATATTGTAAAAGTAAAAGTAGGTTTTAAATAGACTTTTTGAAATGTAAATAACTTTTGAAACTTATTTTTTCAAGTGTAACATTTGTTTCAAGCATGTGTTAAGTATGTTTTATCAAAGAGAAAATAAAATTTGAGTCTATTTTCTTGTATTTTTGTTAAAAATCATTTCGTTTTTTATTTCATTTTAATTTGAGAACATTTAGTTATATACTTTACCATACTTTCACCCCATATATTAAAAAATCCCCTTTATCTCACATGATCCATAAAATGTATAAAAAATAACTTCCCCAGACCAATGTATTGCTTGGTATTTTTCACACCATGGTGGACTGGTATTGACTTTTGAGCATATGGGTCAAGTCATGGTATTGGGTACCTTATAAAACTAGCATAGCAACCAAGTGGTTTCAAACATATTCTGAAACTCCATGCCAGTGTTGGTATAGTATCCACTTTTGAAGATACAAGCGAGTTCCTGGGAATTGGGTCACAGGTGCTTCCTAAGGCCCGAAACTATGGTACTAGTCTAATCCTCAAATTGGGCTTGACTATTTTTTGGTTAATATGAAGCAGGTATATGTACCTGCTATCAAAACTTGTATAAAACTGGTACCGGTGTTGACACTACTGTTGATACCAGGTGCAGGCCTATGTAACAGATTGACACTCTTTCATATGAGTTTGGTATATGCATGTCAATCCGTTATTATTCCAACAAGGAATTGATATGATTATCTTGAGAAACAGTATCATGACATATCAAGTACTGATACATAAATAATACATTTTTCACCTAATTTGACAAAGGCATTGTGGACCATTAAAAATCACATGTGACTATGTATATGCATATTTGAAAAGGAACACTTGAGGCCTAGTTGTCCTACTAGGAGGGAAAAGGAAAACCTATAACTCAATACTAGTTGTAGCTCAGTGTCTTCAGTTTGTACAATATAGATCAGAAACTTCAAAATTTGCTAATTCAATGCATGTGAAGGCAAGGTTTCTTTTGATACATTCCTAGTGCAAAACTTCAGATTTACACCATAAGAATGAACAAGAAAGGTGAGTGTGCGCAAGAGTGTGGACCAGTGTTGTGCATGTAAATGGTTTGGGACTTACACTCCATGTAAATGTAAAACTAAGTAAATTATAGTTTTACGCTGTCAAATAAAACTCTATATATGATTTTAAATGATTATGTTAAAAAATGTAAATATATAACAATGTAAAATGTAACTTAGGAGGGTAGATTTCATAATGTTTTTGAAAATAAGCGAGCTAAATGGCCCATTACCAAAAAAAAAACCATCAAAAAACCCACAACTAATTCATATAACTTTGAAAGCAGGTCTGGTTATTAAAGATGTATAATAAAATTATCTTAAAAGTAAGGAAAACAACACTAGAACCCTAAGTTTGATCATAAGTAGGGTGAGATTCAAAAAAAAGAAACATTAGCATTCAAGGGTGGGGGGACCTCAGTTTTTGTGGTGAATTGACTCTCTCCCTATCTTTCATTTTTGTTTAGCGCCTCCACTATTGCCACATGTATTTTCACTGCTCCTACTTGTAAATCTACTATAATTAGTTTTCAACCTTGTGCATTAAATGCTGGTTTTCAACATTTTATTCCTAAATTTAATAAGATTTCCTTATTTTATGGATACCCCTAAAAAAGGGTTTGGGGTGAAAGGAGGCCCAAAGCCAAGGAGACTTTACAAATAATTTTAGTATTTACACTTACATGCCCTAAAACATTTTCACAGGGCCATGTAAGTGTATTTGACAAATATTTACATTGGCCTGTGCAACACGAACGGGTTTAGGACCGAAATTATGTATGATTACTACATAGCTATGAAATCTATGTTCTTGGTTGTAAAATTATCCTTCCACTCTTCTATTGGTTATGCAAGCCTTACCATCCTCTTACCATGAACTACACACAAACAACACCAAAACTATTCAAAACCAAAAGCTTTTCAAAATCCAAAACTTCAATTCTCACAAACTTTGTATTCATACCATAACTTTGTACAAATGAAGGTGTCTTTCAAGGTCACAAACACCTCCTTAAATATTAACCAAAAGGAAATAAATCAAGAAACTTCCTAAAACCTATCCACCACAAGGTTCCCTAAGTAATCAAAGGGAACAAAATCACAAGGAAACAACATCACATGGGATTCCACAATTAATCACAAGGAAACAACATCACATGGGATTCCACAATTAATCATAAGGAAACAACATCACATAGGATTCCACAATTAATCACAAAGAAATAACATCACATGGGATTCCACAATTAATCACAAAGAAACAACATCACATGGGATTCCACAATTAATCACAAAGAAATAACATCACATGGGATTCCACAATTAATCACAAGGAAATAACATCACAAGGTTCCTCATGGGATTCTACAATTAATCACAAGGAAACAACATCACATGGTTCACATGACATAAGTCTATGCACCAAGACCAATAATGGAATCCTACACCCCATTAAACAATCACCTAAGTAATTGTGTAATCAAGTTAGACATCAAGTTACAACCTCATGTAAGTGTAAGAAAATATGTATACACTGCAACAAGATAAGTGTATATGTAAAAACTTTGGACATGTAAGTGTAAATGATTTACATTTACACTGGATTTACACGTTGTATATACAGCTATTGACACTTACATGCACGACACTGGTGTGGACCAATATTTGTCTGGTATATATGGAATGGCTTTGTAAAAGCACTTGTATCTAGGAAGTAGCTATGCTTGTATAACTGGAGGCAATATCACCGTCTTACTGTGGTCCAAGCACATTAATAAGAGCCAATGGTGTTCAGGCGCTTGCTTAATTTGAAATACTTTTGAAATATTCTAAAGTCTTAGATAAGGGATGTAAACAATGGGGCTTCTGATCAATTTCCACTAGTTATGTGGAGTGGACTACTCCAGGTACAAATCCTACAGAAGGAATTCAATGAAGCTGAATCTTTAACACATATCTACAAGGCTCTGAGCAAGACAAGAATATATATATGCATTTTTTTCATGGGCAGGAACATGTTGATGATGATGACGGAGGACCTTAAACAACCCCCCTACAAACTTTGCCAGTGTCCTTGTGCAGGTGATTTGTCCTGGGGATGCAGGATGAAAATGTTTGTTTTTTCATGTACTGCTCCTTGCAGGCCTATGACCACATACCTTAAGGATCAACAATCAAATCAGCAGCCTAGCTCTGTCCACTTTTGGTTAGGCATTTAGTTTATCTTTAGTCACTTCTTTTTCTGCCATAAGTTCAATGCCGTGGCTGGACCATGTGGGCGCCACACAAGACTAGGCAATGACACTTGCGACACTTGCAACATTAGTAGGGGGCATTTAGAGTGCTGGGATGATGATGACAAAGGGCCACAGGCATATCCCTTAGACTGAGGAAACAAAATATCTCACAATGACAATTTGTTATCTCAAGTCAAATGTGATACTGAGGCCAAGGCCATTGAGTTGGTCACTCCTGTAGCTGACGCACATGGGTTGCTTGTACATGTTTCCACTTTTATCACAGGCCAGCAAAGTCATTGTCTCCTTTTAGAGCCTTCATTTCAACAGTCACTATTTTTCTTGAACACAACAAAGTCAAACACTTTCTAACCAGCTTTACCCATTTGTTGATATGCAGAATCCATGGATTGCTTGGAGATTCGGTCCCTACAATTGGGGAGGGGGTGGAAGAGAATCCTTGTTTTGTCATTGGTGGCACTATTTTCCCAGGGTCTTTTTTTTTTCATTTTACTCATCTTGCAATACGTCTATTTTCTGAAGACTCCCATTTTACAAGGTAACATATCTGCCCTTTTCACCATACCCATCTTTTTATTGGATACCTTTCCAATAAAAAGTTGCTGTCCCCTTTTCAATTGTCCTCTCATCACCCACTTGGGCGATTTCACTCAATATCTACCACTTGGGATATGTCATATGGACTACTATACTAGTATTTTCTAAGGGGCCACGAGAAAGACATGTTGGGCCTTGGCTGTTTATTGTAAATTTAACCCCTTCTTGCACGGTTGGAAACTTTGTCCCCACCCACTCCCCTGGGCCAGATGAGTGGGAGCACCTATGCTGATATGTTTACCTCATTGATTGACGCCTCTTAAAGGTAATAATTAAGCCAGTACCTGCTAAATTTGGACTCAGAGAGACTGAAGGGCTGAAAAAACTAATCCATAACTTAACATAAGTAAAATATTACCTTATGGGTTCTGTAAGGATGGGACATTCTTAACATTTAGAAGCAACCCTGAAAAATATTCAGAGTTTAGTCTTCACCATGGGACCAGTTTAGCTGAAGGTCCACCAATGAACTTACACATATCAAACTCTCCAAATGGATGAAATCGATAACATGGAAATCTTTATTGTATGGATAAACTTTATGACATGGATGGAACTTCTCACGCAAATGCAAAATTGATCACATGAAATCATATTCATCATATAGATGAAATGGGAAGATTTGGATGAAAATGATGAATTTGATGAAACTTGACATTGGATGTGGATGAAACCAATGAAAATGGCTGAATGCTATGTGACAAATGAAATCAATGATATGGATGAGACAAGACCCTGTGAATGAACTAGGATGAAAATGTTAGTAAACACATCAATGGAATTGGGTCCAATATGATTCAACCTCATCACATGGATTGAAGTTGACAACATAGATGATAAAAATGAATTGCCAAGGACCACAACAACAAGGTCAACAATCAAAATTTACACATGGTCATGTCATCCAAGTGAATGTGAACTAATGTTAAATCAATATATATAGATTGAATCCTCAATATATAGTAATAATATATGAGTATTGGTTTTCAGGAACATAATAGTTGGCTATGAATTTTCACCTATGTACTTAGATTATATTCATATACCAAGGTGGGTTTGAAATATTCAAATGAAAGAGTAATATTGGTGTTGGGTTTTGTGATATTGCAACCAATACCAATACTCAAGCTTGCGAACACTGATGTTATTATGTGAGAATACTTCACACACATTAGGTTTGCCCATGCTTCACTATGGTTCATTCAAACAACTTTATTGTTCATAAATTGAATTTTTTTATATAAACAAAACCTCAAGAAATTTTGACAATTGGCAAATGATTATGACCCTAGTTTAGTTGTATCCATTGAAGATTATTATTCCTACAATGGAAGTTGTGAAAGTAAACTAAAATAATGAAAATTAGCCACCAAAATAGACAAGGCATTTTGGCCGTCTCTTAATTTTCATAACAACATCAAATTAGTTGTGACACAATCATCCTTTGATGTGCACAATAAAGTATGAATAATGACACAATAACAATGACATGAAATTAAAGTTGTTGGAATGTCATTTTTTGAATTTAAGACTTCATTTGGTTGAAGTAAGTGATACATGGCCTATAGTTAAACCATAACAGTTAAAGGCCTAAACTACATTGGATGTGCAACAATAGCTTGCTAAAAGTCAAAATAAAATTCAAGCACTAGAAAAGTCAATGTTGCATGGAAGGTCCAACATGCATTCATTATGAAAATCACATTTTCAAGTGCCATTCCAATGTTCAAATGTTGTTTGGGCATTTTTTTTCCGACACAACTAGAGCTATGCAATTCATGTGCAAATTGGGCAAGTAATGAGGTGCATTATTTATCAAAATAACTCTTCTCCCCAAGTGCAAGGTCTTTGTAAAACTCTCAAAACACCACTAGATCTAGGAAAAGGTTAATGCAACATAACCATAGCCATGGAAGCAACATCAATGACAAAACATCTCTTGAGTTCAAACATTTAAATGATTTTATCAAGTACAAAATCTATTGAGGATTAAGGAAGGAGTTGAAAGAAGCAACAAGAAATAAAAGAAGTGGCATGTGGTGAGGTGATCAACAATTATGATATTGGTGTGCATTCAATTCATTGGATTTTTTGATGCAACACCCACCAATCCAGTGAAAATATGGATTGAAATCTATTGAAAGGAATTCACAATTCACCTCATGTTTTATGTTGAGTTATGAAACTTAGTTGTGGTTCATTCACAAATGAATCACAAATGTAAATTGTCTAGTTCTAAATATTCATATCAAGTCCATATTGGAAGAAAAATACATTGACTAACATACATGTTAGATTGGTATGAAATTTCACAAAATGTCTAATATTGACAAGTGCAATCACACTAATAAAAGCCAAAACAAGTGCACAACTAATGTTTAGTTTCACATGTTAATGGGTTAAAAATTGTATCAATGTTACAAGTTTTTAATTTTTTAATATGTCTACATGATAAGGTTTTTAATATAAAATGTGAAACAATTTGATTTGAATTCAATGAATATAGAATAAATCCAAAAATATTCTAACCAATGATTTTGATATTTATTTCATTTTTCAAAAGACTTGAAATGTCTTGATTTAAAGGCGCATAATCATGTATAATGATTATCCATACCTTTACATAAAAATATGATATGTCACGACCATTAAAAAAAATTGAACATTATTAAAATAATGAATTTTTAATCCATCACCTTTTGGAATCAATTATAGTTCACCACATCATCTTGATAAATAGTTCCATTAGTTTTTAAGCAATCACCCAAGCAAATGAATATGGCTCCTTTTATCACCCCAATATTTGGTTGTTATATATGTACATTAAACAATATAGAATGTAACACCTATAACACCATTACTTGAGTAATACATGTTCAAAAGGTGTAATTTATAGTGTCAACAATACCAAGCAATACAATGGAATAAGCATTTTCTCCAAGATAAAAACATGATTAAATTATATTATAAGAGACTGAATCAAAACATGGTTGGTAAATGGCTCCTTTTTGGTTTCATGAAAGTCCATTTTTAACATGAGTTGCAACTTTTACAATATGATAATTAACAACTTATGCATTTCAAATGCATTCTTTAATATGTTGTCATTCCAAAATATGGATGAACATTTACTTCATAAAAAAATTCACATAAAAACATGAAGTTTTCAATGAGAAATAAATTAAGAAAACCTAAAAATGCAAGATTTAATTAAAAATCAGAAATATTTTTTATGGGAAAATTTCACCACATCTTATTTTTGAACACCTTCATTTGATGCTTTTCTTTTTAAAATTAAAAATTGACCCTATGCATGTTATGTCATATATTTTGAGTGCACATATCAATTTTTATTTTATAATAAGCACAATGTTTAATTTTTTAAATTCACCATGAGGCCACTCTTGTCTTAAAACTCATTCATATTATTTTATAATATGATTCTCATTAAAATTTATTGTAATATGGATAATTAAAAAATTGACAATGTTAATGTTGAATATGATTTTTATAAATTTTAAGTTCATTTACAATTTTGAAAAACTTACCATTATGATAATCCTAACTATCCCTTTAAATATTTTTTCACCATCACCTAAAGATGGTCAAAATTTGATAGTGAAAACATAATCAAAGGAGCCAAGGGTGCCTTGAGTCCTTTTCCAAGGACTGCACATGACATATGTCATTGTTACATTGATTTACAACTTAAAATTTTATATTTTGGACACCCAATTTAACATTGCATGTTAAAGATAAATACGTTTTGATTACAATTTGATTGTATATCATATATATTATGTATTCATGCCTTCTATCACATAAATATGAACAATTTTTGTTAATGTCACATTTTCAAAATCCATACTTTTGAAATCAAAAACACATTTGAACCAAATCTGTGGAAGGTCTATTTCAAATACATTGAACCTGCCTAAGTTATTTCCAAGTGTCCACCAAAGGGCTGCCAATTTTTGAAAAGCAAGGTTAAAAGTTCTCAATGATTTATTGATTAGAATGTGGTGGGTAAATTTGTAGCAGTGATAGCTAACTTACTCGCTCACTTTGCACCTCGTAGTAGTTTCCAATTAGCATGGATTCCTTTTCCACACAACGCCTCATCCTCTTAGAGGTGTCTACAAGACTACCGTGCAGGTGTAGGTACCACAGTTGGCTTTTCTATGAAATTCACTGCAATTTGTGTGTGATGTTGTACATTGCTTACATGATCAAATAATTTGTTGATTTTTCATGTCATACAAGTGAGTTAGCAAAGTTTTATTGTGGACATTACTACTTCCCAGTTGAAATATCAGTCATTCTATAACAAGCTCAACATCACAGCAACCGGTTCCACCTCTGGTTGCACTAGAAGCAGGCTCATAGCACAAGCTCAATATCAGTACAACAGGTTCTGGTTCTAGTAGGAGGCCTGTTGCACCAGAAGGAGGGTGCAAGCAGTTCCAGTTCCTGTAGGAGGCCAGTTGCACCATAAGCTGGAGGCAGGTTCCCATTCCAGTACAGGAGGTTGGTTGTACCTGAAGGAGGCAGATAGCACACTGGTTCGTTCAAGTTCTAGCAGGAAGCTATTGATGCTATAGGTGTGATCGCCACCATATTGGTAGCTGGAAGTTTTTTCGTTTGCTACTATTGTTGCAAGTATGGCAAAGACATGAGTTCTTGTGCTTCTTCTACATGTTCATGAGTTGGACCCAGGTTATTTCTAACTCAGAAGTTCAGAACTTAAATATTATATAAATTCCTGTGGAAAGATGATCTCCACCTTGCTATTTTCACCTCCTTTCAATAATGAATTTGACTTGCAAAACTTCATAAGACAAGTGAAGAAGCTAATTGTAATATGATGTATCTAAGCGATTTCAGTTGAAGCTCTGGTCCTGAAGACAGCAGAACTCTCTGGCAATGCACTCAGTTCCGTGCAAGGACGAGTTCGACCGACTCTGGAGTCTCAATCGAGTCGTTTTCCAAAAACAGCACCTTAGATGATGCGACAGAAATTCTGAAATTTAGCGTGTTGTTCGATAATTCGTGGCTATCGATCATCAGCTCCTCTGCTGCATGTTCAACACCATCATGTCCTCCGGACTAATTTCTAGATATGTGGTACAAGTACTGCGGCTGCATGTTTGAACACAGTCTAAGCGTTAGGCTCGCGATCATGTCGCTTTCCAAAAATGATAGAATGAGATCAAGTGTTAATTGGCTGCATGTTTAATCATCATAAAAAGAATTAACTTCTACACACATTCACAAACGATTTAGTTTAGGATCTTCACCTTCCTGCTCTTTCGAAACTTAGTCGAGACTCGAGGCTGCTCACACAGCAGTGAGCACTACCAATCAGCGAGCATAAGTGAGGTGAAAGTTGTTGCGTGAGTGTGATGGAAACCTCATTAGCTGCAACTACTCAGTCTCTTCATCGCTTGAAATCCCCGGCTGGTACGCTGCACACACTAGATCTATACAACCAGATTTACCTAGGAAGTTGTAGCTGCCTCGGCTACTGAAGCTTCTCACCACCACTCTAACTATACAGCAGAAGTCTATATGCTCATGATCCTGCAAGTTGCAGTGCTGCAAAGTCATTTAGAATTTTTTCACAGTGAGGGTAGTACCAGGTCGGCGCCATCACAGAAAATTGTCAAATCAAAAACAGGTTGAGAAAACTGAGTTTGAATGCACTTACCTAAATTTGAGATGATTTCTCATGTTATTAGTTGGAGGACAAGTCGGTGGACAAGTCGGTAGATGATTTGTAAAAATAATTTCAAGAATTCACATGTTTTGACATTCATCTAACATGCATGAAGGCTATGTCCGAATCATCTTTAATATTTTAAAAAAAAATTCCATTTCATTCTTAAAAAAATATAATTTTTTTTTACATAAAAAATGTGAATTTATTTTATGAAATTTTGAATGTTCCAGACATAGACTCCATGCAATGCTAAATAAAAAAATCAAGACTTGAGAACTCTTGAAACAAAGAAATCACTTGTTATTTTTGAACTTCAGCTTTAGAATTTTGAAGACCAGAGCCAATTAATAAAAATTCTGCAAATGAAAAGTTGTTGATCCTGAATCAGATTGCTAACTAAACAAGAACAAGGAGGCCACCTCAAAGACATTTATAATGCAACACTCGCACAAAGTACTTAGAAATTTCTGATCCCAAACCCCATGACTTCCCAGCCTAATTTGCAAGGTGAAACCCAACAAACTGGACAGCCCACACTAATTTGAACACAGTATTGAAGCCTGGATATTTCACATCTGGAAAAACACTTACAACAGCAACTGGATGACGTAGCAGCTTCTATCCCTGCAGACCTGCAACTCAACGGCAACTCCATGCTACTGTCGAAACAACATAGTTTCATCACGACCAGCAATTGACCCAGAGTACTCTGCACTCGGTCACTCAGAGACTTGGCATCTCTCTCTCTCTCTCTAGATGCGACTTCAATAAGGCAACACCTGCAGATAATAAATCACAATTACCAAACGCAATATGCACGAGTCGCACTGTCAGCCGCTCTCGATGCAACTTGGCTCGTCACTCTTTGCAACGCTCCAAGGCATGAGACCGACAGGCATGTTGCTGGAGGCGGCAAAGCATGAGGCAGTGAGCGAAGAAGAAGTGCTTGGGGCCGTGAGGCGCGAGAGAGAGAGAGAGAGAAAAAGGAGATGGCACTGAAAAGGCAGTGAGCGGCCAATATATGTGGGCGAGGCAGGGATGCGCATATGGTGGGGCAGGGCAGCCGGATGGCTAAAAGCCAAGAGTTGCCCATTTTGTGTTTGGCCCATGTTCGTCCCACCCTGCCCAAAATGGTAACCCCAACTGTACACTAACGAAGCCCAGGCTTGTCCTTCAACCCCTAAATGGAAAGCCTGCAGATATGGTCTGTCCATTCCTTTGGCATTGTTGTGTTGGGGTGTTGTAACTAGGAAACTTCAATTCAATTGGTCAAGAAAAGAAGGGAACCTGATCCCAACCGACTAAACACATTGGATTTACTTTTTTTGCCAAATTCTTCCACCACACATGTTTGTCATGATTCAATCTTCACAACTGCAAAAAATCATTGGCTCATCTGCTGAACCTTCCACTTTAGGAAAATTCAGTATGTCAGTCTTTCTGTGGTTGTTGCAAACCTGGTATATGTATGAGGTAAGAAGTTACATATTGGGAGCGGGTGGTGACGCTTACTTTGGTCCCATCCACAACCATCAGTAGCCACTTTTAGCAACACACTGCATTCCCCTTTGAGAAATCCAGCCCCCAACTACTGATTTTTTTCCTTAGATGGGCAATTGTTAGTTGCCTCCACAGCTGGTAGGTTTCGATTTTGGACACAATTTGTGCGCATCGTGGGAAATCGGAGGTGTTGACAAATGGCATACTCATGGATGAAGGAAGAGGGGACGCCATTATTTCTGAAACACAGGGATTATGCATTCATCACTTGTGAGCCCAGGACATGTGCAAGAGACTCACTCTATGTTTATTCTTCATTTCTTATGTGCACAAGTAACATACATCAATGCTCCCCTTTTCGGGTGGAGATGGGGAGGTAATAAACCCTCAATGTTAGATGTGGTAGACATTAGTAGAGTTAGGATAGGCGGGTGGAGGCCCACAAGTTATGAACTATAAACTTTCAACCATAAACTTTCTGGTTTAGAGGGGGGAGCTGCCTACCAGTCATGAATGCTGCCCTGGTAAAGAAAAACAAATTGTTGGCATCTAGAGCCATTTCCCAAACAGCAACAGGGAACAAGGAGCACAAAAGAGTGTGGCCTAGACCTATGGCTGAATACATACACTAGGTTGCGAGTTTGTTTTCTTTTTTTCTTTTTTGGGGTTTTGTTTCATACCAAGTACATAGCCCTAGAATTTGTGTTATTAGGTCACTGTTTCCTGAAATCTGCCATATGCATTTAAGAAGTAAGGGCCAACTTAACCTATTTTTTCTAAATTTGTGGTGTATATTTTATAGCCTGATCATTTGCTATGTTGAGGGGTGTACTTACACTGTCACTCTCATTTGTGTGGGTAACATTTTATCACACATTACAAAAAAAATACAAATTACACCACTCACTTGACAAACAAGAGCCACCCCCTTAATATCTCATGACTTTCCATATCTCATATGATCTTAGCATGGTTATCTGGTACAAATCTTGGAACACAAGCAACTACTAAAATATATGATCAAAGTTGCACATCAACACTTTGGGCCCCCCCCCTCAAAAAACAGATGTGAGGACAAAACAAGTTCTATTACCATGACTAAAAATCGGTACCAACATCAAATTGTCTACTCCTTCACACAATTTGCTGGCAGGTTTGACCGCATTATGCCAGCAAGTTGATAATAACATAGGCATGGGGCCTGACAACTTTCTACTTTCTACCTACAAATTAGTCAGGGCACATTTAGTGCACCAACCACAACACTTGCACCACACCTTCAGAGTTCAAAAGGTCACACATCAATGTTGCTGTGCGTTTCTGTTGCCCTAAGCACTATGCTGGAGTGGTAATAGCGTGAATGAACAGAAACCGTTCATGAAATATATACAAACTAAAGAAAGTTGTACAGGATATGGATGTATTAGCCACAACCTTGCCACCTTATTTTCAGTTAGTTCTTTGGCTAAGACTCCCCCAGACCTGTGCATGTATATCATGCAAGCATTTCCCATTCTTTTGCATTATGACATTAATTTGTGTAAAGCTTGTCTACTTGTCTATTCTTTACAATGACAATGTCCAAAACAATAATTTTAAACCACGCCTGAACATCTTTTCCTTACTTTGTGTCTTGACACTTTTTGAAAAGCGTGACTACTTTCTCTCCACTTTACAATGACCATTTCCCAACACAATAATAGTTTAAACCATCCCTGGACATTGATCATCTTGGATTTGGAGTCTTGACAGTGCACTAATATCCAGGATTGAAATACATGAACTTTTAAGCTTTTATGAAACTTTTATACACTTCTTAGAGTGTTAATTGTTTCCCAAGCCCCACATATAAACATGACAAATTGGACACTAAAGATCATACATGAGAGGCTATTTAAATGCCATAACCAAGGTCAATCATCATGATCGGCCAATCAGAAGTAGTCAGCACTTCTAGTGGGAGTTGTTGAGACCATTGCATAATGTGGAAATTTTCAATTTTGTGTCCATTTGCACACTATTTGAAGGATGTATTTCATCCAAAGTACAACATAGAGGCCAGTTTACTGCTGCCAGTGAACCTAGTCTTAGGCCTGTTTAGCTTTCAGAGTCAAAACAAAGCTGCCCTTCCAATGAAACAAGTTGGTACTATGCTTGACAACCATCTACAAAGTGTAACCAAATTTGAGCTTTCCAATACGACGCAATTACTGGCTCTGCTTGGAATTAGTTTTCCACTTTGAAAGGCAACTGCCCTAGGTCAATGCACCGATGATTGTTGTATGTGGGATGATCCAAAGGCCAATGGAAATGTTGGAATGAAAAAGGAACGTACCACAGCTAGACAGGCAGAATGCAATGTTCAATCACTTATTAACCAATGTGTTTATTAACCAGTGTGTTGATATAATGTCACATCAAATGAAGGGAATTAAGAATGGGAAATAAAATGTTTGCCTTCTTATTCCAAACATATGAAAAATCACTTATTAACCAATGTGTTGATATAATGCCACATCAAATGAAGGGAATTGAGAATGGAAATAAAAAATTTGTCTTCTCATTCCAAACATATGAAAAAGTATTAAGAACAAAGCAATAAAGTGTGCTTAATGTCATATATATGATTTTTATCATATTGTTTTGTTTTTTTTTGGTCCTTGCTTTGCGTTAAATTATATATGTAGGTTTAATTTTGAATCAATTATTTGTCAAATTTTTTTGTATTGTATGTTTGTGATTACAAATTAGCAAGGCATTAAATATTGATGAAATCACTTAGTTTGCTATGAACCAAATGAGAAGGAAATATCATTTCAATGGGTGTAGTCACACAAATAGGAGCCATAGCAAGTGTAATGCTTGTTTATTTTTTCACATTTAAAAGTGGCAATTTAATTTGTTGTTGAAAGTATAAGATTTTTTCATATTGTAAGATTCTTAATATATCATTGAAACATGTGAATTAATTTGAAAAATATTCAATGAATAAAAAATTCTCAAAAATCACTCATTGAACATTATAATGGTTGTTTTCAAACATAAAAATGACTTGTAAATGAGGTTCAAAACTTTTGAAAATGAAACATCTCTTGAAATCTTTTGCATAAAAATTAACATAATAATATTTTTTTAATTCAAGATTTTTTTTTAATTATTCAAATGTTTCGTGAAAATATTTTTAAGAATATTCTTTCAAAAGTAATCCTCTAAGCAAACATGTTTGGCTCATGTTATCTCATTTGCACCCCGATGTGAATGTGTGGAAAAGGGATTCACCCTTTGCAAATGCACAATATGTGAATCTTTGAAAAACCTAATATCCAAAGTTGGAAAAAACAATGTTAGTGCTAAGGATCAATCAATTAATTTGATCAATTGCTTATTAACCTAATTAGAATGATTGTTCACTAGCATAGGGATGAAATGTTAGTTCAATAAGGTGCAAACGAGATGACATAAGCCACACCCACCTGGTTTTTGATTGCTTTTATGACTGTTTTTTGGGAAATTCTTAAAATATTTTTGAAATATTCTTGAAAAAATCTTTTTTTTTAATTTAATTTTCTTCATACTATTTTATTAAGGTTTATGTTGAAAATTTGGCCAAAAATTTCATTTTCAAAAAAAATAAAATCTATTTACAAGTCTTTATACTACTTAAAACAAATGTTACAATGTTTAATAAATGTTTTTGTTAATTTCTTACTCATTGGATTAATTTCAAATTAATTCACATGTTCCCATGATATATTAAAAATACAACTATATGAACAAATCTTACAATTTCAACATCAAATTAAATTACAACTTTAAAACATGAAAAAACCAAGCAAGCATTACACTTGTTATGGTACATTAATTACAAAATAATTTTTTTGAAAAATTAATGCAAGGGGATTTTTTATGTGTGAAGGCATTGAAGGCACCTTAACAATTTGTTGCTGCAAAACCATTATTTTAAAAAATCGTTGCTCCAATTGGACAACTATGTGAAGGATAATACAAATTAACACTTGTTTATGTTTCTATCATTATTAACAACCAAGGAGGTGTTTGAAAAGATGAAGTTGGGTTTCTTTATTGTCAATCATATGGATGAAGACATTAATGGAAGTTATGGTTATTTTTCAACAATTTTGAAAAAACAAATATCTATGTGTTGGTAGACTTAATGAAACTTTTATGGTTTCATAAAATTGGCACTTCATTACCAAAATAATACAAGAAATTTTGATTTTAAATCTTGGGTTCAAGGTTATTTGAAGGATGGCCTTGAAATATTAATTGAAGATATAAATATGCATCTTTTTCAAATTTTTGTGGATTCTTCTAGGTGGCTAGTGATGTGTGTCGTTGATTAATTCAATGTGGAGTCCCAAAGATTGCCTTGCAATTCAATTGTGGAAGTTTAATAATCAAGGTCACTCCAAGCTACCAAGTGGAGTTCCAAAGCTTATTCCATTTTGTCAAATTTGGAATAATGATGTTTCAAAGTCAATAGGAAAGGAAAATTTCATCAATAGTGGTATCTCACAATATTTGGTCTCTTTTCTTCCAAGATTCTTGGGCAACCAAGTTTTCTTGGCCAAAATTTATTCTAAGGGGAAGATTATTTGGTCTCTTAAATCAAATGCATGATTTGATTTATTATTAAAAGGAAGGACAAATTGTTATCGCTAATGTTAGATATTTTGTAAAAGTTCGTTGATAGGAAAAAACACATTATTATTTCTTCCAAAATGCTATTGGGGATTAATATCATAACAAGGATTCTTCACATACAAAAAATGAAAGGATATATATATGTTGGCAAACACATTGAATTTGTCTTGAGTTTGATTTGGCAATGTGGTGTTTATCTTGGGTCTAAAACCAAATAGTTTAACTTGCCACAATTTTTCACATTCTAAGCCACAATTGTCTTATGCTTGAATTCAAAGAAATTAGTGGAGGAGTTGTTTTGCATTTTGAAGATAAAAAAAAATCCTAGAAAAAATTTGATGGATAATAATGGGTGGGGGAATGGTTAAGGCAATGCATGATATCACCCTTAATAACAAAAGAGGTGTTGTGCACAAGTTGTTAATTTTTTCGTGAATGTAAATGAGGTCACTATTATGGACAACCAACAATAGATTCATGTTAATATTTATGTCATGAAAGATTGACATCATATTCCAATTTTATTAACATTGGAACATGTGGAAGTGGGTGCAAATGTAAATAATATCATTGCCATCCTCTTGAAATGTATGATTAAATATTGAGGAGTCTTGAATGAGGAGTTTGGTTCAAGGTGGGTGTGACTTGGTTGTGATGGAGATTTTATGTTCCAAGGACATCACACTTTTGTAACTTCACAACTAAAATTTAAGGTTGCTCCTTTTCTTATAAATCAGAACATGACACATTGAACTAAAATGGCAATTGTTGGGTTGTCCAAACAACCTACTATGGATTAAATTGAATGCATGTTGCATTTAATCTTTATTCATTATTTGTTCAAAACCCTAAGTTTTTTTTTCTAGTTTATTAAACTTGTTTTAAAGTTTTAAGGCCCTTAAAGTTATTAATGAATGTGAAAATCCCCAAAATGTTTTAAATGCAAAAGAGTGAAAATCCTTTAAGGTGTACCACATAGGACAAAAAGGGCCTAGTCCTTACTGTAATTCTTTTTTACCATAATAAATAATGAATCAAAAGTTGTCAAAAATTTCAGAAGGATCATATTTTAGACCATTACAATTCTAAATTCCATCATATCATTTGTAAATGTGTTTTTACATTGTAAAAAAGGACTAGGTAAGAAAAACATAAAAAGGTGACATTGTGATAAGATTTTGGTACACCTTAAAGAATCTACACCTAAAAGGATGTACATCCAACTATAAAACCTAGTTGATATAAGGCCCATATATAGATTTTGAGGACTTGGTTTTATCATGTTTGAAAAATGGCTTCCATGTTTTGGTTGGGGCTCATATGAAAATGATAGTGCCAACTTCAAAGTTTAATCCACATGTGTTTGCATGAACTTTCCAAAAATATGTAATTAAACATATTTATAAAATGATTATTCTTTAAATAAATCAAAAGTGTCCATTTCAACAAAAGTATACATCTCAAATTTCTTTTTAAAAATATTTGAAACCTTCAATGATACATTAAGTTTATCATAATTTTCTTCAACATCATTATAAAATTTAATATAATAATTAAATTTCACCATATATACAAGTAATTTCAGATAACACATATCTAATTTTCATGAAAATGAAACCTTGCTTTCTTTTGCATTACAAAAAAATTGTCTTTGATGAAGTTCAAATTCTATAATGTTAATTAATGGTCAAAAGTACATTCAAATATTTAAAAATAGATATAATGGATAATCAAATTAAAACATATATTCAATTTATTTTCAATACTAAGCCTTCATAACCATCAGTATATGGCCCCAAAAAATATATAATTTTAACAGTTTAGGTTTACATAGGATAAAGGACATTCAAAAGTTTTAACCCCCAATCAACATCAAATTATCCATTGTTTTGTATTCATTAAATGACTAATGAAACATCTTGGAATTGCACAAAAATCATTGAAATGCAAATTAAGAAGTAAAAAAACATTACACAATTGAAAAAAATTAATTTTAATGCTTAGAACTCATTAATGTTTATTCAAAGTCGTGGGGGATTTCATTGCATTCAACATAGTCCTTGCATTATGCCAAAACATGGTAAACTACATAAGGGACTAGTACTATATTCCTACACCACATGTATGATTGGCCATGATTACATTATTGCTAGTCCATATGTCCACATTATATTTACCATTACTCACAAAATGTCATAGTTGCAAATACCATTTGCAATTATGTCCTTCATGATTATATTCGTATTTACCACAATCTTGGAAGACATTTCCAATAACCAAGATTTAATTTAAAGATATAATTACAAACGGCAACCTAGGATGAATTCAAGTTTTTATTAATGATTTATGAGTTGACACCTAGTAATCTAATTTATTTATTTTTTGGCCCAATTGTATGATGTCATGTGGAAATTAACTCATAGTCAAATAAAACAACTTGGGACCTAGCCTAGGTGGCCTAAATTATGCATTTAAACTAGGCGACCTAACCTAGCCTACATGCCCAAGCTTAAAAAGCCTAGGTTAGGTGACTTAACTTAGGTTAAGGCTAACCTAACCCACCTCATAGGATTCAATTAGTCAATATATACGATGAAAATAAAAACTTGAACCCTTCACCTCCACTTTGAGAGTAAGTCCTTTAACCATTGCATTACCACATTTAATTTGTGGCAAACTTGGTTATCAAAAAGATATTTAAAAAAAAAAATTAACCTAGGCTAATCCAAGTCACTCGAAGCTAGTGTAGGATTGTCAAAATTGATGTGACATTCCAATTTTCCATCATTAGTCACGTTGGTGTCAATTCAGAAATGTTAGTTTTTATGTCGATCCCAACACAAAGGTTGATGTTGATGCAATAAAAAAAATTGCACCAATTTTTACCATTATTGTTTAACTTATATTTAATGACCACATATTTAATAACACCATAATTGACATGCATCGGGATCGTTTACCATGTAAGGAAAATATCAACAAACTATATTTCTTTCAACATGTCACCCCCTATCCAACTAATGACCAAAAATGGAGAACTTCAACTGAAGTTGCACATGTCATCCTTGCCCTATCCAGCTAACGATTGAAAATGGAAACCTTCCTTCGTAAGTTAAACAAACCACCCATGTCCAGCCTACAAGTAAAACTTAGCTACGACCAAAACTAGAGAAACTCAATCATAAGTTAAATAAGGGATGGGTCCAACAAGCCATTAAAACTAGATAAGTTTGATTGCAAGGTGGATAGGTCCCATGTCCAACCTACAACTGAAAATGAAGATGTTCAATCGCAAGCTAGATAAGGGATTGGTCTAGTAAGCCACTAAAATTGAAGAAGTTAGGTCATAAGGGTTTCAAAGGTCTAGTCCAAAAATCAACCAAAACTAGAAAAGTTTGGTCGCACATGTTTCAAAGGACTAATCCAACAAGTGACCAAAACTAGAAAGTTCAATCATAGGCTAGACACATCCCCTATCCAAATTGTGACCAAATTTGTCATGTTTCCTTGTCTAACTTGTGACCACAAATGGAAAAATTCAGTCGCAAATTGGACATGTCAACCATCTATCCAACTTTTGACCGAATATGGAAAACCTTAATCCTAAGTTCAACAGGTTCATTGTCCAAACTATGACTGAAAATCTCCATTTTTTATCACAGTTTGGACTAGTCCACAAGCTAGGTTGTGATCAAAATCCGAAAACTTTGGTCACATCTTCAATAGGTCACCCCCTTGTCTAGCCTACGACTAAATATGGAGAAGTTTGGTTACAAGTTGGATAGGTCACTTGCCTCTAGTTTGGGACCTAACACACCTACTTTCGATCGCATGATACATAATGGCACCTTGTAGCTTGTGACTGAAATTAGATAGGTTTTATCGCAATATGTCCATTTCCAGTTATATTCAATCACAAGACCTAAACCTAATAGCATCGTTTTCTTTTACTAATAAGGTAGTCGAAATTCAACATGTGTGCCCAATTGTCTTCGAAGAGAAAAAAGGAGGGAAAAGAATGTGGAACCTTCATAAAAGGTGTCATTCCCACCCATTAACTTCACTTTCTTCTTGAATGTGTGAGGAATGTGGTTTTGTGAATAATCCATGCCTTACATTTAAAAGAAAGTGGTGGATTTGAAGCTAGTGAGGTTTGGATTCTTTAATTGTTTGACAATTATTGTTAGATTTCATTAATTTAACCTCTTTGATATTCACTACACCATTCCCAATAACCATTCTAATTTACATTATTATTTATAAGTACTTAAAATCAACCGCAGGTCATAAACCTTTTCGCTTAGGCCTTTAAAGCTAATAATTAAGACTATTGTAATTAGAAAAATCTATGTAGTAAATATATTTTAGGGATAGGATGGCAAACTCGAGGGATGAAAGGACTAACCCAACATCACCAACAGTTAGACTAAGGCCTCCTCCAAGGAAGCAAGTGAAAGGCAAGAAGCATAACCCAAACAAGGAATTTTGGAAGATTGTCGCAAGCCTAGCCTTGAACTCACAACCAAGGTAAGGGCTTGTGAGGGTGTGGGCCAAGTATGAAGCCCGAGAATCACATTTCATGCTCCCAGGAGTGCAAGAAAGTGTGAGGGAATGAACCCTCACACTCCCAAATGAGCTCTCACTTTGGGAGTTGGAGTCTCGAAGGACTTCTAAATTTTCAAAGAACGATTTTAGGGGTCAAAACCCATTGGATTAAGGAGTTATTTATATCATTGGAAACCTCTTGGAACCTAGATGTCTAAAATGGGTTTGCATGACCCATTTGGACACTTTCTAACACAAGTTATAGCCAAAAGAAAGGTCAAGAGGCCAATCCTAAAAATGATTTTAAAGCCGACACTGACTTAGGTGGTTCCCAATCCAAAATTGCCTTCACCTTGTGGTCATCCATCTTCAAGCCTTCTTGGGTGATCCTATGTCCAAGGAAATCCACTTCTATCACCCCAAATTCACATTTTTCAAACTTAGCATACAACTTGTTTTCTTTCAACCTTTGGAACACTTTCCGAAGGTGCTCCACATGCTCCTTCATAAAATTGTTATAGGTCAAAATGTTGTCTATGTACACGACACAAAATCATTAAGCCACTCCGGAAAATGTCATTCATGAAGGTGCAGAATGTCACGAGTGCATTAGTGAGTCTAAAAGGCATCACTAAGAACTCATATGAGCCATACCTCGTGCAACAAATAGTCTTTTCTTCATCCCCTTCTACAATTTGAGTTTGGTAATACTCAGAGCGTAGGTCAATCCTACTAAACACTTTGGCTCCCAATAGTCAATCAAACAAATCATCAATCCGAAGTAATGGGTATCGATTTTTCATTGTCACCTTGTTGAAGGCTCTATAATCCACACACATCTTCAATGTCCCATCCTTTTTGTGAACGAAGAGGACGGGCATCCCATATGGTGACTTGCTAAGTTTGATGTATCCCTTTATGAGGAGTTATTCAAGTTGAACTTTAAGTTCCTTCAACTCCTCATGATTCATTTGATATGGAGCCTTGGTGGGAGGTGTCATTCTTGGCATCACCTTGATTACATGGTCAACTCATCTTCTCGGGGGCAACTTGTCGAGCATCACATCCATGAATTCATCCAAGACTCACTTTACGCACTTGGGATAATTCACCAAGTTGGTAGCTTCCATGGGCTCAAACTCATCCAACACATGCATCACACACAACATGCCATAATTTCCCATGCATTCCTTTTCCAAAGTCTTTCCTAACATCAAGTGGATGGTCGATCCACCCACACTAGGCACTTCATGTGCCTTCACCTAAACAACTTCATTCTTGGATGGGATTCTAATTAGCCTATTATGCCCTTGTATGAACACATTGTTATGGGTGATGAATTCCATTCCCAAAATGCAATCCATCCCCCCTAAGATGGAAACTAACAAATCCACCTTTCCTCTCCAATTCCCTAGTTGAAGAGGCACATCTTTTGCTTGCAATGTGGTGGGATGGGGAGCCCCATCCGTAAAGTGCACTTCGATGGGTGCCTTGAGCTCTTCCAACTGGAGCTCCATTCTTTCGGCATTTTTCTGGGTTATGAAGTTGTGGGAAGCCCATGTGTCCAAAAGACATAACACGTCCTGCTTAAAAACCTTCCCTTTCAAGAAAATGAAGTAATTACATTCACCTTAGGCTAGGTTGGCATTGAAGGCAATTATCTTAGAACCCCCATTCCCTAGTTTGGGTTTGGGGTAATCTTTGGAGTAATGCCCCATTTCATCGCAATTAAAACACACTCCTTTGGGCTTCCCACTAGCATCCCCCTTAGGTTGGCCTGTTTTAAAAGGAACCCCCTTCTTGATGAAATTTCCTTTGGGTTTGAACCCCAAGCCTTGGAATTGTTTAGGCTTTTCCCCTTTTGAGGTGTCTTGCCCTTGATTCCATTCCCCTTCATGGCATACCTTCTTATGAAGGAATTTGTTTTCCTTCTTGAACTCGGATTTTTCACCTTGTCCCACATTTGAAAAGCCTTCCATTTTCATGATGGCTTCGGATAATGAAGCGGGCCAATTCTCCTCAAGCTTGCTCTTGGCCCAAGTTGGAAACCCCATCACAAAATGGCACACACTGTCTAACTCATGCATATGCCGAATCTCAAGCATGAGTTCAAAATATGCCCTCACATATTAGCGCAAGTTGTCATTTGTTGCATTCACAAGGTCATGGAGTTTGCATCTTGAGATGTAGTCAGAATTCTTTGGAATGAATTCTAACTCAATGCATTCCTTGAAGAATTCCCATGCCTAACCATGGGTCTTCCTTCCTCTTGCCTCACTGTCCTCCACCATATGAAAGCATAGCCTTTTAAGTAGGATTGGGCAAGTTCCACGACTGAATGTCGTCAACCTTGGTGGCATGAATATAGTCCTCCATTTCTGCAAACCAAACATTTACAACCTTTTGATCTCGGATCTTGTCAAAATTCCCAGGTTCAGCAGGTTGGAATCCCACACCTTTCAATGATCTTGCTTTGAGAGTTGCAACCAACTCACTGAAATCGGGCCTATTCATTTTGAGTAGGACCTCCAATTGTTTTGGAGTGAAAAGGACCATGGTTGGCTACTCCTCCTCATTTTCATGGTCATCATGGTTCTCTCCCGGTCTTCTTGTTTTTCAAAATTTTCTTGTTCTTCCTCCCTAATAACCTTGGATGGAACTTTTCAATCCAAGGTGGGTTTTTCCACCATGGTCTCATGTACTAGTTTACGGGTCCTCTTTGGTGCCATCGAAACTCTCCAATAAGTGAATCGAACTCTACCAAAGCTCTAATACCATGTGATGCACTCTTAAGGTTTTTGATAGATTCAAATGTGAATTTGAGGTGAAAACAAAAGAGTAAGGAAAAGCAAGGAGTTAAGGACACGCTCCCTAGCTCGCAACACTTTGGAGGGGTAGAGGGGCATGCTAAAGCTCTAGTGACATGCTCCCAACTCCTTGAGGGACTCAAATGTGAGTCCAAATAAAAAACAGCAGAAAAGCAAGGAATTGGGGCACGCTCTTTGGCTTGCAACACTTTGGAGGGGTAAAGGGGCATGCTAGAGCTCCGGGATGGGACTAGGAAGAATTGACAAGCTTCAACTACTCACACGAACCTGCACAAAACCAACACAAGGTGGTTAATGCATAGTTGAAGCACTTTTGGTGCTAGGACAAACCACGGGCAACTTGGACTCAGAAGACTCACCACGGCCCAGACTTGGGGGAAGTCACCACCTTCCCCCTTATAATATACTTTGTGCCTCTTCACGAGGCCCACATCCAAATGACATTTTGTCTCGAGAGTCCCGAAGTTGCCAAAATTAGGACTCCTACAACTTTGGGGGGCCCATAACTTCGCGTGCAGACCTCTGATTGAAATGAATTCTAAAGCAAAGTTGTAGCCCTCGTCAAGAGCTTTCCAATGGTATATCGCACACCTCCTGCACATAAGTAAATCAGATTGATTCCTGACTTTTAATGTTCGGAAGTTAAACTACCAATTTGACTCCCGACCTTTCTTTTGGTCATAACTTGTGTTTTAGATGCCAAATGGGTCATGCGAGCCCATTTTAAACATCTAAGTTTCAATAGCTTTCCAATGATATAAAGAACTTTTGAATCCCTTGGGTTTTGACCCCTGCAATTGCTTTCTAAACATTCGAGAATCCACCGAGACTTTAACTCCCAATGTGGGAGTTCCCTTGGGAGTGTGAGGGTCTATTCCCTCACATTCTCTTGCATTCTCGGGAGCATGCGGCCTAACTCCTAGGCCTCCTTCTTGGCATGTAACCTTGCAACCCCTTGCCTTGGTCGCAAGCCCAAAATTAAGGTTGTGACATCCAGGATGGGACTAGGAGAATGACAAGCATTTAATCACTCACACAAATTTACACAAAATTAAACAACAAGTTGGTTAGTGCATAGTTGAAGCACTTTTGGTGCTAGGATGAGCCATGAGCAAATTAGAACTCAGAAGACTCATCACGGCCCGGACTTGGGGGAAGCCACCACCTTCCCCCTTATAATATACTCTATGCCTCTCCATAAGGCCCACATCTAAATGGCATTTTGTCCTGAGACTTCGAAATGAAAGTCTCGAAATTCTCATAGTTGGGACTTTCGCAAATTTGCGAGACCATAACTTTGCGTGAAGACCTTCAATTGAGATGAGATTTCAAGCAAAATTATAACCCTCATCGAAAGCTTTCCAACGATATGTCACACGCCACCTGCACACGAGGAAATCAGGGTGATTCTCAACTTTTAATGGTCGGGAGTCAAATTGGCAATTTGACTCCCGGCCCTTCTTTTGGCCATAACTTGTGTTTCAGATGTCCAAATGGGTCATGTGAGCCCATTCTAGACATCTATTTTCCAAGAGCTTTTCAATGATATAAGGAACTCTTCAATCCATTGAATTTTGACCCCTACAATTGCTCTTTAAAAATTTGGGAGTCCATCGAGATTCCAACTTTCAAAGTGGAAGCTCCTTTGGAAGTGTGAGGGTTCATTCCCTCACACTTTCCTTCACTCCCGGGAACATGTGGCGCAACTCCCAGGCTTCCCTCCTAGCCTGCAACCTTGCAAGCCCTTGCCTTGATCACGAATTCAAAGCTAGGGTTGTGAAATGTTACTTAGGCAAATGATGAAAATTCTTGCAAGTTAACATCATGTTACCTATTTATTTTGGTTGGTGGAACAATATCATGACAAAGTAAACAACAACAAACAATTGCATTATCTTCAATTGAAGTAGATTATATTACATGTGCTTCATCAATTAGAAAAGTGATATGGATCAAATAATTAATGAAGGAAATTGGATTTCATCAATTAAGACCACCACTTTTGCATTGTGATAATCAATCGTGCATAACTTTGATTAAAAATCCTTGTCATGATGATAGATCAAAACAAATTGACATAAAACATCATTATCATCATGAAAAAATAGAACATGAAAATAGTATAGTTCTATACTATCCTATAGAGGATATGATTGGCAACATGTTAACCAAAGCCCTACCTAAACCTAAACACATGAAATGTTTAACTCTTATGAGGATCATTGAACTTCCTGATTAATCTAGACATGGGTTAAAAAGAGGTGTTTGGTAAATAACCTAATTATCTAGATTCATTAATCATTTAATTTATTGTTGTAACGTTTAATCATCAAGAGGTGTGATCTTTCCTGCTTAGGGGCTCTGTATAAGTGTATTAATGTATTCTTTAATTGTATTCATAAAACATTAAAGTTATGAGTAAAGTCAGGAAAAGACAGCACTGGAACCCCCTGTTTGGTCACATACGGGATGAAATTTCAAAAAACAGGGGAGAAAAGTACACTGGGCTTAAGAGGGCATGAAACTGAGTTTAGCACCAAATCTGATGCTAAACTGGGTTCGCCCTGTCCTTTTTTTCTGGGAAAGCCTTAAAGCAATCACTGGTGTACGTGTACTGTAGCTATAAATGTTCTCGAGCCTCCTGCATTTAATCCTGAGTCTCAGTATTTCAAACCCTTATTTAACAAAATTTCATTACTTTGAGGACAACAGCCAGGAGGAGATGAGGCATCAAATGAGGGGTGCAACTCAGGCCCAACAGGGCATGACTTTACAGATAACTCTATTGTCTCTGTAGCACCTTGGTTTCCCAACACCGTGTTTGTGAGACACTCTTTATGTGATGAATCCCTTGTTACACATGCATATGTTTGCCTTGTTATAGTGAAGGTTCACTCTTGCATCATTTGTTAAACAATTAGTTATCTGAAGTTTGAAGAATTCATAGGAGAAGACAAAAAGGCAACTTTTTAATGAAGCTACCTAGGCAACTTCACTTGCAACTCTGTCTTCAATTTTGAATTGGGTCCTTCCATATGGCTATTACTTTGGGGTTCCACAGCAAAAAGGAACCCTGGGTCTGCTTCTGGTCTGGTTCTTGAAAAAAAGTTCAAGTTCTGGAAATCAGACTGGCTTCTTGATAACCTGGTCCTAACACCAACAATTAACTGCCAGTTAACCCCTGGTTCCAGACTTTTTTTCCCCCAAAAACTCCACTTCCAGAACCCGGTTCAAGTTTGGTTTTGGTTCCTGAACCACATCCAGTTTGAAACTGGGTTCCAGTTCAGTTTTTACTAATCAGAACCGGAACCAATGATTCTAACTGGCAAAACCGGGTAACTAGCCAACACTGTTATATAGGGACATATCTTGTTGAAACTGGTAGGAAGCTGATAGGAGGCAGCTATTACCTTAGATCCCTAGTCACTACCAGGCTGGTACTGGAATAAGGCTAATAATATTGCACCAGGTCATAGCACATACCAGCCGCATAGAGTCCTTGATACCAGGGGCAGGTCTATACACTTGGCCAACATTGAATTTTACACCAATCTAGGCAAGCTCCAGTGGATTACTGTCTGGTGCTACTGTTTTGATTTGTATGTTTTGAAAACAAAATGACACAGTTAGCCTACTCCCCCAAGAGAAGGAATTACAGGGGTGGACTACGAAGAGTTGGACACTTCAAGGAAACACCCCAAGATTATCCCATTTGGGTGACGGAAGGGGATTCGATTGGTTTATAGCTCGTGAGAAGCAATGTTGGACATGGATTGGACCAAGCTCCATCCTTGTTCCCATTAGCTACCTACCTACCTACAAGCTAGCACACAATTTGTCCCCTACCATACATATTCCTATGTTGCATTGTCAGCCAATTCCATGTCTTTGATGTTATCTTATAGTGACCCTAATAATGTTCTTTCATTGCATTGTCACTTCAAGAATCAAGGATATGCAATGTCCCACTACAAGCTCAATGATAGCGACCACAATAATCAAACTTTGGCAAACGTGTGATTTTAATATACCTATTTGGACTTTTGGCATGCAGCCCACCTGGATCCCACTTCAAATCACTTCTTCTTGGCTCTGTTGGGGGTTGTCCAGAAGTTGTTTTTTCGTGGGTTGGGCTACTAAATATTAGGCTGTCCTATTTGTGGAGCCCACAATAGCATGTACTTAAACTATGGGATAAAATAAAAGAATACATTTTGGGGTTAAACATGGAAATTGTGTGAACAACATCAAGAACATTTCACAAAGCATATGGGTCAACAAAAAGGAATGCATACCAGGGACACATGGGAACTTTGGGAACAACACAAGGAACACTTCATAAAGCATATGGGATGAAACTAGCAAACACATTTAACATCATGTGCTATATCAAAAAGTGATTACAAATAATGAACATTTAGTTTGTTTGCATGGAAAAAGATACAAAGAAATAATGATGCTTTTGGGTTCCAAAATTGAAACAAATAAAATGTGCATTGCAACTCAAATAAATGGATGATAAGTTGTTCCATTCAAACTTTCATAAATTGCATGTTTTGACCAAATAAATATCACCTCATTAATGCTACTTTTTTAATTTTAAAATTTTAATATAAATTACACCTTTTTCATCCTATGTAAAAAATCCAACCCTCATGTGACTTTGGTGCCATAAAACCACCACAATGCATGGAGGATGAAAACAACCATGTGGATGAGTCAATGGAACCATTCCCATCAACAATATCACTTTTTAGCTCATGCATTGATGAGTAGATAGATTTTTTGTAATCATAAAAGCTTCACCAATCATGTTCAAAACATCATACAACAACCCAATTGTACAACCATCATTATCAACCAAGTGCAAGATTGTGTATAATGGTTGTAAATTTGTGATCATTATTTGGGCATTTTTCCAAAATTCATAAAACCAAATAGAAGCTTCAAAGTTTCAAACTTTTTTGGTTGATCTTGAACCAATCCATTTTGACCATGCACTTGACACCACCACGTATGGCACATCCCCAAACTCCTTGAGGAACCCAAATGTGGGTCCCAAAGTGAAAAGATAGAAAAAAAAAGGAGTTAAAGCACGTTCCCTAGATTGTAGTACTTCATAAGCAAGAGGGCGTGTTGGAACTCTAGGATGGGACTAGGACAAACTCACAAGCAAGAGTTCGAAATGAAATCAACCTACACACACTACAACAAAAGAGGGGTATATTGCGATCCAAATATCATCACAAACAACAAAGAAAAAAGTTTTTGAAAACCCACAATTGCGAACCACAATTTCTCGCAAACTCTTAAGCTGTTACGAAACCATAACATTTGCACCCGTACAATCGCAAGTTCTTCGCAACTCCCGAAATTGATAC
>Ga0209208_10001051_pt1 | contig 38324 bp, 32 predicted proteins | sample S1TSphfallax_3_FD_187694 | JGI IMG/M metagenome (GOLD analysis project Ga0209208, IMG submission 187694) | Host-associated microbial communities from peat moss isolated from Minnesota, USA - S1T2_Fd - Sphagnum fallax MG (SPAdes) (version 2) | ecosystem: Host-associated > Plants > Peat moss >... | reverse complement strand
TTCCCCCCTTTTTTGGGTGCTTTGGTTTTATTTATGGTTGGTAGGGTTTCATCATTGTCATGACTCAGTGCTTCTTTTTTTGGCTATCAAAAGTTAAATTGCGAAAAAAAAAAATTCATTAAATGTTTAGGCAAAAGGTTTTTTATTCCTTTCAATTTGCTGATGTAGCTGAAATGGCAATCATTCATAAGACAATTTAGCTAGACTTGGTGATAAGAAAATTTGAAAGTAAAAAAAATCTAGCATTTTTAAATATTTTTGGTTGCCTACTCCAACTTAGGATAGAATTTGGTGATTTGAAAACTTAAATATTTTAAACCCTAAAATTTCACCAATTGGCCCCCAAAAACATTTTGCCAAAAACAAAACCATGGTGCCAAGGCCTATGTGAATTTTGTGAAGAGAATATTCAATTGTAGCCAAATTTCAACAACACAAATTATGGACATGGCTAGATCACATCCAAGCTTTGGAATGTAGCTATTTATGATTTCCCCCATGAAAAGTCTAGGGTTGCCAAAATGGATGATATGGGGTAAGGGTTTTGTCAAATAGCACTTGGATTTCATTGATGTAACCACAACATAATCTATATGTTTAGATAGCTTACAACAACCAATCATCAATTATATCACTTTTATGTTAGGGCTGGATGGCCATGTGGCATCTTCTTAATAGCCTAGAAAGTTGGAACTATTTCAAGTATGTGAATAGTTGGCCTCTTCACTCCAAGCCTTTACATGAAGTAATGGAGGGATTTTATGTGTTTTAATATGGCCCTTGGATGGTTTTTTCAAATTATTGAATAAAGCGGGTGACATTTGAAGGTGGAATTTGTTCATGATAGCATGAAATGAAAGTTTGTTCAACCTTCATCATCATGACGCATGTATATATTGATCCATTCTAGTGTATAAATGTTTCATGTGTAGGTGAATGTAGTCAATTAGTGTATCTTTGTTCATTTTGCCATTTTTATTGTTTTAAAGTTGTTAATTGTATTTTTGCTTTGGACATATCACAACTTGTTGTTTTGTGTTTAAATGCAACAAGATTCAATCTCAAGTCTTCTTTGGGTATAATGTTGTTCATCTAGATTGATTCAATTGAGTGCAAATATTTAGGATATTGTAAAAGGTTTTGCTTGCATTGCAACCTATTTTGCTTGTGAATTGAATAGAAAGAAATTTCATGGCAAGAACTTAGGAAGTCACAACTTTGGATACTATGATGAAGATTAAAAGTCTCACCATGTACTTGAGCTTGAAAAAATTAGTGTAAGTGAGAAAAATAACCCAATAGTGGCAAATTGAACATGTTGAAATATTTAACAAATAGTCAAAATTTTAATTATAGGTTCAACACCTTTTACTTATCTATGATTTGATGCCCCTACTTTCAAATGGTGACAATTTGTCTCTTCGTATCCATCTTCATTTAACTTAATAACTTTGTAATCAATTGTGATTTTAAGTTTTCTTTTCATTATCATGTCGACTTTCAATTTAATCTTTCCTACCAATCCCGTTGCCAAGTTCACAACCTTTTTCTAGCACATCTTAATTTTTGTAAGGTCTATTTCAAGCATTAGTTTAGGTTTTGATGATGTCTTGATTGAAATTGATGACATCAATGTCTTTGAAAAGGGTTTTGACAATGATTTAAACAACCATCTTCCATTTGCAAAACAAAATAATGTAAATTATGATCACACTCACAAATTTCAAATGGAATGGGTTACAAACCTCAATTGGGTAGGAGGGTTGACAACAAACGAAATTTTGCATAATGTAAAGTGCAAGGTGTGTAGTGTGATTGAAAGGCAACCTAAATTTCTTTTGCCCAAGTGAGACACCTTTACTAAGCACAAAGGAATATAAAGCTAAAAAGAACATGTCACAATATGGTGTGAAAAAAAGGTAGTGACACACCACAAAATCATGTCAAAAACTTCCACTAATTATGTGTTTAACTACCTTTTCTTTAAGATGTGGTTTTGCTTCAAAATGTGTTTGTACTCCATTTTGTTATTGATGTGCTTTGCATTTTATTATGGGCATAAATGGAACTTGGTGTTGTACACCTCTTGGGAACTAGCCACTATTGTGGAACAAATTAACAACCATGTTTGGGGGACATGTGACAAGAAGAATATACAATGTGCTACAATCTTCCACCTTTTGCAAGATGGATGATCGATGACTGCATAATAGAAAGGCAAGAATTATATGATTTTATAGGGTGTTGAACAAGCTTCTCGTGATTGGTTTGATTATGCTAGTTAGGAATTCAACAAACTAATTGAATGATATAAACAAAAGGGTTTTAAATGTTTTGCAATGTAAAAACATGATGGATTTCATTCTTATAATCTATAAGGAGGACCATCCATGAGTACAAGACTGTGCTAGCTAAAATGACCCTTAATAATGCAAACAATGCCAATGCTAAGGTGTTTCCTTCATCCATTTTACCTTGTCTATTTTCTTAATTGATTTTTTAATTATGTTTATTTTCACCAATACAATGGAAAATTCTAATGTTGCTACTTTTAATCCGTAATGATCCATATGTCCTTGCAAGCAAACTAATGTAGCCTATGCCATTGGCCCAAGTGTGAACACATTGAAAGCTCAATTGATTTTTCCTTCCAAACCCATTTTTTGCAATTTGTTTAAATTTCCAGCAACAAAATCCATTCAAAAATAATATCTTCCACACCTTAGCTCTAAAAATTGTGAAATTGACTCTATTAAATCTGACTCATTGAAGGTTTTCCAACAACACCAAAAACACCCCCAAATTCCAATATAGTTTTCAAATTTTTTTTATTTAATTTTTATTGAAAAAATGGTTCAATAATCAATAGTGTCCACACCATAGCTCCAAAAAATCTCATACCAAGTTGGTGCTTCCTTGGGTGAAAACACAATTAGGTGGACTATTTGGACTATCACAATTATAATTTTTCTAGATTATAAATGAACTTAAAATGTAGAATCATATCAAATATTAAAATTTACAATTTTTTCATTGTCCATGTCACAATAGACTTTAGTGAGAATCTTATTAAAAATATGGACGAGTTTTTTTTTTCTTAAATGGATTCATTGTGGACTTTTGAAATGATGACACTATGTTTGTCACACACAAAAAAATAAAATTGTGGACTTTAAAAAATGTCATAGTAATATCAAAATTAAAATTAAAAAATAGGCCACCATATAATGAATAATTCAATTGTAAGATGTATTGAAAATTTTCCAATATATATATATATTTCATATTTAAAAATTTAACTTGTCATGATTTTTGTCATTTTTTACAATTGGTATTCCATTTCACATTGAAATCTTTAGACTTTTCTTTAAATTTTTTGACCGAACACATGTGTAGGAATTATAACTAGTGTAAGATGTGGACTCTTCAAAATGTCAAACATGAGCCACCTAACCATGCTTTTGGGTCAAAACACATAACTAGGAGCCAAAAAGGACATCGGATGTTAAAAATAATTAGTTAAAATCAAACATTTTATTTATTTATACCATTTAAAACCATAGTAATCATGGCAAGTTAGTCTTTTTTCCCTCATATAAATGTCAAGGAACTTGGAGTAAAAATTCATTTAATCCAATTTTAAGTTTTGGTTTTAATTTAGGATGTTTGAAAATGTGCACTACTATGTCAAATGGAGTCAATTTTGCAAAGGATTGTCAAAAGGACTCATATAATAAAAGAATTTTCATTGAAAAAAATACATATGATAAAAACATATTAGCCGCACTCAAAAAACACTCGTACTTTAGAAAATGTGGAATTCTAAAACTTTAAAAATTCAAATAATGTTTCAAAATTGCTTCAGAATTTTAGAGTTTCAAAAGTCTTTTACCACATATAAATGGGTTATAATGTACATAATGTATGAAAAAAAATTATAGCTTAGAGTATAATAAACTAAAGAATCTGAAATTTTAATTTTTGGTGATGACTTAAAATTTTGATCATTTTTCAAGATGAAACATTGAATATGTAAGGAATTTACACACTTTTTAAAATTCATAATTATTTAATAATGACTAACCAAGAAAATGTGATGCATTGGGGAACATTTAAATATTTTTTACAACAAGCTACAAAAAAATTCATTCAAAAATTCATTTGCATGTAAAAGTTTTTTTTGGGAAAAAAAATTTGCAATCCTTTTGCAAAGTAATCCCTTTGTCTCCTAGTTATAGGTTTTGACCCTTATACCCCCCTATTATTTAGAGCTTTCCAAAGATACCAAGATCACAACATGAAACATTATGGTTTGGGAAATCTCAATGTGACAAACAAAACACACTGCCTTGCTTCATATATACATATTATTGTTTTTGTTGATCCTTATTATTTTTTAAACATGTGTTGTTTTATACCACTATTTGAAAACATCAACTTTTTTATTATATTTGTTCAAAAGAAAGATGTCTTTGTTTGTGATCTAATAACCACAATATTGATTGTGACAAACAATTTTAGATTCATTTTACATGGATTCTGTATTCAAATAAATCCAAGATGATTTTTTCACATTCAATAGCCTTTTCAATTTAGAATAAGTTGTTGATTTGAACTTCAAGGAAAAGAATTTGGCCCTTATATGTGGTGGTGAAAAATGTTCAACAATGCATTAGGAGGTGGTTACTCAAAGGAGTTGGGTAGCTTTTTTTTCACATTGTCAAAGATGAATGCATTGGTAAGCTTTATACCTTCCAAATTTCTTTTGATTTTTGATTTTTTTATGGAGGGAAATTGATCCTAGGTCCTATTTATGTGAAAGCTTATGCAAGCTTGATTAAGAAAACAGTTGTTTATTTTTTCTCAAATTAAACTTGTGCATATACTTTAATAATGTTGATAATGATGTTGCATTTATTGCCTTTGGTTCACTTAAATTTTTTTCCTTACAATTTGAATTATTCTTTAATCTTCATTGTTGTACTTGGTAGGGGTTACCAAACAATTGGTTGTTAAGTTACGAAACCAATTCCCTCAACATGGCATGTTGGATGCACTAGGGATTCTTATTACCAATATTAGTTAGCCCTTAATGTTGAAATTTCATTTTGTGCTCACTTGGACATCCCTAGAAAATCATTCTTGTGAAAATGAAAATATTGATGTTGCCCCAAATCCTAAGCATGTCCAAATTTTTGTAACAAAGTGGCAACTCAATGTCCACCAAGCTTTATTTAGTGTGCCACAATGAACAATGCTTAAGCAACCATGGGGTTTGACATGTTTGATTTTGATTTTGTGAACCCATTTACAAAATTGTGGTGCATGATCACAACAAATCAAAGGTTATTGTGCTTTTCCTAATTATATCAAACTTGTAGAAATTGTGGTGATCCATGATGTCCTCAACTTGATGGAAGAATGAACCTTGTCTCTCATCTTTGTCATTTTTGAAAGGCAAATTCCAAAATGCTTTACATCCCCATTCATGGTGTGTCGTGGGCATGTTTAATCAAACCTTTTACATTTTGTAATTTTCTCATAGATGCAATTTACACATATGGGCAACTCAACAAGAACGTATGGTTGTGATGTGGGCAATTCATGAACATTATTCATATTTTACCCTAGGGTTAGTTTCATCATTAAATAATTAAAAAATAATGAATTGAACTTTTGTGAAAATATGAAATTGAGGTGTTGAAAACCATTATGATTATCATGGGTTACAATATAAATAAATTTTCTCCTCATTTGACAATATCATAATAGATTGTGAGAAAAAATAAAAAATAAATAATTAATTTTTTGAAAAAATTATTCATTTTGTCCATGTGGAAATTGACCTTAAGCTATGGTAGCAAAGCAAATGATGGGAGGATCTAATGAATAAGACAAGTTGAGCTTGAATTTTGTTGTTTGATCTTGCCCTTGTTGTTGTTTTTATCAATTTTGTTTAGATCATACTGACTTGTTTGATGTAGGTTTTTAAACTAACTTTCTTGTCAACTATGGTGTTTTTTTTATGTTTTATCCAAGTTAATAGTCTAATATTATTCATTGGAACCAAATTTTTTTATAATTTGTTTAATCTATAACCTAATAATTGTTGCCACCTTGTGCCAACTTTTGTAGCATTTTAAAACTATTTTTAAAATACATGTAATCACCATTACTTGGTCCCACCATTTCCAAAGGGGTACCAATTGCTTTCTAATTGAATATCATAATAGCAAGGACATTCACCCAAAGAAAAAAAATCACAACATTTGGACTTCCCCAAAAACTATTAAGCCATATTGGTAATTTTCCAAAAAGTAAAAAAGAAACCATGGCTATACTTTACATTCCAATAATGATGATAATTGGAACTAATTTATGTGAACTAGGTATAGGGTCCATTAGTGGTCATCATTACAACAATTCAAAACATAGATCACTTGACATTTTTGTTGAATGGAATGGAATAATGTCTTTTGTAATCTTTATGTCTTTTCATGTTTCAACTTCATATATGAATGAATTATTGTCTTTCACTTCATGAACATTTGGAGAATTTGTCTTTTCCATGTTGCCAATGGTGGCAATAGTGACAAAGGTGTTTGTTTTGATAATATATTTTCTCAATTCTGAGTTTTGTGCTTCAAAGTTCGCTTCACCAAGAGCAAAAGTTTAAAGTTTAACAATGTTTGCTATGGGGCACAACTTTGTTACAATGACACAATCTTGGGTGCCTCTTGCAAAATCCCCAACAACTATGGGTGCAATCACAATCAAATGAGCCAATGGTGACAAACGACTCAAAGATTGCAATCCTTTTTGTGGTCATTTTCACTTTCTCATAGAAAGGACTTTTGGAATGAAATCTTTTTGCAATATGTTATTAAAAATACGTATAATTTTTTCAATACATCACATTTTTTGTATTAAATTTCCATGAATAACTAAGATTTTTCTTAAAGTGTACATATTCTACCAAATTTTGCACTTCGTTTTGAAAATTTATCTTAATTTCAAATTGTATGAAAATATGTTAGTTATTTAATGGTTTATTTTATTGTTTCATAAATTACAAATTTTTTTTAGATGTCATGTACATTACACCCCATTTACACGTGGTAAAAGATTTTTGAAAATTTAAAATTATGTTCAATAGATTTTTAATTTTTAAAAATTTAAATTTCACAACTTTCAAATTGTGAGTGTTTTTTGAGTGTGGATAATCGCTTAACATTATCTCAATTTTTTTCTCATCAAGATTCTTTTATAAAGATAGTTTTAGCTTAGTAATTTACAAAATTGATTGCTTTTGATGTAACTATCGTTCAAGTTCAAAGGTTTTTTTACTAAAACCAAAACCCAATTTTTTTGGGTGAAATTTTCAACATTCATATTAGTCATTTAACACTACATTCCATGATTAACATGGCATTAAAGTGACACCACAAAAATATATCTAACAAAATTATAGTCTTTATAGAGTTTTGACAGTCACCCAATGTGCTTTTTGGCTTGCAAGGGAAATGAAAAAGTTTAATGGTGTGGTGGAGATGTTCTAATGGATCATATTTCCCATTTGTGTGGTTGTCCAAATTGTTTGAAACTTGTGTAATATTGGATAGAGATGACAATAATAGCCATTTAAAAAAAATTAACATCTGTGTCAACAATGAAGCTATAGGTGAATTTGAATTGAATTTATAGATTCTATTAACTACCACTTGACATTGTAAATTACTATAAATAAGTTTTTTATCTTGTTTATGTTTGATGCCAATTGTTTAAGGCTAAAAGTTAGGAAAACTTAAGACATTTAATGCTTTGTATTTCCCTTTTAGGTTTTTTCCATTGTTGTTTATTTTCCCTTGGAAATATGCATTCAATGTTTGGTGGGGAACACATTTTTGTTTATCATGCTTTCCTAAGAATATATCATATTTTTCTTTTTTTTGAAAAAGTTTGAAAATGTCAACAAAACATTTGTGATGCCTACCAAACATTTTTGTATTTGGAACTTTGATATTTTTGAAATTTGGCATGAAAACTTCCCATAAATATTTCAATTCACAAAGGGGAATTAGTAGTTGGAATTGGTCCCTTTTAAATGATTTGGAAGTTTGTCCCAAGTACAACATTGTATTCAAAGAACTATTCACATGAACATGATGATGGCATAAGACTCCAAAACAACAACCCTTTGAGATGAAGTATTTAGATTTTATCATAAATTCATATAAGATTTGAATGGTTGATATAGGGTAGAGATGTTTAAGGTCCATTCATTATCTTGTCCTACCAAAAGCCTTTTTTGCGTTTTTCAAATGGAACCATTGTTTGAGAAAAGCACACAACATGAAAAGCTTTGAGAGCATGATCTTTTTTTGAGGACCAAGTGTAACTTTTGAAACCATGGCCCTCTAATGAAATGTTTCACTTACTTGTAAATTTCTTCACCTTTCCACAATGTTTGACCAGGCAACAGCAGCAAGAGAAGTTGCATCAGTTTCTCTTAATTCCAGGACTAGTAAAATTAGGGGTATGCCAATATGTTTTATCAACTTAAAAGAAATCAAACGTCTACACAACCTTTATGGTTGACATAAAATTGTCATTGATGAATTTATGCAGAAAAAGGGACAAATAGAGGTAAAAGATGAAGACCCATGTGCATCCATCTACACCCCATTTCCTAAGACCCACGTGCACACATTCCACAACCCATTTCCTACTCTCACTGTAATCATCAACTTCCTAGTGTGCAATATCCACATCTACAAATCCCCGTCCCAAGTATACAGTCTGAATTTCTAGAACAATTAATTCACAAAACAAATTCCTCATGAGCTAACAACTTACAAGACAGCGAATCCACTTCACCATTGCACTGAACATCAGGACCTGGCACATCTCCCCACAAAATCCTGCACAAGCTCTCTCATGAAAGCAAGTTCAATCTGCTGCCTGTACAACGACACAAATGACAATCCACCTACCACACAGCCTACACCCTTGAACTCCAATCTGTATTAAACCCTTGTTTGAGGGCACTGACAGTTAAGTTTCTACAATTATCTTTCAGCCCTGCTGCAAACCCTGTGGTGTAACAGGAGACAAAGTGCTTCAAAAGGCTGAGAACTATGCTGGTACAGACTAATCCCTAAACCCTAAACCATAAGTCCCGAGGAGAACACAGGGGTTGTTTGAGAGCTCTTTTGGAACCAAGGACACACAGATATTGCAAACAATACCAAGTGTTTTTTCTGTGTCCAAGTCCCAGGTGACTGACTCCTCCCACAGGATTCTCATCACATGCATAGTAGAATCCTTTTTGTGCACGTGTAGATGGGTCTGAAACCTGCAGTTTAAGCATCCTCCTGCATGTGGTTGTGAACCTCGTTCTGGCTATCCAATGGCATGTATTGTGCCATGATTGCCCTGATCTCGGAATCCATGTATGACTGCCATTCCCCACCCAACAACAATGAAAGCAGCAACACCAGACCTCAGTACACTTAAACAAACCCAGAACTGTACAATGCATGGGAAAAAATATGCAGGAGAAATGACAGAATGAAAAAATTGTACCCGAAGCCTGTATTTGTAAATAACGTAGCCAATGACTCCAAGCGACACCATGCCCACTAAAACAATGAGTGAAACAAACCACCCAAGTTTGGATGATGAAATCTTCTTACCTGCAGCACAGACCATGTATGAAGAAGGGTAAGGACATAATCTCCATGTAGAATGAATGACTCAGATGATGAGGTTTGCTTGGAAGCAGGAATCAGGGGGGGGAAGAGGAGGCAGCACAGGACTTACTGATGCATGTGTCATGCTCATGAATGTAGAGAAGGCCACTGGAGCATGTGCAATCATAACTACCCCACGTGTTTTTGCATAGACATTGTGGACATTGACATTTTGTCTTTTCGCTGCACTCATTAACATCTGCACAAACAAAAGCACAAACATTGCAATCATCCGATTTAATGTTGTGAACCAAAAAAAATTACAACAGCAGAACTCTCAATTAGATGCTACAAATACACACTTCTACAACATGTAATAGAGATAATAATTCTTTGTGGCAAGTCTCAATGCCATTGACCTTCAGCAAACAATTGCACAAGCATATCATCACACGTGAGAACTTTGTGAAAAAACCAAACTGGAAGCAAAACTCTCTTATTGAGGTCACTGGTTTAGGGTTCAAAGATTTGGATCAGGTAATACCTAAACCCTAAAGATGTCAGCACATGTGCTTCTTAACAGGCAAGACAAATGTTGTTAGCAGTCATGTAACGTACCAACACATCCAGTGCCATTGATCAACCCATCACCAGTGAACCCCTCAGGACATACACATCCAGCTGAGGAATCCTAAGTAAATCACAAAACAAAAAACACAACAGGGCCAAATTTTAGTATGCCATTGCAATGTCACACTGTGCCTGACCCTTGAGGAGCTACAAACTACACATTTTCGCAAAATCTTTGCACAGACTGGGTTGGATAGAGAGAGAGAAATAATATGTGTACGTATATTCCGGCAAATGTAACAAATTTGAAAGTATTTCAAACAAAATAGAATACTTGTGATTTTGCTGGAAGAGTTTAGGGTTTAGAGTACAACACTCAGATGAAAATATTGGGGGTTAGGGTTGAGAGTACCTGGCAGGCAGAAAATGTAAGACCTCCTTGGGTCTCTATCCAGCATCCAGTGTTGTCAACTCTGCAGCGTCCTGGTCCCGTGGCTGTTTCCACATTGGTGAATTTCAGACAATTAAACCTTTTTTGAGGGTGGTAGTAGGAAGGGCGAATGGTAAGTCAAGGAAAGTAAACAAAGGAGAGGATGAATGACATCAGGTAGATAGGTAGGTAGGTAGGTAGGTCATAAATTGAGCAATATTATTACCTTGACAGTTACTGTATCCATCACCTTCAAACTGCACACCTTCCACTAGTGGGCACACACATATACGGCCACGGAATGTGTCCTGTGCCACAAAATGATCCACCCAAAAACAAAGTCATGAAACACCCACCAGAAATAAAGACATAACTAGAGAGAGATTCCTGTAGCTGAAAAAAATGTTTTTGTTTTCACTTGGGTGTTTCAGGAAGAACCAATCGGGAGACACATAAGAAGATATCTCTCTTACCTGGCATGCTGTAATATTGCCCTTTTGCCAGCATCCTCCATTGTTGGTCAGGCATTCATTTGTTTCAACAGCTGCCAAAATTTCCCAGTGACAACTGCCCTGTCAAAAATTCCTAGATTCCAACATTTTGTTTCATTGTAGCACAATTCTAGTTGTCCTCAAATCTAAATTTTTGGAATTTTTGACACGAGGACTGATGATTTTTCAAACTTTTTGGCATAATAAAGATTAATTTAATTTATGCTGAATTCACCCATGTACTACAGTATTAATACTGGATACCAGCGAAAGGAAAGAAAGAATCACCCAAATCTTAAAGTGTGGAGGGAAAAAAAGAAGTTAAGATAGATAAATACTATACATTCACCACTCACATTGCACTTTACACCATGACATTCTTATTAGATGAGAAGCTTCAGTGGGAAGTAAGAGCTCAAGTGGATAGGATGGAAAATTTACATTGACTTAAGCACACTGGTGGGTCTGTGCTCTCCTTGTAACCAGAGCAGATAGCCTTTACCACTGCTGCCTTGTCCAGCTTTCCTACAAAGACCAACCATATTGTCCACAAAAGCAACACACTATTTTAGATTAGGTTTTGTCCAGTGTTTTGGGTATGGAATATAGTAGTCCTGCACACCTGCTATCAACACTGGCACCAAGGACCCTACCTACCAAGCTAGTATGATCTGAAGCAATACCAATCTTGCACCAGTACCAGCCTGGTAGGGACCTGAGGTAATATGAGGCATCTATACCTACTTTCAGTGTTTTTTTGGTGAATTTTTGCCACTTGGTGACAAAAAAAAAACCAAATGTGACAGTTCCAACCATACTTGCATACATACCAGTTTCAACATCAGGTATACACTTGCCTCATACCAGCCAAAAATCAGTCTTGGACCCAATATCAGGATCAGGTGGGTATGAAAGTTTTTTAATGGACCAATACCAAGACCAGGCTGGTATGTTCAAAAGTCAATACCAGATTAAAGTCAATACAAGATTAAAGGATGGGAAATCACACTGACCTCGGTACTGCCGTTGGTTGATAACAAGAGTTGGCAAAATGGTGACATCACCACGATCACCTGTCCCAACCTGCCAGGTTACAACTGACATTGCTGCATTAGACACTTATGGATGACGTTCACAATCATAGGATGGAGAAGAAAATGCAGAATTTTACTTTGGTGCATGACATCAACAATACAACCCAACTCATTTCCACATCCAAAAAACTTCATGAACATGACTGCTGGGGGAGGGTGGGGAAAGGGTGTACATGTACTACTTCTAATATCAAATGCAACTGCCTGGATATGTAGACCCTCTTCAGATCAACTGTAAATAGTGGGGCCATAGCAGGATGATTTGAGCTCCCCAGATGTCAGAAATCCCAAAAGCCACATCAAGCTAGCAGCTTTTCTGTAGTGGTAAAACAGAGTTTCCAAAGCATTCTCAGTTTTTGAAAAAAAAGAAAAAAGGAAAGAAAAAAAAGAAGGAAAGGAGCAATGAACCTGTGCTTCTTGCTCTCTTTTTAGAATTGGATTGTCTTGATCAAGCTCTGGATCTCCCATACACTCACGCACATCAGAAGGCTTTATTGCTGCAATCAAAATCCATAACACCAAAACCCTTTGGTACTCAAAAACCATGATTCACACTAATTTTCACTCCGATCCTCATTGCAACGGAGCAGACACAAAAAACCCTTCAGTAAAAGAGACACCTTTTTGCCTACTCACCACAAAAAAAGATTCAACCGAGGTGAAAAATAAGGCACATGCATATAAACCAACCCTCAAGAAAAAAAGATGCCCAGGTTACAACATAAATTCACCCAAAGTGAAAACAAGGCGCATAGGTATGAACCCTCAAGAAAAGATGCCCTTTTTACTCACCACAAAAATTCACCCAAAGTGAAAAAAAGGTGCATAGGTATAAACCCTGAAGAAAAGATGCCCCTTTTACTCACCACAAAAATTCAAAAACAAGGTGCATAGTTATAAACCCTCAAGGAAAACAAAGGTGCCTATTTTACTCACTGCAAAAGTCGACTCAAAGTGAAAGATAATGCGCATATATTAGTCTTATTATTGTAGTGTTTGATCTAGAGAATGTTTCTGTGCCATGCAGGGTGACAAAAAACCAGTGTGTGGGTGGTGGGTGGGCATGGTATCAGAAGAAGGGGATAGAGAAGAAAGAAACAAAGCTTACATAAAGAGGTCAGGACTTGTTCTGCACATTCGGGTCCATATTTCTTGTCTTTCATGGGGCAACGAATCTGGAAATCGGTGACATAATCCCACCAAACCCATGGTTTGTTGAGCTTGTTGGTGGCAACATCAAACACACACAGCTGCCTCAAATTCTCCATCACCACTTGCTTACCATCATAGCCAACATTGAAATCCTGTTCAGGGTCAGGTGCACAGTACCGCCCCTTGTTGATGCATTGAGCTTTACATTGCTTGCTATCAACAAACGCCTTAGGGCAATACCACGTGATGTAATGCGGAGTGAAGAGTGTATAGCCACCTTGCTCCAAGATCTGTGCAACACCTTTGAAGCTCTTGACAAATTCGATCTGGTCATTACATTTCGGGCCACATTCATCATTGCTGTTGGTCCAAAACTCATATTCAACTCGCTCATCTGGATGTGGGAGTGATTCTCGCCAATCGAGATTGATGTTCACCATCTCCCCTTGCTGCTCCAGACTGCTCTTCACCTTGTCACCGAGCTCTTTGGTGATGAGAGCAGATGGGATGGTAATGTTGTCCAGGTACTGTGCTGCATTGCTATCATCCTCTGGTGAATCCATGGTGAGCAGAGACTCATCCCTATCATCTGCAACCAACACTGCTGCGGCACCTGCTTGCTGTGCATTGTACACCTTCTTGGCAAAGTAACAATCTGCCAAAAACAACAACAACCCATTTTGGATTCGGGTGTGGAAAAAACAACCACCCATTTTTCGGATTCGGGTCTTGGAAAAACAACCACAAACAATCTGCCCAAAAAAAAACAACCCAATTCCGGATTTTGGTCTGGAAGAACACCCACAAAGAAGAATCTCAAAGAAAAGAAAAGAAATCCCAAGAAGAAGCAGCAGCAGAAGAAGAAGAAAACAAGAAGATGTGCAACAAGGAAGCGTGGCAAACCTCCTCGATCTACAAGAGCGATGACGGGACGGCCGCCCTGGCTGGTACTGGGCTTGAAGGAGGATGGATCTACAAAAGGATCGCAAGCTTTGGGCTTGTCTTTGTAGTATCTGACGGAGCCTGCCAAGGTGCCTCCATATTGTGGCACTCCGAAATTGCCAATGGCGCTTTGGTATGTCCCCTTCAAGGACTGCGGAGAGGTTACCGTCAGACTACTCTCTTCAACCACAAAGGATCCGTATACAGCCGATGGCCACCATGATGATACTACCATCATGATGATCATAATCTTCATCACCAATAGCAACACAATTTTGAACCCACCCATTTGCTTCTCCTGCCTTCTCTTCCTCCTCCTCCTCCTGTTGTTGTTATTGCTGTAAAGCTTCTCCATAGCTTTACGGAAATCCTCGAGTAGCTCTAGGAGGCAGGACTCACTATACTATATACTAATCTCAGATCCCTTCTTTCAATGCTTGGAGCTCATCAAGCTTGATCCAAATCTGAGCTCAAACACAAACACCTAATAATCCTCCACTCCGGAAGTATTCTCTTGCTGTTGATGATGATGATGATGATCCCCAAACTTGTTCCACCACTTTTGTGACTCTCTTTTTTCTTCCTCTTGCGGACTTTTCCTCCTCCTTTCTGCTTGTGTATCTCTCTTCTCCTCTGTGTCCCGCGCGCGACTTCTTCTCTTCTCTTCTCTTCCCTTTCTCTTCTCTCTCTCACTCTCTCTCTCTCGCTCCGGCGACTCGCAGTGCTCTTTGTCTTTTCGACACTTTTGTGGCTATTTGCTGCCTCGGGGAACAAGCGACTCGCAGTGCTCTTTGTTTTTTTCGACACTTTTGTGGCTATTTGCTGCCCAAAATGCCACAAAAGGAGGCAGCAAACTTTGGGAGTTTTTTTTTCCCCAAGGTTTTACTACTACTTACTATAGGACTAAAAAAACAAAATTTTGAAATTTTAAAATAGATAAATAAATTATATATCTATATATATAAAAGAAAAGAAAATTGTACATGATTTTTATTTGACTAAATACTACTATTATTAACATCACTATTTATCATCATCAATCATCACTATTATTATTATTATTATTATTATTATTAGTATTTACTATTTTTAATATCAACACTTTCGTGGCTATTTATATGCCCAAAAAGCCCCACTTTGGGGGGGGGGACACACACACACTAAAGAGGCATCAGATTCATCACCATAATAATAACTATTTATTTATTTTTTAATTAATTTAATTTAATTTTTTTGGGGGCAATTAGTTGTAATCATTGATGATTCTTTATGAACTTATGTATTTATAATTTTATTCTTATTTATCAATAAAAGAGCTGGCTACCTATGCAATAAAGTGGTGTGCATAAGTTGTGTGCATGTACATAGTAGATTGAAAAATTATTTGGTGGGGTAGAGGGTTAGTTGGGGGGAGAGAGTGTACTTAGTCAACTTTTTTTTTCCTTTTGGAAACATACATAGTCTTTTTTTCATGCTTTCATCAAACCTTAGACATCCTTCCTCGGACTTAAAAGTTCAATAGCATCAAATCATTGAGGAATGGGAGAGATAGTGTCAAAATCTAAAGTTGCGAAACAAAAAGAAAAAAGTTGAAACTTGTTGTGTTGTGAAGTCTCAAAAAGGTTTTTAACATTCAATGAATGAATGAATGAATGTTTGCAAATAGGTTATAACACAAATGTCGAATGAATGAATGAAATGTTTGCAAATAGGTTATAACACAAATGTTGAATGATTGAATGAATGAAATGTTTGCAAATAGGTTATAACACAAATGTCGAATGAATGAATGAATGAAATGTTTGCAAATAGGTTATAACACAAATGTCGAATGAATGAATGAATGAAATGTTTGCAAATAGGTTATAACACAAATGTCGAATGAATGAATGAATGAAATGTTTGCAAATAGGTTATAACACAAATGTCGAATGAATGAATGAATGAAATGTTTGCAAATAGGTTATAACACATCATATGGTCATGGCACAATGTTGTAATTATATTTTTGATTTATTTCATGAAGAAATATATAATTACATTTGATCCATGGGTAAATTTTTCATCCAAGTTGGTTATCAATCCTTAAACCCTAAAATTCATTTAGTGTACTTTTTTGCACCTTCGCATTCTAATTTACTATATTGGAATTGGAGATTTCATAGAGATTAAGTAGCTTATCTCCTCTTTGGCTTGAATAATAACATGTATTTGCTAAAAAGAAGGGAACAAAGAAAAGAAAAGAAAAAGAAAAACCCTAAAACCTACTTGAGCAATATACTAGGTGGTTTCCCAAGGTGACATTAATAACCAATCCTTGTGCCTAACAAATCAATAATATTTTTTAAAAAAAGAGGTTAATTGATAATTGGGGATTTTAGTTGGACAAGGAAATTGATAACAATTGGGTCTAGAAATTTCGAATTTTAATAATAATAATAATATAACCCCAGTAGTTTAAAATAATAATAAAATTAGAAATTTTAATAATAATATTCATTTCCCTTCCCCCACCCAACATTTGTGAAATGGGTTCTCTCCAATCTCATCATAAAAGCCAGGTATGTGACACTAGGTAGCTCTTTGACTCAGGTTACAATTTTGGAACTAATAAACATAATTTAAAAAATTAAATTAAAAAATAAAAATAAAAATCATTCATTGCCTACAAAACTTAACCTTAACCTTGGGAACCTTAACTCTAGGCCTAACCAACACCAGGTGAATAGGTTCTCAAATACCCACCTTGAGAACCACAATACTATTGCCTAGGTGTGGTAGGTTATAGGGTTTAGGGTTTTGTTTTAAGGTTTTAGGGTTTAGGGTTTAGGTTTCGATCCTGGTTATATAACTTATGACAACATTTGGGTTTTCACCCAACATGGAATGGAAAGAAGACTGATGCACACATCTTGTCCAAGAAGAGAAGAATGGAATTAATCAAGATAATCAAAGAAAGCTTTAGCTCAATGGAATGTGGCTCATGAGTCATCAGCCATCATGGCATTCAATCTCTCTATCCATCAACCAAATTCTTGTCTATAACTGCAAATTTTGAGAAGACTCAAGCCTCATTGTTTGGGTTGGAGGTTGGGTCGTTTTTGTTGTTGTTGTTGTTGTTGTCAATTGAGATAGTCTTTGTGGCCACTCATCTTATGCCCAATGGCTATGACAGCATTTCGATCTAGCCAACCCAAGCACATTGCTGCAGTCCATGAGAATTTTGTACCACCTGCACCATCCCCTGTCACAGGATCAAAGTACTCTCGTAGACCTGCCTTGTTTGTCAGCTCGATGGAGTCATACCTTATTCGATCTGCCAGTTCATCATACCTGTGCAGTTGTGCAGATAAAATCAGAGTTTTACACCAGAAAAAGAAAAGGTCAGGTTTGTGTAGAGCCCCCATCTTCTAAGTCAGTTCCTCAGGGATGGGTTTTGAGCAGGACAAGAGAGAGAGAGAGAACAACCTCCCAGAGAAAGAAAGAAGCTTGTTTGGGAACACACACACACACACACAAGAGAAAGCAATGTACCCATAGTGGCGAAGGCCGTTAGAAATCATCCAGTTGATAATGAGCCAGATGGGGCCACGCCAGTAGCGAAGCTGCTCAAACCGTGGATCCTGAGGGTCAAGGCTAGGCACAGAGTATTTCACATGCTTCAACCATGTACTGAGATTCTCTACAAGTCTGGCTGCTTGCTCCCTTGTTGCCACGCCTATTTTTTCCCCCCACAACACAACCAGGAATGATGTCAATAAAAATCCGCCTTTCTTTAATACTTCTGGAATTGGGATTCATGTTAGGGTTTATGGGCTTATGGGTTTTTTTTTTCCTTTCTTTCCAGGGTAAATATTTTGGTGTCTTTAGTTGTGAGAAAAGTTGAATAAATAGTAATACCTGCAAAAAGAGGTAGAAATGCTGCAGAAATTGCTGCATCCTCAAGTTTCCCAGTGATTTGGTCCTGGCATTTAAACAAGCCAGCCTCTTCATCCCAAAGCTTCTTGAAGCCTTCAAAGCCATTGTCCAGCCAGCCTTCAATCTCTGCCACAGCATCTGTCTTTCCCAGTTGCAAAGCCAGCCATCGCAAGTCACGGTTTGCTCGGAACAAGATGCTGTTGACACACAAATCAGTGACACGGAATGGCGAAATCTCGTATAATTTGTCTGGGTCATAGAAGTTCTCTCGCTTGAACCTGCCACAAGTACATGGTGGAAAAACACACCAATCATTGCCCCCAAACATGACTCATGACCCCAGAGTAAAAAAAGAACCCATTTTTTTTTTCTTCTGCAGATGATGAACTAAATTATTAGAAAGGCAGGTACAAAAACTTGAGACTGGATTTTGTCGGTAGCAATTTCTGCATACAGAGTGCAGTGCATGATCTGAGATTTTATTATATTTCATACCTGTACAGGAGTGTAAGGTAGCGATCATAAGTGTCTTTGGTAGGGCGCATGTTGGCATTGACATGTGTAAGGTCCTGCCTCTCATAAGGTGGGAGGCTAGGGTCAATTGGAAATGTCATAGATTCATCCCATGCAGGGCTGTTGTCCATGCCTGATTCCCATGGATGTAATATTGCCACCACCCCTGTGTTGTTTGGATCACGTGCCTGTTTTTTACACATCACTCATGTTTCTATCAGCAAGGGACCTGCAAGTGTGTCTACATCTGTAGCAGCAGCAGAAAAAGGACTTTCTGATGCTCAGATGCATTGAGGTTCAACTACTGACCAAAGTAATTAATTGTTAGAGCAGTGGCTGGATGTGCTTTGGAAAACTTTGGCAAAAAAAGGATCCATGTGCAAAATGACTGCGATGCCAAGGAGAAAAAACCCAGCAAAGTACTTACCTTGTACCACCATCTGTGCCAAGCTAAGATCTTCGGAAACAGATCCTCAATCTTTTCCTTTGCTTCCACTGGATGTGCGGTGTGTTCGTACATGAACCTGGCTGAAAGAGCAGCCACAGGGGGCTGTGAGATGCCGCTGGTCTTACTGGGATTCTCTGGAGTGCCCCAGATCTCTGGCCCTGGGAAGTATGTCTTTGAGAATTTGTGGAAGTTGATAGATGCCACCATACCATCTTTCCACTGATCTGAGAACAAGGTTTCCAGCTCCTCCCATGCTCTCATTTCATCAAACACTGCCCACCCTGCTGCTACTATGGCTGAATCCCAGTTCCACTGCACAAAAACCGCCCCACCCCATGTGTGTGTTTAGTGTTTACTAATCAAGATTCCAAACCTCCCCAACACTTTGAACAATCCAAACAAACAAACAAAAGAATCCATCAAGATTTTCTAACCTACACCGTCAAGAAATCCAATCAAAGAAAAGTCCAGAATTTCCGAGACCTGTGACTGACTTGTAATCATTTGGCAAAAGTTGTACACTCTAGGAACTCAAGAAGAAAAATTATTTTGATGTCTGGGATTGCAAATGAAAAGAAGATGAGTTTGCTCAGATTTGGACTTATCTGAGAGTAAAGAATCCAAAAAAACAGGTTTGAGACACTCATGGGGATCAAAGCATTGGAAGAAGCTGAAGTTTTTGATTGCAGCTTTCAGGTTCTTGAAGAAAGCAGGATTTTTTTTTGATTGAGGCTAGAATCAAAAACCCTAAAATTCTCAAACTTGAGGATAAGCAGAACTTGATTTGAGCAATGAACAAATTTCGGGTTCTAAGAGAGGGAGGTGAGTAAGAAAGAGATTTGTACTTGGAATGGATAGAGGCCTTCAGCAGGGATAGTGTAACCACCACGATCATTTGAGCGCAATACTTCCATAGAATCCTTGACAATATGCTCACGGGTACTCTGCTCAAGCTCATTCTCATGCTCTCTGCACATATACCCAACAACAAAAAAACCCACAAAAAGAACAACATTATTCCAACACCTCTGTCTCTGTCTCTACACTTCCTAAGTCCTTTTTCCTTCCACACCCACAATGGCCCCCACCCAAAATGTAATGCCCAGCTGTTTGTTCATTGCAGAGAACATTGAGAGAGAGTTTCTTGACATTCAAGCTCTGTCAATGGAGCTCTGTTTCTGAAGTTTCTGAAATCCAAAGGGGGACAAGCATCATCATCATCATCATCATCATCATGAACAATCATCATCACTCACATGTGACCTATGCTGAAAAGACGGCGGAGGCTCTTCTCTCTCCACAAAGCATGATCCTTGTCTTGTTTGGCAGGAGCAGCTGAAGCAGCTCTTGCAGTAGGGCCATCCACCTTACCAGTAAATGGAAGAAGACTTGGGTACCTGGCTAGTTCTGCCATTCCTAAACACACTTCTCTATTAACTGTATCTCAAATGCTCAAACTGCTGATCAAGCTCACAACCATCAACTGCAAATCAAGCAAAACAAAACAAACCAAAACCCAAAACCAAAAAAAGCTACCACCTTTGCAAACCTTTTTGCAATTCAACAATTCCCCACCCTTCTTCAAAAAATTGCACACCAACAAAGTCCTTTCTTCAAAACTTGCACTTGCAAAAAAAACTCCTCCTCCTTCTCCTCCTTCTCCTCCTCAAAACTAACAGCTACCCATCACTCCTGCACCTTCCACTGAGGGATACAGATCTTCTATGCAAATGAGAGAAAACCATAGAAATAGGAGAAAGTGGGTGGTGGGGTTATATGTGGCGGAGTAATAAGTGACTCTTCAGACTTGGCAAACACTATTTCTCTTTTCTTTTGTTTTCTTGCTTACAATGTTAACAAGAAACAATAAGAAGTAGAAAGAGTGAAAGTGTGTGAAAGGAACCAAAGAGAAGAAGAAGCTTCAGATATACTTTGCTTAAAAGCTTTAGTATAAGTCTCTTCCCCCACAACACTCCCCCACCACCCAGCAAGCCCACTTTTGCCGTGCAAGTTCTGGTGGCTCTTACTTTACAGGACCCTGTACTCTTTGCTGCAAAATACATTATATACATACATACATATACATGCATACATACATATACATACATACATCATATACATACATACATATATAATTTGGGTTTGTGAGAAAGTCTTTGGTGGAATTTCCTGAAATTTTGAAATTTTTATTTTCAGGAATTTTTCAAATTTTTAGGAAAATTCATGAGTACGTAAGTGGCCTGCATTTTTTTGTCTATTTCAGAATAAGAATAATATTTTGAGAGTAATTTACCCAAAGTTTGAAACATGGGTAAATAATGAAATTTTGCTTAGACTTGAGTACTACTATAATAGAATAGCAGGGTTTAAGCACTTTTGATGCCGAATGTTTAATATATTTTTTCCTAAGATTCTTTGACATAACCCTTAAAATTTTTGTAAGGTTGTGTGTGTGTGTGTGTGTTTTTTTAAATAACTTGTTAAAATACACTTTAATAATTTCTCAAAAGTTCTGAATTTTTTTTCTTGGAAATTATTTAGTGCCAAACTTGCTTGGTTACTAAAGGTTTCATAATTTTTATGTGAAAACTCAGCTGGAGGAATCCCACAAAAATTGGAGCAATGGGTAAGTGAAGTGATTCTTTTTTGGTTATCTGATGGGAAAGAGTGGAAATTAACTCTCTCTCTCTCTCTCTCTCTCCATTGATATTACCCAACTCATATTTTTATTTCTCAGCCTTTAAATTTGAACCAAAATTTTATTGATTTTTAGTTAATTTTTAAAACTTATGATGATGAAACAGAACTTTCTTTGAAAAAAAGAAACTAGGGATGATGGATGGATAGATGAATGAATGAATGGATGGATGGATGGATGAATGGATGGATGGATGGATGAATGGATGGATGGATAGATGAATGGATGGATGGATGGATGAATGAATGGATGGATAGATGAATGAATGGATGGATGGATGGATGGATGGATAGATGAATGGATGGATGGATGGATGAATTGATGAATGGATGGATGGATGGATGAATTGATGAATGGATGGATGGATGGATGGATGGATGGATAGATGAATGGATGGATGGATAGATGAATGGATGGATGGATGGATGGATGGATGGATGGATAGATGAATGGATGGATGGATAGATGAATGGATGGATGGATGGATGGATATCTATTTAGGCACCTATATATTTTTCCCAACAACATTCTCTCTTCTTGTCCTTACGTGGAGACACATAAAGAACCCACACCAACTGTAAGAAGCAAAATGCAAGTGACTTCTTCATGGCACCCAATAATCATACTTCCTACTTCCTAGCTCCTTTTTGAACACTAACTTAAAGCAAAATGTCAGAAACACAACTTTTTGATAAGGAAGGCAACGCCATGAATTGTAACTGTACTGCACCAACATTGCACTTGGCAGCTCCTGACTTGCAATGGACACTTGTTGATGTGTTGGATCCAAAAGCATTCCCCACTTGGCATGCCTTCATTTGCTTGTTGGGTAGTTTGGAGAATGTGCCTCTTTGGTTGGAGCAAGTCTTGGCTTTGTGTTGTCTACCTAATAATTCAATTCCTAACATGGCCTTTCCAAGTCATGCTTCTTTGGGTTGCAATTTGTATCCCACCCACATTGTAGGTTTTAGGGTTTAGGGATGCCCTACACTTTTTGCCATGGACCCAAAATCCATTTGTGAGTGACAGTTGGAAACTTTGTTGTTCCTCTTTAGAGTACCTACTCTTTCTAATAAAAAAATTAGCCAAGGTTGAAGAAGCACCTAAAGCTAGTAGAATAACCATATTGAGTAAATCAAACTTTTCCACCCAAAAAAAAAAGAAAAACATTACACTCATTTCTTTTCCCTTAAAGACTAGAGGATTAAAAACTCAACCCAAGTTCAAGTGATTTAACACACACACACACACACACACACACACACATATATATATATGAATTTATAAAGAATTGTGATAAGCTCCCTCGTGTTTAAAGGCGAGTTTATCACCCAAAATCCTCAAAAGAAGGACTTCAATATGATAGAGAGAATATCCTAAAATTATGATCACATGTACTCAAAATAAGCCATAGAATGAGTTGAATTTAATTTTTTTTTAAATGGGTTGAATTCTAATTTTAAATCATTTAAAAAATAACTTAAAACTAAAATATACTCCAATTGTGTATTAATAATAAATAAGCACGTTAAAACAATCATTGGAGATCACTTTAGGTGTTGGGTTAGGGTTGGAAGTGATGATTTTTAAGTGCTTTTATTTTAGAGTTGAAATTAGTTAACCATTATTACATGGTTTCATTATTTTCCATGATTTTGTTCAAAATTATTTAAACCATGTTACTTGGTTTCATGGTTTCTCATGATTTTGTTTGAACCTGTCCTAAAGAGTAGCCATTATATTACCCAAGGAATAGTGATTCATTGGAGGTGGTGATCCATATAAAATGTGTTTATCCAGTGGAAAAAAATCATCAATTTTTTGTAGAATCAAAAACTTGAATGAAAGAGAATTTAATTTCTTTTTTATAAAAAACATTGCAATGAAACACTGGTTTTGTTCTATGTTGGGGTTTTTGGTAGGGATATTGTGTTGAGAATCATTATAGAGTATAGTAGCTTCAATGGATTTTGCACCCTATCAACTAGGTGAGATGATTCATCCTAATTTGGTTGTAAAAAGATTCACAACTGATTTTGTCACCAATCCATAACCGCAAAACTAAATATGAGAATACTTTCTGAAGAAAAGGTTATGGCACCCATCATATGCAAAAAATTCATGTAATTCTTTCAAAATGTGACAATGTGATTCAAAACCTTCAAATACACATGTCATGACAAGTCTTTTCTTTTTGGTTTGAAATTTTGCAAAATTGTGAAAAATAAATATGAAAAGAGAATATTTGATCATTTTTTTAAAAAAAAAGTCATTAGATTTGCAAAAAAATTAAAAATCATGTTGTGACATTTTTCCTATTGGTTTTGATTTGGTAATTAATTTTTGTATGTTTAAATAAGTTCCTAGAACATGTCATCATTTAATGTGAGAACCCTTTTGGGTTCCTCATAACGAATGTGACAAAAAAATGATAAAAAAATAAAAAAATCATGATTTTCTTTCTTTTACAACAACATCATGTACATTAAAATAGATTTATTTTTTAATTTTCCCCCTAGCTATGAGCAATTTATCATAAATATCAATTGTTGATATTAAATTAGTGGCACGGCCATTGTATATATAACATACCTTGTTTAATATTCTTCAACCAATTGAATTTTACCCCATGTGTAACATGTTGAAGAAGGAAGGGGCCTTGCATGTTGTTGGGCTTTTTGTAATGCAGCTTACTAATAACTTTTCACCTAACTTAGTTTTTTTGGGCCTTGCATAGTACCAAGGCAAGGATTTATTGTGTTTAGATTCATTATAGAGTATAGTAGCTTAAGGGATTTTGGCCCCTAGGTAATAATAATAATAGGTCTATTTTTATTATATGAGGATTTTTGAAAGATGATATTTTGGCTTGTGTTGAAACTTGAGATTAGTTGTTATAGAGTTATAATATATCTTGAAGGATTTTGGTTTCTTTTAGAGGATTTTTGGAAGATTATGTTTTTGCAATGGTGAAATATTTGAGTTTCTATAATTCTTCTTTTGCCTTAAGATATTTCTTAATGCAAATGGCAAGGCCACAATGTGACACACCCCTTGTTTTGTTAAGCTCACTTTGTCGAAACGAGTACCAGTGCTAATTGTACAATACCTTAGCCTAAGGTCAGTTTCATCATTAAATAATCCTCAAAAAATAGCGAGATGAATTTTTGTGAAAATATGAAGTGGACATGTTGAAAATCATCATAATTATCATAGGTTACATTCTGAATAATTTCACTACTCATATCAAAATATTATAGTAGATGAAGGATATATATATATGTATGTATATATAATTTCAAAATTAAAAAATAAATTACTTTTTGGAAAAAAATAAAAATGATTCATTTCATCAATGTGGAAACTGACCCTAGGCTATGGTAATCAGATTTGTCTTAGGTTAAGCCAATGGTGGAGATGAGAGTGGTACTATTTGTTATTGGGTTTCTTTCCCTTGGATTCGTGTGTTATATCTATCTTCATGTGCAAAAAGCTGATATTTTCAGAAGTAAAATCTCAGATTATTGTGTGTCCTTCTACTTAGGTACCATATTTACATCTAGCTAGTGTGAACCAACACCCACCATCACATTTTTTCATTGGATTTGTGTCCTAGAAGTGACTATGGTGGTTAGATACATACTAAAACCATCAACATGTGTCTACCTATCTAGTAGTCATTGAGTGCCTTAAAAGCAAGAAACCCCAACTGGGAGGGTGGGCAACAATTGCATCACAACATCATTCAAGAAATACAACAAGGGCAAAAGGAGACACCACATAATGGTGTCCCCATCCACACCCAAAATGTTCAAGTGACATCAAATAGATCTCCAAGAGGATTCAATATTAGCTTGTTGACTAGGATCCCTAGAACTCATGCGCTTGCTTATGGCACACCAAGTGGCCATGCCCACCTTCACAATGATGGTCTAGGATTAAAGAAAAATCTTGGAATTGGAATGGTGCTCATCAAAGTGGAAATGTCGTGCTCAACCTAGATAAAATGAAGAATAAAACTATGAAAAATGATTGTCTAGGGGAAAAAAGTCGCCAATATGCACACTACATCACAAATTTACTAGTTTCATTAGTTTGTTCAAAATTCACATGAAATATGTTATTTCATGAGTTTGTGTTTTTTACATATTGACATCATGTATCTAAAACATGTATGATTCATTTTTTCAAAATTGAAAATATTGGTTGAAAATGTTTCACTCTACTTATATGTGCATCATATTTATTTTGAACACATGATGTCTATATGCAAAAAAAACACACGCACACATGAAATAAAACTTTTGCATGATTTCCATTATCGATCATGGGACGGGAAGTTTGTGATGCATGGATAAAAGAGTCATCATCATCCCTAACAAAAATATCATTAACAAAATAAAGTTCCAAGATAGATTAATCATGTGAAGAGCCTCCCATTTGTTCTAGACTTTAGAAAAGGTAGTTCATGTAGTGGTTGTTTTTATGCAAGTAAAAAAACAATGTTGGGGAGTTTCAATGATTGAATCATGGCAGACTTTATAGATTGGGGTTGATGCCATGCAAACAAGTCAAGAAACAACATGCATCCTACATCCAACTTACATTAAAAATAACTTTCTTGGGCAACATATTGTTACCTTTTTCTACCTTGAAGAAAGTTCCATGTTTCTTTTGAGGCTTCAAATCTTTATTAAAAATTTGGATTTCATGTTGGTTGGTTTGTAAACATAATTCTGTAGACTTCTAATTGGAAGGGTATTCACTAGCTTGATTGATCCCTAAGTGTCCTTAAAAGACCTTAAATCTCCTTCTTCTTTCTTTGCAAGTTTCCTATCTCCAAGAATGTCTCCACCATCTTTAAGGGTTTTTAGTTGTTGGTATTCACCTAAATTTTCCATTTTGTTTACAAAGCACTTGCCCAAAAGTCTATGCTTCTTGTCAATCTAAGGAGATGCAGAATTGCTAAAGGTTTTGAAATTAAGCGGGGTTCAAAGACTCACTTTTAATTATTGTTTTCTCAAGAGTAAGTTGTGTGTAGGGATCAAATATTATATTGAGTTGTTTAGACTTCCAATTCCATCTAGGTTGTGCCATTTTAGTTTCCTCTTTTTTTTAATACTAATTGGAGTATCCCCAATGTGAATTTGTGCCATAATTTGTGCATTCAATACCTCCCTCCTTTAAATCCATCAAAGATCTAACACCATTAAAAAAGAAGAACTTCCCTAGATCCTAGATCTAAATGGTGCCTTAAAACATTTTATTCTGCTCTTGTAGACATGCATGCAAGTAACTATGCTTTATTTAAAAGTTGAAAGAGTTTACATCCTTTTATGTTGTTTCTAATTATAATGCCAATTTGTAAGCTTAATTATTCCTTTGATTTTGAACATAAAACTATGTAAGTGTTGTCATCATGTACCTTTGTACATGTTAGATACAAACGTGAAGCCTTCCTTTTTGAGCTTGGGATTGGACTAATGTTCAAAGACTCAAAGAAAGAAGGTTCCAAGGAAGAGGATTCTATGTTCCTCTAAGTCAAGCTAAATGAAACCTTTGAAAAGGGGATGGGCATTAACCCATTTGATTTGACCTTTGGGTCAAAATCTTTTTTTTAAATGTACCACTCAAAATGAATATGAAACAATCTTTATTGGAGTCTTATATTTTCATTTTAATCATTATAAAAAAATTAAAATGTGTTAAATGTTTTATAGGTCAATCTTTTAAATTATCACATATATAAAACCATCAATAACATTCATTTTGTGTGCGTGTGTATGGTGGAACATGACTAATAAAGGAGTATAAAAAACATGATGTTATGACACATTTTTTGTACATTTAAACAAATTTGGACCCTTTTAAAATTCCATTTCCAATGCCATAAGAAGTCAATTTTTGTTTTCTTCCTCTTGTTTTTTGCTTTAAAATTTTCATTCTGAATTTTTTTATGACTGAAGATCCTCCATGGCTTCAAATTGGTCTATTGTGTCATCTTGAAGGTTTTCAAAAAGGTTTTGATAAATCTAGGTGACTTCTAGTTTTCCCTTCTTCCTTACATTGAAACAAAAGGACAATTGATTTATTATTTTTAAAAAATTCTAACACCTTTGAATTTCTAACAACCTTGGCATCTAGGTGATTCCCTTTAATTTTTTGGACAATTTTAGAAATTTCAAACTTTAAATCCTTAATACTAAACACCCCATTTCTTGGTCTTGGATTGCATGCACCTCCTTAAACCTTTTATAATTCAAGAGAGTTGAAATTAAGGTTTGGAAGTTTTTTTGGTAGCTTGAGCTTTATGGGTTGTTGCTTCCTTGGAATGTTATCATTATTTGGGATACAAGTTTTTGTGTTGATTTTTGTAGGTGTTTTTTCCCCTAAAAGCTCCATTAGCCATTTAGTCATTGCATGAAGCAATGTTTTTTACAAGTGCAAAGCTTGTGTGATTGAGACATTCCCAAATTGGGAATTTCATGGTTGTGCATGTGTGATCAAAATGCCCAATTTTTTTGGCATTTTTGACATTGATTTGGTGATTCAAAGTACATGATTTGTTGGGAGACAATAACACCCGCCTTTGTGTGTTTGTTTAATGATGGGATTAAGATATTCTTAACGAGTCAACTGATGTCATTCATCTTGACAATTATCATTGACTTAATAGTTTGCTTTACATATGAGTTCAAAAGTTCAATCTCAAACACCTCGCTAATCTTAATAACCATATGTGTGAATATCTTAATTTCGCAAAAGGTTTAGAAACTGGACCTTGATAATATGGGTAAGTTGATGTTTTGTTTCCTTAATTATAACATTGAAATGAAGTTGGTACTTCAAGAAGCTAAAAGACATCAACCTATTGTGATAATTTTTCAAGTTGTTCTAGGTCTTTCCTTTTTCGAAATAACAACTTTGATAAAACCCTTGGTGAGCAAATCACCAAAACAAAGGTTTCATGTAAATGCAATTTCATACATTCCCAAAGGAACTTTTGCAATGGGCCTCCTCCAAAAGATCAACTAATGAACATTTATCACACTCTTTTGGCAATGACTTTAAGCACTTCATTGACCCATGGTTGTAAAAGGTCCACATTCAACTACAAGTCTTAATCTACCAACAATGAACCTTGGGGATCTTTGAAGAAATGATTATGGCTCATTGCTTGGAAAGACATGTAGGAGAATAGGGTGTTCCAAAAGCTTTTACTACTTCATTTTTGTGTAGCATTGTTTTCAATGGAGATCAAGCCTTGTTAATTTCATGTTCATCACAACCATTGCAATTTATAACTAGAGCTTCCCCCCCTCTTTCCTCATAGCCATCACGATATCCAAGCCAAAAACTAGTTGGAATAAGGTCCAAGGTATGAGAAAGGAGGGAGGTACTATAACAAAAGGTGACCAATTTGGAATCAAAAGAGTTCTTTTTCTTTGTTGGTTATTGTTGGATCGAGAAGATTAGGGAATGTTTGCATGGAGAAGGGGCTGAAAAGAGACCTTTGCTGTTGTTGTTCAATAGAACTTGAACCTCCATATTAAACTTTCGAAAAAACTACTACAATATAATACAAAAAAATCTCAAGCTTATTGTAAAGGCATTATTTTTTAGCAATGATTTCATTACTAGAAATGACCGATCACAAGCTCCTCCAACGTCGTTACCAATAACTCAAAACAATGGTGGCAACAAGCTTGCAAAACACACACCCAACATTTCTCCTCTAAGCTCATAAGAGAAAATAAAAAGAATGATGTTGACGTTGAGGTTTTAGTGATGAGAGACATCATTTCCACCATTGCCTTTTGTTGGAAGAGAACCTTTGCCAACCATCCATTACAACTCTATGTACCTTCCATTGGAAATTCATTATGATTTTGTTGTGGATGAACCATAACTTGAACTTGTACTTTGGTACTAATCACTAAAATGCAACTATCAGTAATTATTAGTTAGTTAGTTTTACAGTTCGCAATTGATCAATTCTTACCTTCTTATGGTTCAAAATGAGCTTGATTGTTGTTATATTTGGTGCTTTTGTAAGTGATATGAATTTTAGATTCTTTTTATAGATTTTGAATTGGTTGGTTAAATATGTAGACAAAATAGTGGAACTTAATTATGTTGGACAAATTGAATTGAAGTAGAGTTCCAAAATTAAGCAACCAATTGTAGGATTGTATTTTAACCAAGCTTGATTCAATGAAGAATATGAACATTGAGCAAATAAAAGGTGCAGGTGAGACAAATTCAAATCTGGGGGTGAGACTTCCATGAGGACTAATTTAGTTGAGAAAACCAGTTTGGTCCCTTTTTCATTTTCCTGTAATGTGAACTTCTTCACAATACTTGGCCTTAGATGGCACCACCATGTTACAAATTCCTCCTCAGCTTTCCCAATTGTGCATTTCCTCCTCACCTTCAAGGCTTGTGCTGTTGCAGTGACCTAAAGTGTAATGTTAACTTCTTCACAGTACCCCAATTTACCAAGGCAACGTAAGTGTGTACATGCTAGATGTTGTCCACATTAGCCAACTCAGAGGAGTAAGAGAATGTTCATAGGCAAGATGAATCTCCAGACTTTCTGGGTCAGTTGAGAAGTAACACCATTTGATGCAATAAATACAAATTTGCAAATAATGACCTTGTGTTGGATTGAAAACAATAATGGTTGATTTTATACTAGTGGAAAATGTTTAGTGTTGTGTGAATTTGTGTTGCACATATTTCATGAAGATACATGGAGCGACATACATGATGGAAAGAGAAAATCTAAAAATTATTTTATAGTATCAATTAGAGTGCTTAAAAGTATTGGTTGTTGACTAAAAGGCTCATATTTAGTAAGATTTTGCATTACATACAATTTAAGTAAATGCAATGTTTCAAAGCTCACGAAACACTAGGAATAACACTATGTGTAGTTCCAATTTATATTGGAAACACTAAACATCGAAGCCTTGTAATGAAGTTTATGGATACAATTGGGTAACATGTGCATAACTCTAATATCATGGCTAAAATAATCACAATGTTGTCTGTACACAACGACATTCGATGATTATGTTTGTGCTTTCAAATAGTCTATGTTGTATAAATAATACTTGCAAGGTGGTCCAACTGGTCATGGACTTGATAAAATTGAATTGTTGTTGAGGAGGGCATAAAGATCGAATGATCCTGCTAAACTTGCAGCCGATGTGGCAAATTACACATCTAGGTCATTTTTCACAAATTACCTTCCACACCTCGAGGGAGAAAAGGTGTTTGGGTTTGCCAAACAACTTATTGATTATCCTCCAAGCATAGACAAAGGTTCCCATTGTCTTAATCATGTGAATTTCTTTTGTCCATGGGTATTTGTTTTGGCTATTAAACCCAATATTGTGGAGGATGTACATGTTCAATATTACCACCAACTAGTTCCAGTGATTTGCTGCCTTTGTTATTTTCAGGCGGCTTGGAGTTGAAGGAAAATATTTGTGTTGATGGCTAGTGGCATATTGAATGTTGTCCACCCAAATATGTAATTCAATGTTTTGCACTCCCAAAATCCACAATGCTCAAATGCAAAGTAAATATCAACCTTTACAAACCAGTAGGTGGAATCCTATTCCATGTTATTCAAGTTTTTGGGTTGAATTTCACATCAGATTGCACTAATTTTGTCCCAATGATTTGAGTTGTTGTGTGGGCGGGACAATTCAAAAACTTGGAGTTGTTAGGCTTGTATTCCCAACCATATGGCCCATCCAAGAAGGTATTGAGTTGATCTAGAAGGAAGTAATAACTTTAGAAGAGGCAAGGTTTTCCTTTGACCACCTATGTAGAAACAACGCTCAAAGTTTATTTGGCTTCCAATCTTTTAGTTCAAGCAATTCCCATGTGCTTTTTGTGAATTGTCACAACCTTGTGAAGTTGTTTGATGCAACTTGTTGGCCTACAACTCATGGTGGCAAGAAGGTGAAAAGGCCTTTTGTGTTCAAAATAACACAACATATGAACAATTGGGAAACTGGCTGATTATTTCTCCAATGCATTGTTTTCCTTTATGTTGATGTTCCGCCACTCAGGTATGGATGAATTTACAAATATTCTTTTTGATGACAACCACTATGATGTCACTATTGGCAATTTCCTTGGATGTTCATGAATCTACTTTGTTAGAATGTTGGCATGTTCTTTGGGTGGCCATGGGGCATATGTGCAATGTAAACACATGTATCACATCTTTCAGACAATTATGTTTAGTGAGCTCACATAAGAGTTCGTTCATTACTGCACGTGGAGTTGCGATGAAGTTTGGCATTTATTAAAACACTTTAAAACCTTTGCACTTTTGTGATAGTACATAAGAATTACATATGTTTCAAATCAATTGTGTTTTTTCATTCATCAAGCTTGTTAATTGCCTCCACTATGTAGGAAGTTTTGTTTTTAATTATGAGTAAACAAATTTTTCTCCACTATGTATTATTTCAATTGTTCTTATGAGATGTATATGTTCTTTTATTTTGGTGAATATACAATAGTGGTGTGGCATCAAAATATGTGATTTGATAAAACCTTATACATTTTATTTGCAATAAACCCATTAATAGTCATGACGTGCTTTCATTTGTATTGTTTTATTTTATAGAATATCTTAGTACCTTGCCATTGCAACACATTTTTGTTGAAGAACAAATATATTTATTAGTTGAAATTCATCAAATATTTCTCAGGCATGTAGTTTTTCGTCATTTCAACATTTTTGAAAATATTGAAGGTTGTAGAAGAGCCCTATACATTTGGAACATTGGTTGTAGCAAAAATGATGATATGTTTAAAGTCAATATATCATTGTTGATTCCCCAACAAATTCATTTGTGATGTGTTAGAATATTCCATGATAAGGTGTGGAATATTTTGTCACATCATACATTAATACCACATGGAAATTTCTTTTGGAAATATTCCATGATGTGGCATGGAATATTTTTTAAAGATTCATTCCTGCTTGTGCTCATTTACTCACCCATTCACTCGCTAATGTCATTGCACATTTTACCCCCAATCTTAATGCAACTTGTTACCCCCTCTCATGGATTCTATTGTGATTTCACACTTTTTCCCACACCTTCCAGCTACGACTCCTTCCATAGTTTGGCACATATGACAAATAAACAAGGCATAGTTTACGGTTATTGCAAAAAATGTCTTTCGGAATGCATTGAAGATGGTGAGAGTAGACCATAGACCTTACCTTTTTCTATTGCTGAAATAGGTAGTTCGGGTCATGAATGAGTCCTAAAGTAACCCCTATATAGGTTCTATTTAATGTTTTTAATGAATTAACCCTAGATAATCTTTAATCATCCTTAGGTATCTATAACTTAAGAAAATTTTAGCCAACCCCACAAGTAGGTTCTATGTAACTTTTTAAATAATCTTTAGGTATTCTATAACCTAACTAAACCTATAGGTGTCTCTAGGTAACCCCTTATGTAGGTCTTAGGCAATCCTCTAAATAGTCCTTAGATATTCCATAACCTAGGTAGGCCCCTAAGTGTCTCCTTTGTAACAACCCAACTAATTGTATGTAACTTTCCTATGTAAGCGGTTTTGTTAGGATTATGCAATGCCCTTCCCAATTCCAAAATATATGGTATGGAGCCCAAAGGTTTTATGGGATACCTTGAGAAGGGTAGTGCATGTATGGTTTTGGTATGGCTATGAAATACCCCTTCAGGGTTTCAATAGATATATTATGGAGCCCAATTTTTTATATATACCCTTAAAAAGGTATTACATATGTATTGAGTAATTATGGGCACAAGCAATACCCCTTGGATTGCCTGAACCAACGTAATTGAATCCATAGTGTTTATAGATTACCTTCATGAAGGTATTACATTCCTTCTAGGGTTTTTTTCAAGCAATGCAATACCCCTCTAGGAGCCCATGGTGTTTGCAAATTACCCCACCTAAGGTATTGCTTTCCTTTTAGGTTTTAATATGGCTATGCAATACCCTTCGAAGAATGTTTAGATATGTTATGGAACCAAATATACCTTAAAAGGGTATTGCATGTGCATTGAGTAATTTTGGGCACAAGCAATACCCTTCCAATAACCTAGACCAAAATAATTCAATTTGTGGTGTTTAAAGAGTACCTTCATGAAGGTTTACTTTCCTTCTAGGTTTGAACTTATTATTTTTGAGGGTAAAGAAAGGTTTTTTGGATTGAATGTAAGATTCGAGTGCTAATTTACACTTAACAATGAATTGTGACAATTTAGGGTTAGAGGAGTCTTTCCAAGGAACCTATTTTGGGCATGCCATGTCAAAGGCGTGTGAATATGACACAACAAATGAAAAGGTTTTTACTAGACTACATGAAGTGTCCATCAAATCTGTGCAAACAAACTTTCAAAAGTGCATAACATGGTTGAAGAAATCAAGGAAAGGGTGTCAAGAATGGACAAGGGCTTGCATTGATACGAGATTATGACCATGGAAATTGAACACACTGGTGAGGACAAGGTGATGCATCCTATGAATGACTATTCTAATTTGTTCATGATGTTAGTCTATTGGTTTCCATGATGTTAATTTGTTGTGTATTGCGGTGAAATTTGGATGCAAAAAAACTTTTAGAAGTGGATGTTTTCTTAACCGAATTATTAAGTTTATGGGAGGTGTTTTTTAACTTTGAATTCTAAATCTTCATCTTGGACATGAAACCTTCATCAATTGTCACTTTTGTTCCCTACTTAGTCATCATCACCTTCTTGAATCATGTTGTGAAAGGTCAAAATCCAAATTGCAACATAATGAATTTGTTGTATAATAAAACCTAGTTGTAGTTGGAAGCAAACAATTGCTATGACGAGAATTCGGTGGTGAGATTGATTAAAATTTCAAATCATGTTTCCTTACTTTTTATCAAGAACCAAGACTCTTTTTGGGGTGTGCAATGCCTAATATATCATGAAGTTGTGCATGCCACAAAGCTACAAGTCCCATGGGTCCTACTATTGTCGTCATTGCAGTAGTACTTCAACTACGTCCACACGAGATGCAAAATGTTCTTTCTTGAAATCAACAAGTTAGTTAATCATTATCACCCTATTAATTCTTGTTGTAAAAGGTCGAAATCTGAACTATAATAATAATAAAAATTGGTTATAATTAAGAGTTATTAGTGTTGTCGTGAGAATTAGGTGGTGAAATTGATTGAAATCTCAAATCAAGTTTCCCTACTTTTTTTCAAGAACTGAGACTCTTTTGAAGTGCATAATGCCCAATATATCATGCAATTATGTGTGTCACAATTTTGTAGGTCCCATGAATATTGTTATTAATGTTGTTGCAATAGTATTTCAATTACATCTACAGGAGATGCAAAATGTTCCTTCTTAAGATTGACAAGCTAATTAATCATCATCACCCTCTTGATTCATGTTGCAAAAGGTTGAAATCCAAATTGCAACAAAATGTATTTATTGTATAAGAAAATTCGATTGTAGTTAAGAACTACTATTATTGTTGCGAAAGTCAAGTGGTGAAATTGATTGCAATCTCAAGTTAGGTTTCCTCACTTTTTGTCAAGATATGAGACTCCTTTGATGTGTGCAATACCTATTATATCATGTAGCTATGCATGTCACAAAGCTACAAGTCCCATGAATCTTGTTGTTGTTGTTGTTGCAACAATACTTCAACTACATCCAAACGAGATGCAAAATGTTCTTTCTCAAGATCAACAACCTAGTTAGTCATCATCACCCTCCTACCTAATTCATGTTGCAGAAGGTCCAAATCTAGAATGAAACATAATGAATTTGTTGTATAAAAAACTTGGTTGTAATTGGGAGCTGTTGTTGCAAAAACTAGGTGGCAATGTGCAGATTAGTTCCAACATAGAATATAACTCTTTATTCAATTCATTCATAATATCATGTGTGAGAGAAATAAATCAAAATGTAGCTAAATGTGTTAGTTTTGATGTAGTTGGTTGATTTTATGTTTTGTAGCTATTTAATTGTTAAATTTGACTACATAATGAATTATAATAGAATGCAATGTGATCAAGACTTTAGGATACTTCATGTATAATCGCTAAGCTTTCACAACCCCCAATTTTTTAAAGGATATTATTGCATGATATTTTAACAACAATAGAAACCAATTTTAATTGAATGTTTAATTCTTCAAATATTGTAACATAGTTTTTCTACTTTCACAGATGATGGCAATTGGCATGCATTGTAAGTTCTCTATTTATTAAGTTTTTTTAGAATTGTTTGGAGTTTTTGGATGTTACGGTATGATGCATCCTTGAATAAATACTTTCTATGTTTGTGTTGCTATGATCAATAAAATGCAACTACCTAAAGAGAAGGACTAATCACAAGGGGCAATTGAAAAGCTACCAAAGGTTTGTCTCGTAAGGTAAATTGTGAACTTTGCCATTGATTTTTCAAAGGTTAAATTGCATCTTAACAATGGATTGTGGTGTTTGGAATCATGGAGTTATTGGCCATTTGTGCAACACCAAATTTAGTAGCTAGGTCATTTTTTTGTGACCAAAAGATTTTAGATTTGAACTAGTTAGTAAACCACTTGCTATTTTTTTTGTTGCAATAGACAACTTCCACTCTGCTTTTGATTTTTTTAATAAGGTTGTGTTGGATCCTATTAATGGACTATGGTGCTTGTAGTCATGGAGCTATTGGTTATTTGTGCAATGCCAACTTTGGTGGTTGGTTCATTTTTTGTAGAGAAGAAACTCTAGATTTGAACTTCATTGGAATTTTTGAATGAACAACTATTTTTTTTAGATTGTGAAGGAAAAAAATAACTAGTTATGTGTTTTTTTCTTTGTGCAGATTTGTGAATAAAGTTATCATGTTTCAAGATGCATTATTGTATCAAAATGCAATAGTCTTGTGCTATAGTCACCAAACACAAACGTGTGTTGCTAAAGAGGTTCCTCCACCATTATTTTAGAACATAGTTCAAATTGTTCTGGACATCTTGAATCATGTTGTTTCAACATGTGTGTTAAACAAGTTTCATGGACACTAGTTGTTGAGTGATGCATTAAATGTAGTAATCACAATGAACTTTAAGTTTCAGTAAGACATCACTAATCGTGTTAACCTAAATAACACACTTGATGATGGGATTGGTGGATATTCAAATGTTGAGTTGATAGAACTTGCCATCAACATAAAAAGGCAAGTGATATTGGTGTTGGATCCATTCTTATATTTCTTGTAGAGGTTTGAGCCTAAAAAGGCTCACAACATGTTATGTTTTATGTTGGATCCTTGATATAAAACCTTGCACCTTATGTCTTCTTTCATTAGGCGTGATATTGGTAGGTTGATTGTAAATGAATATGATGAAAAGTCATTGCTCTCGATGTTGTTGAAGTGTTATGAACACTCACATGAAATTTTTGGAATTCTAGATAATTCATAGTCCAGTCAAATGGATATTGATGCAAAATGTAGCTTGGACATATTTGAAATGGGAAGTTGTGATAGTGAACTTATGTAGGAGTGTGTCAATCAAGAGCTTTTGTTATTTTGACAGTTTTAGGTTGATGTGAAAAAAAAAAATTGCCTATTGCAATGGTGGAATAAGCACAAGACTATGTTCTCCACTATGGGGTTGCTTGTGTGACAAATTTTGGGAATTGTAGGATCTTAGATTGAAACATAACACATTTTCTCCCTTGTTAGTATTTTGACCAATCTACGTTGATGTAGGTTGCAAATTGACAACCTTGAAAAGCTAATTTTTGTTCATAAAATTGGCCTAGTGATCCTCAATAAAGGTGGCCCCAAGAGTATGGTAAATTTGGTGGAAGAGCTAGAAGAAGAATTTGAAAGAGCTTTTGAAGAAGAGTTTAATTGCTTAATGTACATGATCAGTATAGGAGCTACACTTCTACCTCTCAACTTCCTTTCAATTGTATTGTGCAAATGAAAAAAAATTGACATTTTGATGACACTATTGTTTTCTATTTTGATTTTGTTTTGTTTTTTATTTTGATGTTATTGTTGCTTTGCATTGTAATGCAGACGTTTCCCTGTATTTTTAATTTTCATTGGCCTTAACACTAAATTTTTGTGCTCTATGTTTGTAGTTTGCAATTTTCATGTGAGATCATTAACAATGGTTGTTGTTGTGATTTTTTGTGTAGCAAGAACCTATGCTAGAAACTGTCATGGCCTAGGATATTTTGGGATACTTTTGGCAATATCATGGCCTAGGATATGTTGGGATACTTTTGGCAATATCATGGCCTAGGATATGTTGGGATACTTTTGGCAATATCATGGCCTAGGATATTTTGGGACTAGTATGGT